>Ga0214182_1000693_pt1 | contig 11879 bp, 10 predicted proteins | sample TroBogEpilimnion_8_FD_153020 | JGI IMG/M metagenome (GOLD analysis project Ga0214182, IMG submission 153020) | Freshwater microbial communities from Trout Bog Lake, WI - 14NOV2007 epilimnion | ecosystem: Environmental > Aquatic > Freshwater > Lake > Epilimnion/Euphotic zone | place: Trout Bog... | reverse complement strand
CGACGCGATCCGCCAGCCCCTCGGCCGCCGCTCGGGCCTGGGCCTCGGCCAGTTGCTCCTGCGACAGCGTGATGCCGGTCACCCTGGCGCCGTAGTCCCGCGCCAGGGTCAGTGCCATGCCGCCCCAACCGCAGCCAATATCCAGCACCGACAGGTCCGGACGGTCCAGGCACAGTTTCGCCGCGATGTGCCGCTTCTTGGCGGATTGCGCTTCCTCCAGCGACTCGTCGCCTCGGGGGAAATAGGCGCAGGAGTATTGCCGGTCGCGATCCAGGAACAGGCTGTACAGCCGCCCGTTCAAGTCGTAGTGGTGCGCGACATTAGTCCGAGCGCGTCCGGCGGGGTTGTACTGATCGAGCCTTCGCTTGAGCGCCGCCAGCCAATCTCTAGGCGCCATCATCGGATGCCCGTGGCGGTTCGCGGCGATATTGGTCAGCAGCAGATCCAACACGCCGTAGATACCGCCCTCATCCGGCACCAGCGTGCCGTCCATATACGCTTCTCCGGTGGCGAGCGGCGGATTGAGCACCAACCGGCGCACCGTGGCCCAGTCCTTCAGTGTCACCGCCACCTGAGGGTCGCCTGTTCCTGCGTAGACCGACACGCGTTCATCGGGCCAGCGCAGCGTCAGCACGCCGGTACGGATCAATCGCCGGAGAATAGCGTCGAGGGCAATCCGCATTGCTCCAAACCCATATTCACGACCAGGAAACCACCGAATAGTGGCGTCGGCGGGGGTCTTTCGTCAATTGTCGCTTCACGGCCCGGCGGCCGGCGTGGTTCGGTGGCTTGGCGCTATCTGAGGTGGTGTTTCCCATCGCGGACGAACGTCACAACGTTCCACGGGCGGCGTCATAAAACTGCAATATATCGATTGTCACATAGCCGTTGCTAAAATTTCAGACACATATCACATTCTATCGATCGACCGGACAACGTGGAATTGTCCCAAGCAAAAAATTTCATCGGCTGGATTGGATCGGCGTCATCGCCGCGGCATGCAATGGGGTCCGGGTTGCAGTCGTGGCGCGCTTTTTCCAATCCGGCGGGCAACGCGACCGGTTGAATTGTTAGCGACGACCAGGAAGGAAATTGTGAAATCATGAACGGACCCAAGTGTTTCAAAATCGGCGATAACCGGACGATCCGGCCCAACAGGCGTACGGCATTGGCCTCCCTCGCGATCGGACTGGCCATGGCTGCGTCCTCGGCAACCCTCGCGCAACCGGCGCCCGGCGCCGCCGATCAGCCCAAAATCGTGCTTACACTGCGCGGATCGAACACCATCGGCCAGCAGCTCGCTCCGCGAATCGCACAGGCTTTCTTAACCTACGACGGGGCGTCGGAAGCGGCGATCGTGCGCGATCCCGCTGCGCCGGAGGAAGCACTGGTCGTCGGCAAGCGCGCCGGACAACAGGAAGCGATTTTCATCGCCGCGCACGGTTCGGCGACCGGTTTCGTGGGCCTGGGCAGCAAAAGCCTCGGCGAGGCAGCCGATATCGGTATGTCCTCCCGCAAGATCAAGCCCGAGGAACGCACGATTCTCATGCCCCTCGGCGATCTGACGAACACCGCGAGCGAGCATGTGATCGCGCTCGACGGCATCGCCGTGATCGTCCATCCCGACAATCCCATCGCGTCCCTGAACCTGCGCCAGTTGTACGATATCTTCACCGGCGCCGTGCGGGACTGGGGCGACAAGTCGATCGGCGGCACGCCGGGCCGTATCAACCTGTATGCCCGGGACGCGAAGTCCGGCACGTTCGATACGTTCGACAGTCTGGCGATGAAAGGCGCAAAACTCCCGGCCGACGCCAAACGGTTCGAGGACAGCGAAGTACTGTCCGCCGAAGTGGCCCGCGATCCCTACGCCATTGGGTTTATCGGCTTGCCCTATGTCGGGCAGAGCAAAGCGTTGGCCATCGCGGCGCCAGGTGCGACGCCCATCCGGCCGAACCGCCTGACGGTCGCGACCGAGGATTACGCCCTTTCGCGTCGTCTCTATTTGTACACCCCGGCGAACAGCACCAATCCCATCGTACGCCGTTTCGTCGAGTACGCGCTGTCCTCCGCGGGGCAAGCGCTGGTCGAGCAAGTGGGATTTGTCGCCCTGACCCTGCGTGGCACGGCCGCCACGGCGGCAGCCGCGAAACCAGCCGCCGCGCCGGATGCGCCGCCGGCCTATCTGGCGCTGATCAAGGACGCCGAACGCCTGTCGACCGATTTTCGGTTCAAGCTGAATTCGTCCGATCTGGACCCGCGCGGCGTGCGCGACCTGACGCGCCTGGCGGAGTATCTCGCGACCAACAAGATCGCCTCCAGCCGCGTGCTTCTGGTTGGGTTCGGCGACAATATCGGTCTTCCCGCCGCGACACTCAAAGTCTCGGAAGAACGGGCGAAAGCCGTCGCCACGCTGCTGCGTCAGGACGGGATCGCGGTAGGGCAAACCGCGGGCTTCGGTGTTGCCTTGCCGGTCGCGCCCAACGATTCGGAAGAAGGACGCGCGAAGAACCGGCGGGTCGAAGTCTTTATTCGCCCTTGATAAAGCAACGGCCCGGAGGTTGCCCTCCGGGCCGTTCGCCTTACGGGACGTCCGGCTGTTCGCCGTTTTCGAAAGCCAAAGCCGCGTCCAGGGCGGCTTCTTCATCTTCCGCGGCGGCACCGACGGCTTCGCCACGAGACTGACGTTCGGCTTCTTCGGTGCTGCGCGCGACGTTGACCGTCACGTTCATCGACACTTCCGGATGCAGCGACACGCGGACCTGGGACAGACCCAGGGTCTTGATCGGATGCTCCTGGATGACCTGCTGACGGGAAATCGTCAGCCCACCCGCGGTGCAACCGTCCGCGATATCGCGCGGAGAGACGGACCCGTACAGGCTGCCGGACTCGCCGGCCTGCCGGATGATCACGATCGTCAGCCCGCCCACGCGTTCAGCGAGACGTTCGGCCTCTTCCTTACGCTTCAGGTTCAGCGCGATGAGCTGCGCCTTCTGTTCCTCGAAGCGGGCGAGGTTGTCCTTGCTGGCGCGCAGAGCCTTCTTCTGCGGCAGCAGGTAATTCCGGGCGTAACCCGGCTTCACCTTAACGACATCGCCCATTTGCCCCAGCTTTTCGACGCGCTGGAGCAACACCAATTCAACGGCGGCCATGATGCGGCTCCTTAAGCGACGATGTAGGGGAGAAGGGCGAGGAAACGGGCGCGCTTGATCGCGGTCGCCAGCTCCCGCTGCTTCTTCGCCGACACGGCGGTGATGCGGCTCGGGACGATCTTGCCGCGCTCGCTCAGGAAGCGGGACAGCAGGCGCACGTCCTTGTAGTCGATCTTCGGCGCGTTCGGGCCGGAGAACGGGCAGGACTTACGGCGGCGGTAGAACGGCCGACGGGCGCCAACGGCCGAGCGGCGGCCGGCGGGGTTCAGTTCGGGGCTATCGGACATGATTCTTACTCCTCGAGGCCGGCGCGGAATTCGTCGCGGCCGAAGTCGTCGCGGGCGCGGAATTCTTCACGATCGTCGAAGCCGCGGCGGCGGCCGCTCTCGAACCGGCCGGCGGGCTTGGGACCGCGGAAGCTGCGTTCCCGGTCGTCGGATTTGCGCGACAGAACGGCGGACGGGTTCTCGTCCACTTCCTCGATACGCACGGTCATGAAGCGCAGGATGTCTTCGTTGAGGCCGAGCTTACGCTCCATCTCATTGACGAAGGACGGCTTGGCGTCGAGCGCCAGCAGCATGTAGTGGCCCTTGCGGTTCTTCTTGATGCGGTAGGCGAGGCCGCGCAGGCCCCAATATTCCCGCTTCTTGACGGACCCGCCGTCGGCTTCCAGCTCGGTGCCGATCTCGTCCGCGACGGACTCGACCTGTTGCTGCGTGACGTCGTTCCGCGCGATGAGCACGGTTTCGTATAACGGCATGTGCGGTCCCCCTCTGGCTTGTCTCCGCCCTGGACCTGGATCGGGTCCCATCCCGGAATGGGATGTGGGCATAGCCGGGTGCGATGCCGTCGCGCCCGGCAGGGAAGCGCGGGCTTTGAGCATGGTTCGGCAGGGGACGCAAGGCGTTTTCAGCGCGCCTATGCCTACCGTTTCGGTGCGGCCTGCCCGGGCACCGGGGGGGCGCCGGTACCTTGCCATATCTGCACCACCTCGGTGGTATGGATACAGCTGATCGACCCGATTTGGTTGGGACCGTACTGGGCATAGCCGGATTGCGACTGCGGCGAGAGCGGCGCCGAGATCGGCAGATACAGGAAGCACACCGTTCCATCGATCGGATCGCGCCAGCGCTGGACTATCGTGTCCCGCAGTGGACCGCGGTACACCTTCTCCAGCAGCATGGTTGGGAAAGACTCCCAGTCGTTTTTCTGTTGGGCCACGGGCGCGGCGGGCGCTGGCGCGGGTGGCGCGGATGCGGCGGGTTGCGCCCAACCCGCGCCCGACAGCGCGAGGCCTATGCCTAGCGCCGCCAAAGCGAGGGGACGTTGTCCCCAACGCTGGGCCGACATCAGAATTCCATCCCTACGCCGATCCGGCCCGCCCAGCCGCCGACCTGCGCGGCGGCGACACTGCCGCTGAGGAACACCGGCGTTGAGATATTCAGCCGGTGTGTGATCGCGAGCGATGTCCCGATCTCACCGCTATAGGTGGCACCGCCGAAATTGATCGTGGTCTTGCCGGGGCCGGATGGCGTCAGGTTGTTGCCCATCGCCATCGCCATGGCGATGCCGCGGTTGGCGGTGCGGAACATGCCTTGCACCTGACTGGCCAAGCCCTGCACCTGACCGAAGGTCGCCGCATCCGAAGGCCCTACGCCCGGTGCGACGTTGGTGATCCTGCGTTCGGCGCCGGCACTGCCGACCGAAACCGTATTCGCCGCATTGGCGACCGATCCAGACCCAAGTGCCACGGAATTGGCCCCCGTGGCGATCGCGCCTTGGCCGAAGGCGCTGCTGTTGGCCCCCGTCGCCTGCGCGTTGGCGCCGACCGCGGTGGAACTCACCGCCGACGCGACGGCCGAGTTGCCGAGGGCGGTCGCCGACTGGGTCGGGATGGTCCCGGCCGGGGCGGAAGCGGACGAATTGTCGCCAAACGCCGACGACCCGACAGCGGCAAAACTGCCGGCACCGACCGCGACCGATCCGGTCGCTCGTGCGCCGGTGCCAATCGCGATTGCATTGACCCCGGTGGCCTGGGCAGCGTTACCGATCGCCGTCGCGCTCTGCTGGGTCGCCGTGGCGGTTTGGCCAATGGCGATCGAGTAATTGCCCGACGCGGTCGCGTTGGAGCCGCCCGCGTAGCTGGCAGTACCGGAGGCGGTGGAGTTTTCGCCGATCGAGACCGCCGACGTGCCGGAGGCGTTGGCGCTGGTGGCGCCGGCAAAGCTGTTGTTGCCCCCGGCTGAGGTGTTGTAGCCAGCGGCAACGCCGCCGAAGCCGGCCGCCGAGGCGTTCAATCCGGTGGCGACACTGTTGGTGCCGCTGGCGGTGGTGCCGGCGCCAAGTGCGACCGACGAGGCGCCGCTGGCGGTGGACGATGTGCCGACCGCGGTCGCGTTGGTGTTGACAGTTGCATGCGCGCTGTTACCGATCGCCACGTTATTGGATTGCGCCGCGCTGGCATTCAGGCCACCGGCGAAGCTGTTGGCGCCGGCTGCGCTTGCATTGGCTCCACCCGCAAAGCTGTTCGCACCCGCGGCGTTCGACGAATCGCCCACCGCGACCGAGGAGGCGCCATTGGCGTTCGCGGATGTGCCGAGCGCCGTTGCGCTGGTTCCGGTTATTGCCTGCGCGCCGTTGCCGACCGCGACGTTATTGGACTGCGCCGCGCTGGCATTGGTGCCACCCGCGAAGCTGTTATTGCCCGTGGCTGACGCCGAGGCACCAACGGCCGATGCATGGAACCCGGCGGCCGTGGCGTTCGCACCGCCCGCGAAACTGTTGGTGCCAGCGGCAGTCGCGGAATCGCCCAACGCGACCGACGAAGCGCCGTTGGCGTTCGCGGATGTGCCGAGCGCCGTCGCGCTGGCTCCGGTCAGCGCCTTGGCGCCGTTGCCGACCGCCACGTTATTGGATTGCGCCGCACTGGCATTGGTGCCGCCAGCAAAGCTGTTGTTGCCAGCCGCGGTAGCATTGGCGCCGTTGGCGACCGCATGGAAACCGGAGGCCAGAGACGTGTCGCCGATCGCGACCGAGGAACTGCCGCTGGCGATGGCGTTGTACCCCACCGCCGCGGCGTTGGTGTTGGTGGCGTTCGCGTAGTTGCCCACCGCGGTCGCGCCCCCGCCCGCGCCGGAGGCAGCGGAATTTGTCCCGATCGCGATCGAGTAAGGGCTATTGGTAACGGTCGCGACGAAGGCACCAGTACCGCCGACGGCGATGCTGCCGGAGCCGGTCGCCGCACCGCTCCCAGCCGTATATTGTGCGAAAGCGACACGTGGCACGGCCGACAAAACAAGTGTCGACGCGGCTGCGAGCAGTACAGCCCGCATGCCTCGGCCAGTAGAATTACGGTTGATCATGTTGCGACGCTCCGGGGAATATTTCCCCTTGCAATAAATCCTCGCAACAGGATGCTCTGTCAATAATTTTTCGGTTTCGTATCATAAGTACAAATACGCACGTATATTCCGAGGTCCGCGGTCGGATCCAAACCGAACGAAACGCCCGACACAGTCGTGGACGCCGCGATCTCCCCAATGGGTTTGCGCGCCCCCCGCCGTCCGAACCTTGATGAGAGCCCCGCCCCATGCCCCATCGGGATGCATTGTCGTTGATAACCTATTGGCAGATGCCCGCCCGGGAAGCATCGATCGACATGGCTAATCCGGATCAAACTCCGCCAACATCGTGTCATCGCACCCACGATATCAACAAGTTCTTGCAAAATCCTGCCACATTGGTGGATAAACTGCCGCCATGCGCCAGCTTTCGGTCCTGTTTCTGCTGCTTCTTCTCGCCGCCTGCGGATCGTCGTCCGACACGCAGCCGCGGGTGGGCGGCTATGTCGGCGGGACCGTGCCCCTGGAATGCGCGCCCTTCGCCCGCGCCCTGAGCGGCGTGCAGTTGTACGGCGCGGCCGGCGACTGGTGGTACAAGGCACAAGGCCGCTACGCCCGCTCCTACACCCCGGAAGTCGGCAGCGTTCTGGTGTTCTCCCGCACCGACCGCCTGCGCGACGGGCATGCGGCCGTGGTGTCGAAAGTGCTGAACAGCCGGGAAATCCTGGTGACCCAGGCCAACTGGGTGCACCACCGCGTGACAGAGGATCAACCCGTCATCGACATCTCCCCACGCGGGGACTGGAGCGAGGTGCGCGTCTGGTGGCCGCCCTCAAGCCAAATGGGCGTCACCGCCTACCCCGTGCTCGGTTTCGTGCGCGCCAGCCGCCCCTCGTCGCACGAGCAATTGGCGGCGCGCACGCCCGGCGCGATTACCCTGGCGCTAGCCGGCCAGTAGACGCCCCATACCGGGGATTTTCTCGTCGATCTTCATGATCCGCAGCATCGCCCACAGCGCCGCCTGATTGGTGGTGACGACGGGCTTGCCGAACTCCTGCTCCCACGCCGCGATCGAGGGCATGGTGGGGAAATTGCCGCCGGGGACGACCAGGACCTCGATCTCCGGCCGGTCGATGCGGCGGAAGGCGTCGCGGGCGTTTTCCGGTCCCATCAGGCCGATGGCATAGGAGTCATTGGCGTCGAACGGCTCCATCGCCACGACTTCCAGGCCGCACTTGGTTTCGTAGTAGCGCTTGGCGCGCCCGATCGCGTCCGGGGAATAGGGCGTGGCCAGAGCGATCTTCTTCTTGCCCAGCGATTGGATCGCCATGCCGATGGCCTGGGCGGAGGTGACCGAGGGCACGCCCGCGCCGGCCGTCATCATCCCCGTCGCCTTGGCGCAGTAGTCGTCGTCGAATAGGCTGGCGGAGGTTTGCGCCAACGCCAATGTCTCGACCCGCGCATCGCCGAGCATTTTGGATTGATACGCGACGTCGGCATCGAGACTGGGGGAGAAGGGCGTTTTACCGCCCTTCCCCAACCGGCCGTAATGCGCCTGGAGACTGTCCGGCAGCAGCCGGCTGTATTCGATCTCCACCGTCGTGTTGGTGGAGGGGATCAGAACGCCGAAATGCCGCATGGGAGTCTCCTTACGCCCCTGACGGGCGCTTCATCTTGCAGGTGGTTGGCTGATCGAGGTCCTTGGCCGGCACCATGTTCTCGGTCTTCCAGCCGAAGCCGGTCTTCTCCGAGTCATATTTCACGCCCTTGCTGAACTGGGCCTGGAAGAACGGCACCAGCATCTGGTGATCGATCTTGCGCATGGTATTCACCTGACCGGCGAGGTCGGTCACCTGCAGCCCCTCCAGCGCCAGGGCCACTTTCAGCGCGTCCGTGCTGCCGGCCTTGTTCACGGCGTCGCGCAGCATTTCGAACATGGTGCGGTAGTTGCCCCAGACGTAGTCGAAATCGACCGTCCGTGTCCGGAACGCCGCCATCCAGGCATCGCCTTCCTTATCGCCGCGTTCGGCGGGGATGTTCTCGTGCCAATCGACCACGGCGTGCACGCGGCCGACCCCGGCTTCGCCCATCGATGTCGGACCGCCGTTGAGATGGGCGGAGAACGTGTAGTAGCCGATGGCCAGCCCGCTATCGACGCCGCCTTTCATCAACTGGTTGAAGTCCACGCCCCAGTTGGAGGTCAGCAGCGCTTCCGCGCCCGAGGCCTTCACCTTGGTGATGTACGGCGAAAAATCCTTGACCTTGCCGAGCGGCACGAGGTCGGAGCCGACTATTTTGATGTCCGGGCGTAGCTGGGCGAGGAAGCGGCGCAGATTGGCCTCGATGGATTGGCCGTAAAGGTAGTCCTGATTGATCAGATAGACCGTCTTCAGGTCCTTCGGCAGCGACCGCACCATGGTTTCCACGCGCATCGACACGTTGCCGACGAAGCGGAAGTGCCAAAAGTCGCAGTTCTCATTGGTCAGTTCGTCCGACAGGGCGGCACAGTTCATGTACAGCACACGGCGGTCGGGGTTGCGGGCGTTGTATTTGGCGACCCCATCCTCCATCGCCGCGGCGACGTTGGAACCGATGCATTGCAGGATGAACGGAATATTCTGGTCGGTCGCGGCTTTCAGTGCGATCAGCGCCTCGGCCGGTTGGATCTTGTCGTCGAAGGTGACGATCTCGAACTTCTTGCCCAGCGCGCCGCCCTTGGCGTTGACGGCGTCGAGGGAGAATTGGAGCTGCTTCAGGAACGCGTCTCCCTGCGGCGCGAAGGCGCCGGAGAACGGGCCGATGAAGCCGATCTTGATTGTGTCGTCCGCCGCTTTGGCGGGCTGGAACGGCAGCAGCATCGCCGCGCATAGCGCGACGGCCGCCAAGCATTTCGGTAGCCGCATGATGAAACCTCCCTTTTCGTGGTCGTTTGGGACCTTGTTCTCTGGACGTGCGAGGCAGCTTAGACGTTGACAGCCCGCACCGCCAGAGCGGTTTAACGGTGCCTGGGGTCGGCCCCGGCCCGTTTCCGGACCGGCCCCCGCCCTATCGCCTTCTCGTGAAGGGCAATCGCTTGAATGAGCTTGCGATCCCGCCGCGTCCCTGACGCAGCCATGTCCTCCGGCGATATCGCTGTTTCTCACGAAGCGCACACAAGAAAGACGACGCCACGAAGAGCGCCAAGGGTGTTCGGTCGAGCCGGAGCGTGCGATCTTACCGATCTTCGTGGATTAATCTTTCTTATGTGCGCTTCGTGAGAAACAGCGTGATCGCAGATAGCCTCACTGGCCTCATCGTCGATACGCCCTACGCTGCCGCATACGGCCCGATCTCGTTCAAGCGATTGGCCGGCGGCTTGATTGCCGCCGGCCACAGTTGTTGAGGGCCTATGCGTAAACGAATAGTTAACGCGGCATACCCGAGTACACAGGCATTCCTCGCGCACCGCATTTTCCCCGCGCCGATCCGTCAGCTGTAATCCGAATTTTATTCGGTTTCGCTTGACAGCCCTGCCCCGACGGGGAATCCTACCCTCGACGCGGGCCGCGACAGGCCACGCCGCTCCAGGGAGTGCCGCCCATGCCCGACGACATCCGCCCCATGACCATCGCGGAGATGCCCGCCGAACGCGCCGCATCCCCCGCCACCGAGGCCCAGGCGCGCGGCCGGTTCTTCAACACCGGCAATGCCTTCAACATGCAGCTGCCGGTGGTGCCGGACCATCTGTTCACCGCCGAACCGGCGCGGGCGCTGGACCCGGCGACCCCCACCGGCCTGATCGCCTGCGACATCTCCGACCAGCTGGCCTGCGGGTTTCCGGCGACAACGCCGTTGGTGTTGGCGCAATACGCCCGCATCCGAGCGGGTGAGACGCTGGACACCGACTTCAACGCCAGCGGCGTGATCGCCTATGTCATCGCGGGCGCCGGCACCACGCGCTGCGCCGGGGAAACCATCGCCTGGAACACCGGCGACCTGTTCATCCTGCCCGGCGGCGAACCCGCGACGCACACGGCTGGCGCAGCCGACGCGGTGCTGTGGGTGGTCACGAACGAACCCCAGCTCGCGTTCGAGAGCCTGCGCGCCCCAGCGCCCGGCCACGCCCCGACCGATGTGGTCCACTACACCGCCGCCGAAATCGCCCGGCAAATCGATCTGCTGTACCAAGTCGGCCGTACCGAACAGATCGCCGGATCGGCGCTGATCTTCTCCGCCGAACGCCAGGAAGCCACGCGCAACATTCTGCCGACGCTGACGGCGGCGATGAATTCTCTGCCCGGCGGTGTCGTGCAGCGGCCGCATCGGCACAACTCCGTTGCCGTGTCCCTGGTGATCAAGGGGGAGCGTTGCTTCTCCATCATCGACGGCAAGCGCAAGGACTGGGCGCCCTGGGCGACGACGATCACGCCGCCGGTGTCCGTGCATTCCCATCACAATGGCGGCAACGAAATGGCGCTGTTCCTGATCATTCAGGACGGCGGAATTTTCTACCACGCGCGCGCCATGGGCTTCGAATTCGCCGAACAACCTGGAGGGTGAAATGGCTGAACTGACAGTACGAAAACTCCACCCGATGCTGGGCGCGGAAGTGCGCGGCGTCGATCTGTGCACGGTGCCCGACGCGGCAACGTTCCAGCAGTTGCACGATATCTGGATGGAACATCTGGTGCTGGTATTCCCCGGCCAGAACATTACCGATGAGCAGCACGTCGCCTTCACCCGCCTGTACGGCGACCTGGAAGTGCATCACCAGAAAATCATCCGCTCGCGCTTCATGCCGGAGATCTTCCGGGTGTCGAACGTCAACGACGACAACGAGTTGATGCCGCCGTCGCATCCCACCGTGAAGCAGGTGCATCTGGCGCAGTTCTGGCACACCGACAGCAGTTTCCGCCGCATGCCCTGCACGGGATCGTTGCTGCACGGCGTGGAGGTCAGCCGCACCGGCGGGGAAACGCATTTCACCAATATGTACGCAGTGTACGATGCCCTGCCCGAGACGTTGAAGCACCGGATCGAGGGCAAACGCGCGCTGCACGATTTCGGCCACTTGCACAAACTGGCCGAACTGAAGCCGCAGACCGAGGAAGAAAAGGCCGCGATGCCGCCCGTGTGGCAGCCGCTGGTGCGCATCCATCCGGTCACCGGCCGCAAATCCCTGTATATCAGCCCGATCTACAACGATGAGATCGAAGGCATCGCGCAAACCGAGGCTCGGCAGATCATCGCTGAGCTGACCGAGCTGTCCGCGGAATCGCGGTTTGTCTACAAGCACCAGTGGGAAACGCACGACATCGTGCAGTGGGACAATCGGTGCACCATGCATCACGTCACGCCACACGATCCAACGGAACGCCGCGTGATGCACCGGACGACGATCGCGGGA
>Ga0214182_1000683_pt1 | contig 11986 bp, 7 predicted proteins | sample TroBogEpilimnion_8_FD_153020 | JGI IMG/M metagenome (GOLD analysis project Ga0214182, IMG submission 153020) | Freshwater microbial communities from Trout Bog Lake, WI - 14NOV2007 epilimnion | ecosystem: Environmental > Aquatic > Freshwater > Lake > Epilimnion/Euphotic zone | place: Trout Bog... | reverse complement strand
CTTCTTTAAAATGGGGGGAAATTTGTATCTCCTACAACGCCATGTCAGAAAAAGTGGCGGTCTGGAAAGAAGCAGAACCTCATTACACCAAAACTATTAAGCTGATCAAAGAATTGGATGAGCTTACCGGTTTACATTGCCGCTTACTGGCTTGTCTGGTCGTGTTTGGCAGTGCCAACGAAAATGAAATATGGGAAACCGTTAAACAACTCGGTGGCAATGTTTACGAATCCCGTTTGAAACACACTTATAAATATATTCTGCTTTTTACGGCGACCACGACTATCGGGGTCATTTTGGGTAGAGAGCTTTCTGTATCGCTGCATAATGCTTTTCTATTTCCTGATAAAGCACTCGCGCACTTTGATTACACCACGCTACGTTGGATCGCTTATGCTATTGCTATTTATGTGATGCCTATAGGTTTGGTTTTTGTTTTACGTACATTGGCCTTTAGGCATCAACGCGAGCAATCTGAGCTGCACTATGGCTTTTATATGGCAATGATGATTACCGGCTTTATAGTCAGTACGATGGCATCAACATTGATACTTGAATTAACTTTTTATCAAAGACAATATTTTAGTTTTCTGGATAGTTTCATACAGCATATGCGTTGGGGCATTTTACCTGCATTGGTGTGCGGTTTTGTGGCTTATCGAATGGATACCCCAGCAAATGAAACTGAAGCTCTAGGTAAATTAATAGTGGCTGGTGTCTTGCGTTTTCTCGCTTGGGGAGCTGTTGCTGTTATTTTTATGCTCTATGCTACCGACAACTTTACGCTACAGGAGCCCAACCTGCGTTTTACTTTAGTTGGCACGGCTTTTTTTGTGGTGGGTCTATTGGGAACAGTTACTAGATTCAAAACAGCGATCTCTGATGAGTAGTCACTTTAATTAATAGGCTAACAAGTGACGGATCTTAATATTTCTGTACTTATTAGATGGCATTACCGAGATGGACGTATTGGCGGTCCTATTTCATGTAGTTCTTATACGGCAGCTTTAAAGCTTATAGACCACATGAAAGCGACTCAATCCTTATTGGATCCGATTAATAGCTATTGTATAGAAAGCAACGTTCCAGAATTAACGTTTAAGCAACTGTCATAAATTGGCGATACGCAATGTGACGTCGCTCTTTACTCTCGTTTGTCGCGCCAAGCACCTCGGGTTTTATTAGGGTTAGTTGTAGGGTGGATAAGCGTTCGAGACTGTGAAAGTATTCTTTTTATTTCCCCTCTTTAGCAAAGAGGGGTTAGGGGAGATTGGGTCTATTAAAAATAATCATTAAATATCAGTAGTCTATAACACAAAAATCCCCGTCGATCCCCCTTTTACAAAGGGGGAAGCTAAAATCATAATACTTTCACAGTCTCGAACGCTTAGTCACTCTACAAAACGAGTTTGTTTTTGGAGTCAAAACTCATGAGTTTTGATTACTTGAATCAGATGAAGATTATCTTAGCGTAGTGCATGGTGGTGTTTCTGGCAATTCAAAAGGTGTGTTTGCCGAAAACGCTCTACTCGCTTATGCTCGTAGAGCGTTTCCGGCTTACAATTTAGTAAATTTTTACTCTGCCCCCGCACGTTGTAGAATAATAGCGACCGCTGCCGCTCTTGTTGATACGCCTAGTTTCTCAAAGACATGCTCTAAGTGTTTGTTGACTGTACGAGGACTGCTTTCTAAAATAAGACCAACTTCTTTGTTGGTTTTACCACGCGCTATCCACATAAGAATTTCTACTTCACGAAAGGTCAAGCCTAAAGAATCCTTGAGTGAGCTTAAATTCCAATCTTGATTATGTTTCTTAAGCCATAACATATATTCATCAGAAATTTGATGATTGGAAAATCTAAGTGTTAAGCCTGTGTTAGTTAAAAAATCATCACTGGTTTCACTTTGGTTTCTTTGCTTAGAGCCAATATGTTGTTTTGCCCAATTTAGTATGGGGGGCGGCAAATAATCATCGACTTCTATCGATAAGCCATTTTGCATAGATTCATTGATTAGAGCTTTAGCCGCAGGCGTTAACCAAGTGATGATGCCTGAAGCATTGATAGCTAAGGCAGAATAAGTGCTAATGCTTAAAGCATTTTCTGCTCTTAGTTTGTCGCGAGATAAATTAAGATGTACGTTAATCCTTGCTAAGACTTCTTGTGGTCTAATGGGTTTAATAATGTAATCTAAACCACCTTCACTAAAGCCACGCAGTAAATGATCAAGTTCGCTTAAGCCCGTCATAAATAACACCGGAATATCGGCTTTAAGTGGATCTGCTTTAAGTTGGCGACATGTTTCAAAGCCATCTATATCAGGCATGAGCACGTCCATTAAGATAATGTCGGGTTTTAAGAGATTTATTTGTGCGAGTGCATCATGGCCGTTAGTCGCAACCAGAACACGGTAACCCGCTTCTTGCAAATTATCTGATAAATAAGCCAGATTGCTAGGCGTATCATCGACAATCATTACAATGCCGTGATTGTTGGCAGATTCATTCTTCATTTTGGTCTCTCATTTTATTTATATATCGGATGTTAAGCATTTACCTAGTAGGTCGGATTAGCGCAGCGTAACCCGACACATAACTGCGATCGAAGTTATAAACATCTTAGGGGCGTATTGCATAAGCCCATTTAACGAAAGCTCAATGTTATAAGGCTTATTTTATAAGGGCGTATGCAATACGCCCCTACCGGCCATCACCAAAATGTTTGCGTTTCTTCATGGTAGCGTAGTTATCCGTGTGAAGATGCCTATAGGTATCTATCATTAAATAAGTCGTTTTTTTAGCTCAGCAATACGGAATTCACTAGCGAGTTGCTTTATTTCAGTAGCAAAGGGCGTGTACTCAGGTTGATCTTTGATTAAAGTATTAAGATGAGTTGAGAGTCCAAATAAATCACCAATTTGTATAAAATATCCCAACTGTTTAATGATGTCTGCTGTAGGTTCAAGATAAGGCTGTTTATCAATTGTACTCAGTTGATCACTGTCGTCCTCGTTAGCTAAAGATTCTAGTCCCAAATGCAGCTTTAGTTTGTTGAGTAACAAGGGAATATGAATAGGCTTTGCTAAGAAATCGTTACAGCCTACATTGATTGCATTAACACGGTCTGATAAATAAGCATTTGCACTGAGTATGATGATAGGCACCATAATACCTTGTTTACGTAATTGTTCTGCTGTTTCTGAACCATTGATGCCCGTCATCGCTAAATCTAAAAGTATTAAGTCAGGTTGAATGTGTTCAATGTTGGCTAGGCACTCTTCTCCTGAATTCGCTTCTGCCATCATAAAACCCAAAGGCTCTAGGATTGAAATCATTAACTCTCTGTGATCGGGATGATCGTCAACAACTAGTATTGTTTTTCTAGGTCCTAAGTAACCGGTAAATTTCTCATAGTTGAATTGTTCAACATTGGTACCAAGATTAGCTAAAAATAAGCGCACGGTAAAAATAGAGCCCTGCTTAAGTTCGCTACTGACGGCGAGTTCACCGCCCATGATTTCAGATAAAATTTTACTGATGGTTAAACCCAAACCGCTGCCGGCAACAGAATTGCCATTATTCGAGGGTAAGCGCGTGAAGGGTTGAAAGATGGTATCTAAAAGTTCTTTTTCAATGCCGGGTCCCGTATCAGAAATTTGAAACTTAGCAACGCCTGCACTATAGCTAATGCTAAATATAATTTCGCCAGTCTGGGTAAATTTAATCGCATTACTCAATATATTGATTAAAATTTGCCCGACGCGCTTTTCATCTGCTTTGATAAATTGAGGCAGGGTATTAGTAATTTGGCAATGAAATGCTAAGCCTTTTTGTTCTGCTTGAGTTTTGTAGATTTGTACTAGATGCTCAATAAAGTTATGGAAGTTGAAGGGTTCATAGTTTAATTCAAATTTTCTCGCTTCGATGCGGGCTATATCTAAAATATCTTCGATCAGTGCTGATAAATGTTCTCCACTGCGCGTAAGAGTTTCTATAGCTTGTCTTCTGTGTTCAGGTATCGTTGGATCATTATGTAAAATATATGAATAACCAATGATGCTATTGAGGGGTGAGCGAATTTCATGGCTCATATTACTCAGAAAGCGGCTTTTTGCTTCATTGGCAGAATTAGCCAAATTCATGGTTTCTTGTAATTTACTGTCGGTTTTTTTATGTTCTTCAATTTCATATAACAATAATTGCGTTTGTTTGGAGGTTTCCGCTTGTGCGACCCTGCGACTTTCATCGTTTAAAATTAGCCACCAACTGCAAAGGCCAATAAATACCAGTAACGAAGTGTAAATTTTTAGAAAATTGTTAATCAGTAGTTGTAACGTGTCAGCGTTGTTCTGGACACTCAAAATGTCTTGATAATAAATAATGCCAGTAAATATGCCCGTCAAGATAGATAAAAAGGCAAAGGTGAGTGTAAATCGTATTAAGCGTAAGCGATTAAAAGGACTTATTTTTGCCGGTAACACGAGTTTGGCTAAAGCTTCAAAAGCATCATCTAAGCGAAAGCCTGTTTTGCAGGCATCTGAGCAGCGTGCGTCTAAAGTACAGCATAGAGAGCAAATGCTTCCTGAATAGGCTGGGCAATAGGCCATGTCTTCATGTTCAAATTTATTTTCGCAAATTGAGCATTTGTTCTGTGATGGGTCATTATTGATGGTGTGATCGCGAGCCAGATAGTATTTATTGCCAACTAAGTAAGCTATGGTTGGCGTTAATATAAAAGCCAGTCCTAAAGATATAAAGCCTGAAAATGCTTGGGCTGTAGTTCCAAATAGGTCGGTATAAGCCATTAAAGATATGAGAGAAGCTAAGAGCATACTCATAATTCCGACCGGATTAAGGTCAGGCAGATAGGCGCGTTTAAACTCAATGATTTTCGGACTTAAGCCTAGTGGCTTATTGATGATTAATTCTGCGGCAATGGTTGATATCCAAGCTATCGACATATGCGAAAAAAAGCCCAATACTTTTTCTAATACCCCGAATACTCCAAACTCCATCAATATTAAAGCGATTGAAACATTAAAGAATAGCCAAATAACGCGACCAGGATGGCTATGCGTCAAGCGAGAAAAAAAGTTAGACCATGCCAATGAACCCGCATAGGCATTAGTGACATTAATTTTAATCTGGCTAAGAATTACGAATAGCGTAGTGGCTGCTAAAGCCCATTGCGGATTGTCGAATAATAGCTGATAAGCAACAAAATACATTTGCGTAGGTTCATGGGCATGCAATGGGCTAATGCCGTGATGTATAGCCAAATGCGCGAGTAAAGCCCCCAGTAATTGTCTAGCCGCACCAAAAATAACCCAGCCTGGACCACCGGCGATCATAGCCACCCACCAACGTAGTTTATTTGATGGTGTTTTGTCAGGCATGAAGCGTAAAAAATCCACTTGTTCGCCGATCTGAGCCATCATCGAAAAGGCCACGGTTGCCGCTGCACCAAACATCAGCCAATCGAAACCTTCTGCACTGCTGGCCAAGCCAAGATAAGTTTCAGCGACGACTAGTGCATTCGGCTCGCGCATCACCACCGCAATATAAGGTGCAATGAGCAGTAGTAGCCAGAGAGGTTGAGTCCATAATTGCATGCGGCTGATATTAGTGATACCAAAAGTTACGATAGGTATGACGATCACAGCGCTAAGAATATGAGCAATGGCTAAGGGTATATGAAAATACAACTCTATAGCGAGCGACATAATCGATGCTTCAAGTGCGAATAAGGTAAAGGTAAATGAAGCGTAAATTAAAGAGGTGAGCGTTGAGCCTATATAACCAAAGCCCGCACTGCGAGTTAGTAAATCAATATCAATATGGTAGCGAGCCGCGTAATAGCTGATGGGTAAGCTAGTGAGGAAAATAATGGCAGCAACGATTAAGATCGCCCAAAAGGCATTAGTAAAGCCATAATTGATTGATAAGAATCCGCCAATAGCTTCTAAGACTAAAAATGAAGTAGAGCCGAAAGCGGTATTAGCAACCTGAAATTCAGACCATTTTCGAAAACTGCGCGGTGCGTAGCGTAGCGCATAATCTTCCATGGTTTCGTTAGCAACCAAGGTATTGTAGTCGCGACGTACTTTTGTAATATGTTGAAGGATTTGAGTTTTCAAGTCACTATGAGTTGGGTTATTAGGTGGTATTTACACTATGCGAATTGTAGCTTAGCAGATATAGCCCAGTAGACCGGAATAAGGCTTTGCTAGCGTAAGCGAGTAAAAGCGTTTCCGGCATGAACATCGATCCTGTGCCGAAAACGCCACCACTCGCTTACGCTCGGATGGTCTTATTTTGGCTACATCTGATTTAAGTAAACAAAACTCATGAGTTTTGACTCCAAAAACAAATAGGATAATATCAAAGCCGCAATTTATAACACCTTATGGTATGCAAACTTATTCCAACTTGCTTACATGTCATCAATAACTGTAGGCCGGAATAAGGCTTTAAGAGCGTTAGCGAGTAAAGCGTTTCCGGCATGTATACTAGCGACGATCAACGCCCATGTGCAGCGTCAGGGGAGAACCCTGGTTATTAATAATAATTTCTTTATCGTCTGAATCGTTAGCTTGATTATGACTGCTAATCGTCGGCACAGAATTTACAGTCACTGGAATTGATTTAACGACGACTTGTACTGAAGGCATCCAACTAGGTTTGCTAAGAGTGATGTTAGCTTTATTCTCAGGTTTTGGTAACTTCAGCTCATCAAGTAGATTAAAGCAGGCGGTACTGATTTGATCAATTAGTTTTTCTGATTGCTGACTTTGGTTTGAATGACCAAATAAAGACTGGGTGCTAAAAGTCATTGTTCTTTCTATAAGGACATTGTTATTGCCCTGTTTACTAAGCTGACAAGTTATCGGTAGCACCTCTGTTTTTTGAAAATCAATAGATCGAGGATCAGCGTTGCCAGTGCTGAATGATAATCCAACGGGTGGTTTTTGAAAGTCTATTCTATCAAGTTTAGCCTTAAGGCTATGTGAAGAGTTGCTATCGGTCTGTGTTATAGGAAATTGCTGTTCAGCTAAGTTTTTGCTGATCTGTTCGGCGATCTGTTGTTTAGATAAGCTAAAGCCGAATTGAGCAAGATTGTCATCAGCAAGATCAAACTTAATCCCCGTAATAGAGTGTTTTTCAACTTCAATGTTTGCAGCGACTGCTGTTTTAGAGGCTATCCCTATCACACAAGATATCACTATCAGGCTGATAGTTGCAGTATAGCTAGCTAGATCACGATTAATCATAATATCTCCTAAATTCTTTATTTATCAATGTACTAAAGCTGTAAGGTCTCTGCAATAAGTCATTTGACGTATGAGTTATATGACGGATTGTAGGGGATGGCTATAAGCGGAACAATGTCACTGCAGATTACGTCAAATAACTCATGCGTTATTTGACGGATTGTAGGTAAAGACTGTAAACGGAACAATATAGTTGCCACTTATGGCTGCATTTATCTCAAGTAAGTGCGTTGTATTTATACTTGTAAGCAAATGAGGAATTTAGATGAAAGATTTAATTAAGCATTCAGTAAATGGGCGAGGTGGTCGATGGCGCTCCACTTTATTATTAACGATGTTGACAGTGGGTCAAGTAGCAGATTCTTATGCTGGAGCAACGTTTAAAATTGATGATACCAAATGGATAGGTGTAGGTATAGGGTTACGTAGTAGCTTTACGGCTACTCAGAATTCGGCAGGTGCTAACAATAATCAATGGTCTAACAATTTCAGTTTGGATAATGCTCGTTTGTACTTTAACGGACAGATGCATAAATATTTAAAGTTTGAGATTAATACCGATTGTCAGACTTGTGGCAGTGGCGGCGAGATCAGATTATTAGATGCTATTGGTAAAATTGAATATAACCCTATGGCCAATCTTTGGGTGGGTCGAATGTTAGTGCCTGGCGAACGTCGTGAAATGAATGGGCCTTTTTACAGCGGCATTTATCAAACATTTGCTTCTGGTACACCCTTTGAACCAGCGGATTATAATTTAACGATTCAGAATAATGGCACCTCAGCAGGTTCTTATGGTCGTGATGATGGTGCTACTTTCTGGGGTTCGGTCATGAGTGATCGTTTGCAATATGCCGCAGGTTTTTTTCGTGGCCTGAGAGGCGGAGCCAATGTTAATGATAATCCTGCCTATGCTCAAAAGCTTTCCTATAACTTCTGGAGCGTTGAGAAAAATCCGGGTTACTACACTTCTGGCACTTATTACGGTAAAGGTGGTGATATTTTAACAATCTCTGCTAATAATCAGTATCAAAGTCAAGGTGCAGGAACTGTTGCAACCCCTGGTAATTTTCGCGGTACTGGCGTTGATGTGTTAATGGAAAAAATATTGCCGAATAAAGCAGTGTTAACCTTAGAAGGCGATTATAAAAATTACGGTATTACCGGTGGTAACTACCATACTATTGCAAATTCAATAGCAACTCCTAACTTCAATATGTTTGCTGGTCAAGCTTATGATTTAAGCAGTATGTATATGTTTGCTGACAAAGTAGGTATTGGTTTTGTCCAGCCTTATCTACGGTATGTGAATATCAATCCTACTGGCAGTAGCAATCGTAACTCTTATCAAGCAGGTATTAATTATGTCATTGATGGTCATAATGCTGTCGTGTCATTAAATTATATCTATGGTGACATGGCGACTAAAGGTCTTAATTATACGTCTAGTGCCAAAGGCGCAGAAGTGAGTTCCTTTATGGTTGGCTTTCAGTGGCAGATATAAAACTCTTTAATATTTTAGGATTATTAATATGAACAGATACACTACAAAATTACGCGCGTTAGGTGTTGCCTGTACGATGGCAGCCTTGGTTTTTGGTACAACTAATGTACAAGCTGAAGATACCATTAAAGTCGGTGTCTTACATTCTTTGTCTGGAACTATGGCTATTAGTGAAACGACACTGAAAGATACCATGCTAATGTTGATCGATGAGCAAAACAAAAAAGGCGGTTTGCTTGGAAAAAAACTAGAAGCAGTGGTTGTTGATCCAGCATCAAACTGGCCTTTGTTTGCTGAAAAAGCGCGTGAGTTGCTGACTAAGGATAAGGTTTCAGCTATCTTTGGTTGCTGGACATCAGTATCACGTAAATCAGTATTACCTGTGATAGAAGAATTGAATGGTTTGTTATTTTATCCGGTTCAATATGAAGGTGAAGAATCTTCTAAAAACGTATTCTATACCGGTGCTGCACCTAACCAACAAGCTATTCCAGCGGTTGATTATTTGATGAATGATTTAAAAGTTAAACGTTGGGTATTGGCTGGAACTGATTATGTTTATCCAAGAACCACCAATAAAATTTTGGAAGCTTATCTGAAATCTAAAGGTGTAGATAAAAAAGACATCATGATTAATTACACACCTTTCGGTCATTCTGATTGGCAAAGTATAGTGGCTGATATTAAGAAATTTGGTTCAGCGGGTAAGAAAACAGCCGTGGTTTCTACTATTAATGGTGATGCTAATATTCCTTTCTATAAAGAGCTGGGTAACCAAGGCGTTTCTGCTGAAAGTATCCCTGTTATGGCTTTTTCTGTAGGTGAAGAAGAGTTATCGGGTATGGATACTAAACCATTGGTGGGTCATTTAGCGGCATGGAATTATTTCATGAGCATCGATAGCACCAAAAATAGTGCTTTCATTGATAAATGGCATGAATATACTAAAAATCCAAAACGCGTCACTAACGACCCTATGGAAGCTCATTATATCGGTTTTAATATGTGGGTTAAGGCAGTAGAAAAAGCCGGTACAACCGATCCTAAAGCAGTACAAGATGCCATTATTGGTGTGGACTTTCCAAACTTAACCGGTGGTACTTCTAAGATGTTGCCTAACCACCACATTAGCAAACCTGTATTTATTGGTGAAATTCAAGATGACGGTCAGTTTATGACAGTTTGGCAAACTAATAAATTGGTTGATGGTGATGCTTGGTCTGATTTCTTACCAGAAAGCAAACCGATAATTGCTGATTGGACTTCACCTATTAGTTGCGGAAACTATAATACCAAGACTAAAAAATGCTCAGGCCAAGTATTTAAATAAGCTGTTAGTTACTTAGTAACACCTCGGTTTACTTGTTCTAAGGAATGAACATGAAATAATCAAGTTCCCCCCCCTTTGAAAAAGGGGGGTTGGGGGGGATTTATCTAATAAAGCTTCCACTAACCTCTTTTTGCTAAAGCGGGGGGTGCTGAATAATTACCAAAGGACAACTTAGGCAAGGCAGGTTAGTATCGCTAACCTGCCACTCAGGAAATACTATGAAAGCGAATTCAATTAAGTGTTGTTTACGGTTGTCAGCTATTTTAATGCTGGTGTTTTCGCTAGCCATTCATGGCGACCAAGAAATACCACCAGCCTCTAAATTGCAAGATGCCTTGAGTATTCTTAAGCAAGGTTCAATGGCAGATCGCGAATTAGCGGTTAATCAGCTCGCCGATCTTGGTGCTAGCAGCCTCCCTATTTTACAAGCTTTGCTTGATGGCAAGCTTTTCACACTTAAATCAGATGCCAGTTTAGTTATTGGTATTGATAATAATCACGGTTATACGCTGAGTGATGCGCTAACGGGTAGCGAAAAAGGCGTCATTGAGCGCTCCGCCGTAACTAAAATCAACTTAACAAATAATCTCAGAGTGGCTCTGAGGAAAATAATTGGTCAGTTGCAATTAAGCGCTGATGATCCCGCTATTCGTTTAGCGGCGGTCAAGGCGATGGCCAATGAAGAAGATGACAATACCCAGTCTTTATTAAAAGCTAGGGCTCTTATCGAAAAAGATGAGGATGTACAGCAAGCTATTAATGTCGTATTACTGCTAAAGGATATGAATAGTAGCGATAAGTTAATACGCATTAAAGCCATCGATTTGCTTAAAGAACAAAATAATCGTGATGTGGCTAATCGATTAAATGCGATGCTTGAAAAAGATGAAACTGGTAATTTTATAGAAGCTGATAGTGAAATAAGATCCGTTGCTAAAGCGGCCTTAATAAAAATAAATAGTCGCTTACAAATCTATAGCGCTATGGAAACCGTGTTTTTTGGCCTAAGTTTAGGGGCTGTATTGGTTTTAGCGGCCATTGGCTTAGCTATTACTTTCGGCGTTATGGGCGTTATTAATATGGCTCATGGCGAGTTAATGATGCTGGGTGCTTATACCACCTATGTTATTCAACAGTTAATGCCTAATCATCTGGGTATTTCAATAATACTATCTATTCCTGCAGCCTTTATGATTTCAGCGCTGGTGGGTATTTTAATAGAGCGAGGTATTATTCGCTTTCTGTATGGTCGACCGTTAGAAACTTTACTAGCTACTTTTGGTGTTAGTCTCATATTACAGCAAAGTGTACGTTCAATTTTTTCTCCATTAAATCGAAGTGTGGCGACGCCAGAGTGGATGAGTGGTTCTCTGCAGATTAACGATTTCTTGTCCTTAACCTGGAATCGTTTTTATATTCTGGTGTTTTGTCTATTAGTGTTTATGTTGTTACTGCAAATCCTTAAGCGTACCCGATTGGGTCTTGAAGTGCGTGCGGTTGCTCAAAATAGAACCATGGCGAAAGCGATGGGCATTCCTACGGCAAAGGTTGATGCCATGACCTTTGGTTTAGGTTCAGGCATTGCCGGGGTGGCTGGCGTTGCTTTAAGTCAGATTACTAATGTCGGGCCAAACTTAGGGCAAGCTTATATTGTCGATTCCTTCATGGTGGTTGTGTTTGGTGGTGTTGGTAATTTGTGGGGTACTTTGGTAGCAGGGTTTATTTTGGGTATTGCCAATAAATTCTTAGAGCCCTTTTCTGGCGCTGTATTGGCCAAAATTTTAGTATTAATTTTTATCATTTTATTTATACAGAAACGCCCTCGTGGTTTATTTCCACAAAAAGGCAGAGCGGCTGATTCATAGTTAGTAATCTTTGATATT
>Ga0214182_1000682_pt1 | contig 11996 bp, 14 predicted proteins | sample TroBogEpilimnion_8_FD_153020 | JGI IMG/M metagenome (GOLD analysis project Ga0214182, IMG submission 153020) | Freshwater microbial communities from Trout Bog Lake, WI - 14NOV2007 epilimnion | ecosystem: Environmental > Aquatic > Freshwater > Lake > Epilimnion/Euphotic zone | place: Trout Bog... | reverse complement strand
GGCAGGCCCAAGATGACGACGATCGCAGGGATCAATCCCCGGAACGGGCGTCTGCCGGCGTCATCCTCCTTTCAGAGGATGGCGGAGAGATACAATCCTCGGGCTTGTTCCGGGGACCAATAACGGCACGATTCCGCGATTTTGTGCCTACCTTGGTGGCCGGGACAAGCCCGGCCATGACGAGGCGTAGGGGCCGATGCCCTGAACTCTAACACATCCCGCGGAATTCAACCCCGCTGGATCAACTCAATCGAAACATTCTGCGGCGCGGTCAGGAACGCGATCGTCGTGCCCGGCCGGATCTGCTTCGGCTCCATGGTGAACACCACCCCCTTCGCCTTCAGCTCCGCCACCGCCTCGGCCATGTTCGTCACCGTCATGCCGAAATGATCCAGACCCATATAGGGCGAGCTCGGCGCCGCGCCCGCCTGATCCGGCGAGGCCTTGGCGATGAACACCTTCTGACCCGAAAGATTGAGGTCGATGCGGTTGGAACCGTCGGCCTGCTTCGTGCGGATCACCTCGGCGCCCAGCTTGTCCTCATACCAGACAGCGGTTTCCTCGGGATCGGGGGAGCGCAGATGAACGTGTTCCCAGGTAAACTGAACCATGACCGGTTTCCTTATGTTGAACAGACGGCCGGTATTTGCCCACCCTATCCGCCGCCCGGCAAGACCCGCTTCCCAAGCCCCCCGCCCAAGCCGCACAATGGCGCATGCCGGCTCGTTCCCAAGAGATCACCGCGACCATGCTGCTCCAGGCCTACGGCATGGGCCTGTTCCCGATGGCGCGCTCGCGGGAGGACCCGCGGCTGATGTGGCTCAACCCCCGCCAGCGCGGGATTCTGCCGCTGGACGGGTTCCATCTGCCGCGCCGCCTGCTGCGCACCGTGCGGTCCCAGGCGTTCGAAATCTCCTGCGACCGCGATTTCCCCGCCGTCATCGCCGGCTGCGCCACCCCGGCGCCGGGCCGGGAAGACACCTGGATCAACAGCGAGATCGTGCGCCTGTTCGCCGAACTGTTCGAACGCGGCCACGTGCATACGGTGGAATGCCGCCTGGACGGCGAACTCGTCGGCGGCCTGTACGGTATGGCCCTCGGCGGCGCCTTCTTCGGCGAAAGCATGTTCAGCTTCGTCACCGATGCCTCCAAAGTCGCGCTGGTGCATCTGGTCGCGCGCTTAAGGCTGGGCGGGTTCCTGCTGCTGGACACGCAATTCATCACCGGCCATTTGATGCGCTTCGGCGCGCGGGAAATCGCGCGGGACACCTATAAGGCGTTGCTCGATCCCGCGATCGGCACCCCCGCCGTCTGGTTGCCGGCCCCGGACCCGGCGGCGCTGGAGGCGGAAATTCTCACCCTGGCCGGCAAGCAACCAGTGTAACATCCGCCCCGCCGCCGGGTCCCATCCCGGTATCGAGGAGATTGCGACATGACCCTTCCCTGGCGCGACCGCCGCGGCCAATTCCTGCCCCTGAAAGCGGCGGTGTTCGCGGCCGCCTTCATCCCCGGCATCTGGTACGCCGCATGGTGGATCGCGGGCGAGGCCGGACCGCGCCCGGTGACCGAGGCGATCTGGGGCACCGGACTGTGGGCCATCCGCTTCATCCTGATCTCCCTGGCGATCACGCCGATCTCCCGGATGCTGAGCTGGCCCGGCCTGCTGTTGGTCCGCCGCATGATCGGCTTGACCGGACTGGCCTACGGGGTCGCGCATCTGTTCTTCTACACGATGGACCAGAAATTCGCCCTCGGCACCGTCGTCAGCGAGATCGTCGACCGGTTCTACCTCACCATCGGCTTCGTCGCCCTGCTGGGCTTCGCCGCGCTCGGCGCGACCTCCACCAACGGCATGATCCGCCGCATGGGACGCAACTGGAAGCGGCTGCACCGGCTGGCCTACCCGCTGATGGCGACGATCACCCTGCATTACTTCATCCAGACCAAGGCGAATGTGTCGGAGCCGGTGTTCGTCGCAGGCCTCTATCTATGGCTGATGCTGTGGCGGCTGCTGCCGATGGGCTGGCAGCGCGGCGTCGCCATCTACCCCGCTTTGGCGGTACTCGCGGGTTTGGGCACGGTCGGAATCGAGTTCGCCTGGTACTCGATTGCCACCCGCATCAACCCGTGGCGCGTGCTGGCGAGCAATGAGAGCTTCGATTTCGGCATTCGCCCCGCGCATTGGGTGTTCGTCGCCGGGGTTGTCGTGGTCGCCCTGGTCGTCGCTCGGCGGTTTCCGCGGTTCAGCGTCGATCATCCTCAGGAGAGGACCGGCTCCACCAGGGAACCGGCCCCGTCTCCTAGCGCTTCTTGAGAATGATCTTGACGCGGATGCGCCCGATCTTCAAAATAATCACCAGAAGCAGACGATGGGGTTGAGACATCGCTGAGCTTCTGAGTTGAAGCCGGCACGGGACCTATTCCCGGCCGGCTTCGTCACCCTGGCAGAGCCGGGTTAATAAAAAGTTAACAGCTCCCGAAAAATGTGCCGCTTGGCCGGAAAAAACGTCTTCACGGCCGCCGGTAAACGCCCGCCCCGATCAACACCAGCCCCAGGACCACCGCACCGCCCGCCACCAATGGCGGCACGGCGAACGACTTGTCCTCCGTGGTTTGGATTTTCAGGTCGCCGATCCGGGCGACGTCCTTGGTTTGCTGTGTCGTGAAAACCGGAATGGCGAGCGCCGCCAGCCCGAGCAACACCAGGGCGACACCGCCCAGCGTCAAACCGTTCATCGGTAATACATCCCGCCGCCGAGCAGCCAGAAAATCAGCATGATGATCAGCAGCGTGCCGAGCACGCCGCCGAGCCCGGCGCCACCGTAGCGGCTATGGGCGTAGTAGCCGCCACCGCCGCCGAAGATCAGGACGACGACGACTATCAATAATATGAGGCCCATGACAGAATCCGTTCGTTCGGGGTGTCGGGTATTAACGCTTCAACGCGTCGCGCACGGCATCGTTCAGCCCGCCGATCGCGTTCTGCACTTTGCCTTCGGCCTTGTCCGCTCGGCCGTCCGCCTGCAACTTCGCGTCGCCCGTTGCCTTCCCGATCGCCTGCTTCACCGCGCCTTTGGCTTCTTTAGCGGCACCGATAATCCGGTTCTTGTCCATGGCATGAATCTCCTGGTGTGGCCGCGCGAAAGACGCAGCCCGTATCCACGACATGACATGGGGACGATTGTTAAGATCGCAATATGACTGCGTATAACTACCTATTTACGGGCTATCGCGCGATTACCGCATGCCCACCATCTTGTCCCACTCCTTCACGAACTGAGAATGCGTCTTCAGGAACGCATCCCAGTCGTCCGGGACGATCAGTTTGAAATCGGTCATCGGCACGCCGCCGGGCGGTGGGGCGACATCCAACCGAGCGGAATAATTCTTGATGGTGTTGGCCATGATGGTTTGCCCTGGCACGCCGAGATACCAGTCCAGGAACAGCTTCGCGGCCTCCGGATGCGGCGCATGGTCCACCACGCCCATCACGCCGGGAATCGCCAGCATCCCTTCCTCGGGGATGACGAAGGAGATCGGCGCGCCCTTGGCCTTGGCGATCAGGTAGCCGGAATATTGCGCGTTCGCGACCACCTTGTCCTGCCCGCTGACCATCCGGTCGAACTGCTGCACGTAGGAATCGAAACCGCGCGGCCGCAACGCCCCGAATTTCTGCCAGAAATCGTCGCCGTAACGCCGCCGCATGGCATACCAGGCCAGATGCGAAAGACCGGACGTCGACAATTTCGTATTGGCCGCGTCGGTCCAGAGCGGGTTGAGCAGATCCTTGAAGCTCTTCGGCGCATCCTCGGGTTTCACGAGGTTGGGATTGTAGGCGATGCCCGCGATAATGACGTTGTCCCAGGTGTAATAACCGAGCGGGTTGCTCTGTTGGTTGGTCTTGTACGCTGCGCTTTCCGGGGACACGTAGTGCTGATAACCGCCGCGCTTCTGGAAATCCATCGCGAACCCGATTTCCGTCAGAATCAGCGTATCCGGCTGATACGATTTCCCCTGCCGTTCGGCCAGCAGCCGCGCATACAGGGCGCCGGTCTGCAACCGCATGAAATTGGTTTCGATTTGCGGGAAGGCTTTGTGGAAAGCGGCCATGTAATTGGCCATTTCCGCTTCCGGGTCGGGCGAGTAATGCACGATCGCCCCTTCCTTGAAGGCCTTTTCCACGTCGGCACAGGTCTTGAACCCGTCCATCTGGCGCGGATGCTCGCAAGCCCAGGCGGGGAGTGCGAGCAACAGGGCAAAGGCGAACGACAGCAAACGCATTGTCATCTCATCCCGACCATGCTGTTCCACTCCTTCACGAACTGATTATGCGTTTTCAGGAACGCATCCCAATTGTCGGGAACCAGCAGCTTGAACGCGGTGATCGGCGCTCCGCCCGCCGGTGGGGCCACGTCGGAACGCAACGAATGCAGTGCGGACGCTTTGACGTACGCGGTTTGGCCAGGCACGCCCATGAACCAGTCCATGAACAGCTTCGCTGCTTCCTGGTGCGGTGCCTCATTCACCGCGCCATAGATCGACGGCGTGACGATTTCCCCTTCGGTGGGGAAAACGAACTCGATCGGCGCGCCCTTGGCCTTGAATTGCAGGTAACCGGAATATTGCCCGTTCTCGATCACCATGTCCTGGCCGCTGACGGTACGATCGAACTGTTGAATGTAGGAATCGAACGCGCGCGGATTCAGCTTGGCGAATTCGGGCCAGTAATTTTCGCCCAGGATCTTGCGCATCGAATACCACGCCTGATGCTGCGTCCCGGCGTTGGAGACCTTGACGTTAATCGCGTCCTTCCAGCGAGGGTTCGTCAGATCGGCCCAGGACTTCGGTGCGTCCTCGGGCTTTACCGTGGTCGGATTGTAGGCGATGCCGGAAATGATCGCCGCGCCCCACATGTACTGGCCGTCCGGCGTGCTTTTATACTCCGGTTTGTAAGCGTCGGTTTCCGGCGACACGTAGGACATCCACCCCTTCCGCTTCTGGAAATCCAGCGTGAAGGTCATGTCGGTCAGCACCAGAATATCGGCAGTGTAGGTTTTCGCCTGCCGCTCCGCCATCAACTTGGCATAGAGCGCCCCGGTCTGCAGCCGCAGATAGTTGGTTTTGATTTTCGGAAATGACGCCTGGAACGCCGCCATCAGCGCCGCCTGATTGGTTTCGGGATCGGGCGAGTAAACCACGACCGCCCCTTCGGCCTCGGCCTTCGCGACGTCGGCGCAGGTTTTGAACCCGTCCATCTGGCGTGGTTCGGGGCATGACGCGGCCCACACCGCGGGAGCGAACAGCAGCGTCGCGGCGACAGCAATCCAGCGCATGTTCATAGTCCCTTCGCCCAGGCCGCCGCGCCGCCGCCGGCGATGCGCCCGAAGGTCACACCCGCCACCAGCCCGGTGCCGCTGCCATAGTTGTGATAATACAGCCCGCCGACGATCTCCCCGGCCGCGAACAGCCCGTCGATGCCGACGCCGTTGGTGTCCTGCACCTGGGCCTCGGTGGAAACCTTCAGCCCGCCGAAAGTGAACGTTACGCCCGCCGTCACGCCATAGGCATGATACGGCGGCGTATCCAGCTTCTGCGCCCAGTTGGTCTTGGGGAACGGAATGCCGATCGTGCGCAGCCCGTCATGGATGTTCGGGTTGAATTTCACGTCCGGCCGAGGCGCATCGTTGAACGCCTTCAACGTCGCCAGCGCCGCCACCGGATCGACCCCGGTCAGCTTGCCGACCAGCTCCTCCAGCGTATTCGCCGTTTCCTTGGTGATCCGGGGAATGCGGTATTCGCTGCGCAGCAGATCGTTGATTTTGGAATCGAACACCTGCCACGCGAACAGGCCCGGCTGCTTCATCATCTCATGCCCATAGGCGGCGTAGGTGTAGGAGTGAAAATCCTTGCCTTCATCCAGGAAGCGTTCCCCACGCGCGTTCAGCAGCACGCCGAACGGGTAGTTGTGCTTCTGGAACTGATCGCCGACCGACAGATCGCCGTAGGGCGGCGCGTTCATGTCCCACTGCACCGCGTGCGCGCCCGACCAATGGCCGTACGGTGCGGCACCGATATCCATCGCCATCTTGTGGCCGTAGCCCTGATTGAACCGCGTGCCACGCACTTTCGCGAGGTCCCAGTTCGGCCCGATATAGCGGCTGCGCATTTCCGGGTTGGATTCGAACCCGCCACAAGCCAGAACCACCGCCTTGGCGTGCAAATCGTGCACCCGGCCTTTGTGCCGGACGCGGACCCCCTGGATGCGAGCATCGTCGTGCAGCAACTGGAAACCTGTGGTGTTGTAGTAGACCGGAATACCGGTCTTGATCAGCGTCGCGTGCAGCGTCGCCACCAGATGCGCGCCGCCGCCATGGATGTGGCACGCCAGCCCGCCCCAGAACTTGAATTTCCCGTCCACCTTGAACGCCTGCCGCCCCAGCGCCGGCTGGAATTTCACCCCGTGTTTCTTGAGCCACAGCGCGGACTGATACGATCCTCCGATCAGCACCTCGGTCAGTTCCGGGTCGCAGCGGTAATCCGTCAAGCGGCCCATGTCGTCGAAATACTGGCCTTCCGTGTAGGTCCCGAAATCGATCGACGACAGGTCGAGGTCCGCGATCGACGGGTCCAGCGCCAGCAGATCGTCCACGCTGTCGTAGACGAACCGGAACGCCCCGCCGGTGAACGCGGAATTGCCGCCGCGCGCATCCTCCGGCGCGGTTTCCAGCATGGCGACGGTAGCGCCCGCCTCATGCGCCGCCAAAGCGGCGTTGGCGGCGGCGTTGCCGGCCCCGATCACGAGGACATCGACGGGCTTGAACTGGGCGGGGGTCATGGGCGGTTCCTGAACAGAGACTGTTGTCCCGAACCTGTAAGCCCCGCCCCCAGCCTGTCAATCGGCGGCTGGAACAGGCGCTGACCTGCTGGCAACGCTCGGCCCCCCTTGGTCGCGGGAACTGGGGTGGTCGCAGGTTCGGCAATTCGGTTTGGGGGAGTTGAAGGCGAGATTTTGAGTTTGGGAGGGGCCGGGATCGCAGGTCGCCGGGTCCGGGGCGCGGTAGCTCCCCGGCTCATGCGCTCGCCTTCGACTCCCCCATCTTATTGGAACGGGCCGAACGAATGGCGCCGAGCCTCGCGGCAGGAGCCCATTCGGCCCGGACGCGCCCTACTTGTTCATGTTCCAGATATCGGTGTCGAGCTTCCACACGCCCTTCACCTCTTTCCAATACACCGCGTATTTCCCGTCCATCTGCACCGGCTTCTTGTCCGGTCCCATGGTCTCGGCGGTCACCCGCCCGATTTCCCGCGCGACCGCGCCCTGATGGTCGATCGCGGTGGTCGTCAGCGACGTGATCTTCAGCCCGCTGGCGATCGTCGCGGCCCAAAACTTCTGAATCGCCTCCCGCCCGCTGACCATATCGGCGCCGGCCGGCAGCACCGTGGCATCGTCGGTATACAGCGCCGTCAGCGTCGCCGCGTCGCCCTTCGCATAGGCGGCCAGCCAGGCCTTGTTCGCGGCATCGATCTGCGGGGCGATGTCGGCCTTCTTCAGCATGGCCGGCATTTTCACTTCCGGCATCTTCATATCCACCGCCTGGGCGCCGGCAACCGGCAGCAGCCCGATCGTCAGGATCAGAGGTATGGCGCGAAATAGGACATTCATGGTTATCGTTCTCCCTGTTGCATTGGGTCCAATCTCGCACGGACCCGGACGACGGGCAAAGGAACTTTCCATGGCGGACCGCATCAACCGAGCGATTGAGCTGCTGCAGGCGGGGCAGGCAATCTATTACGACGGGCCGCACTCCGGTCATGTCCTGACCTACGAGCAGGGCCGCATCGATGCCGCCACCTGGGCGGATTACATGAATGTCGGGATGGAACATGGATCCTTCGACATGGCGGGCCTCGCGGAATACCTCCGCGGCATGGTGGACGCCGGCCCCACCCGATCCGGCCATCGCACCCCGGCGGTGATCGTGGAGGCGCCGGTCAACGGCACCGACGAAGCCAATGTCCGGTTCAACGCCTGGCAGTTCCGCCAGATCCTCGCACGCGGCGTCCACGGTATCCTGCTGTGCCAAGCCGAAACCGTGGACGCTGTCCGCGCCTTCGTCGAAGCCTGCCGTTATCCGCATCATTTGAACGGGGTCGATCCGTCGCTGCCCTCCCCGTCGGAGCGTTTGGAAGGCGCCGTCCGCCCGCCCGCCGCCCCCGGCCTCCTGGGCATCGGCACCCGCGGCCGAGGCTCCGAAAACACCGCCGCCCCCATCTGGGGCCTGTCCCAGCCCGACTACATGGACCGCTGCGACCCATGGCCCCTCAACCCCCGAGGCGAGCTGCTGCTCGGCGTCAAACTGGAAAGCCCGGAGGGGATCGCGCAGGCCGACGCCATCTGCGCCGTCCCCGGCCTCGGGTTCGCCGAAATGGGACCCGGCGATCTCAGCCTGTCGCTCGGCTCCCCCACCATCATGCGCGATCCCTATCCGCCGGTGATGCTCGCCGCACGCGCCAAGGTGCTGAACGCCTGCAAGCGTAACGGCATCGCCTTCCTGGAGGGCTGCAACCAAGCGAACATCGTCGCCCGGCTGGACGAAGGCGTCCGCGTCATCGCCGGCCACGACCCAGAGGTCGCGCGTATCGGCCGAGCGCACCAGATGCGGCGGCTGCCGGCGTAGAACGCGTCCGGCCAGACTGAAGACACCCGTCATTGCGAGAAGCGGAGCGACGAAGCAATCCAGTGCCACGCCCCCTGGATTGCTTCGTCGCTTCGCTTCTCGCAATGACGGCTAGGGACTTCCGCGCGCCCCATCGGCCCGCGTTCCCTAACCCAATTGCCTCCCGCCCCCTTTCCCGGCAAGGGACACGCGACGCTTGGGAGGAATCGCTGTGCCGGTCGCACGCGTGTTGACAGACAACGCCGCCGATACCGTGCGCGGCATCGGGATGGTGGCACTCGCTTACATGGTCCTGTCCATCGGCGACGCCGCCGCCAAATGGGCCGTGCTCGGCGCCGGAGTCGCATGGGCGATGCTGTGGCGCGGTGTGTTCGGCGCCATGGCGGTCGGCGCCGTCACCGCCTGGGGCGGCCGCGCCGGCGGCTGGCGCCGGGTCATCCCCGTCCGCTGGAAAATGGTGTTCGCCCGAGCGGCGCTGTCGTCGTTCACGTCGACGAGTTGGTATCTGTCCTGGCGGCATATGAAGCTGGCGGACACCTACGCTCTGGGCTTCACCGCCCCGCTGATCATGACCCTTCTGGCGATCCCGATGCTGGGGGAGCGCATCCGCTGGCGGCGTATCCTTTCCACTTTGGTCGGGTTCTCCGGCGTGCTGGTCATGCTCCGCCCTGGGGGAGATTTGTGGAACCCGGCCCTGCCGTTGCTGATGACCGGCATTTTCACCATGGCCGTGACCCGCATCATGGCGCGGCAGTTGTCGCTGACCGAAACGCCGGAGTGCCAAGCGTTCTGGCTCATGGTGTCGCACGCGGCGGCGGGGGTGGTGTTGTTGGGGATGTTTCCGCTCGGCGATATCGGCGGCACGACCGTGTGGCTGGCGCTGGCGTTCCTGGGGATTTCCAGCGGGCTGGCGCATTGCGTGTTCACGCTCGCGTATGGGTTGGCGCCCGTGTCCGCTCTGGCGCCCTACGAATACACGATGCTGATCTGGGGCGGCGCGGCGGGGTTCTTCGTGTTCGGGGAGGTTCCGTCCGCGACAACGCTGGTCGGGGCGGCAATCGTCGCGGCCGCGGGGCTGTACAACCTGCACCGGGAGCGGATACGGGGGCGGATGGAGGCGCAACGCTGACGCTCCCTCCGCGATGCGCGGTTGAATGCGCATCTGTCCGTCCGTAAAACCGAGCGAACCTTGCGGGACACATCATCATGACCATCGACGTCCGCGACCGAACCATCGTGCAGCCGGTGACAGCTTCGCGCCTCGCCATCGCCGACTGCGACATCCACCAGTCGCCGAAGCTCGGCATGAAGGGGCTGTATCCGTATTTGGAAAAGCGCTGGCAAGAACATCTGGAAACCTTCGGCCCGCTGCCGAAACAGGCGTTCGAGGCCGGGCCGGCCTATCCGAAAAGCCAGCCCGATGCCTCCCGCCGCGACGCGTGGCCGCCGAACGGTGGGCGCCCTGGCAGCGATCTGGAGTTCATGCGGACCCATCATCTGGACCCGCACAACATCACCCTCGGCATTCTGAACATGATCCGCCCGCATCCGGGGGCGTTCCAGAATACCTATCTGGCCGACGCGGTGTGTCGGGCGATGAACCGCTGGCAGGTCGCGGAATGGACCGAACCCGAACCGCGCCTCAAAGGGTCGCTTTTGGTTCCCTACGAAGATGGGGAGGCCTCGGCCGCCGAGATCGAACGCTGGGCGGGCCACAAGGATTACGTGCAGGTCCTTCTGCTGAGCCGAACCGCCGAACCGGCCGGGCAGAAGCGCTACTGGCCGATCTATCGCGCGGCGTCGGAAGCCGGGTTGCCGGTCGGCATCCATGCGTTCGGGTTCGGCGGCTACCCGGTGTCCGGCAGCGGCTGGCCGTCGTTTTATATCGAGGACATGGTCGGCCACGCGCAATCCTGCCAGACGATGCTGACCAGCATGGTGATGGAAGGCATTTTCGAACGCTTTCCGAAACTGAAAATCGTGGTGGTGGAGGCCGGGTTCGCCTGGCTGCCGTCCTTGTGCTGGCGGCTGGACAAGCTATGGCACCGGCTGCGGGCGGAAACGCCGCACCTGAAGCGCCCGCCATCCGAATACATCCGCGAACATGTCTGGCTGACCACGCAGCCGATGGAGGAACCGGAACCGAAATCCCGCGTGCTGGACGCCATCGCCTGGATCGGCTGGGACCGGCTGCTGTTCGCGACCGATTATCCGCACTGGGACTACGACGAGCCGACTCAGGTTCTCCCGCCGTGTATCGACGAGAACTTGCGGCGCGATTTCTTCATGAACAACGCGCAAGCGGTGTACGGGGTCTGATCGTGCGGCGTGCGGCCTTGGCACTGTGCCTTATGGCCGTCGCCGGTTCCGCATACGGGCAATCGGCGGAAACGCTGTCGGGTATGCACGCCTACAATACCGGCGACCTCGTCACGGCATTTCGGCTGTTGAAACACGCGGCCGATTCCGGCGACGCGGAGGCAATGGTCAACCTCGGTTATTTCTACGCCAGAGGGCAGGTCGTACCCACGGATCAAGCCGAGGCATTTCGTCTGTATGCGCAATCCGCCCACCGCGGCAACAGCGAAGGTATGAACGCCCTCGGCTATAAATATCAGTTCGCGACAGGGATTCCCAAGGATATCGGCAAAGCGGTTTATTGGTATTGCCAAGCCATTTCCTTCGGCAATCCGCGCGCGATGAACAACTTGGCATTGTTGCTCAGCGATGGCCGCGAGATCGAACAGGATGTCGATCAGGCCCGCGACCTGTGGACGCAATCCTCGGCACTCGGGCATCGCAACTCAATGTATAATCTTGGTCTGTCGTATCTGAACGGACCCGAAAATAAACGCGACAGCCGCGCCGCCAACGCATGGATTCTGCGCGCGGCCCAAGCCGGACAGGTGTTGGCGCAACAACTGCTGCGACGCTATGGCTATACGGAGCCATTACCGCCGCCCAGCGACGATGCCGCGCTGATGATCCCCGCCCCGAAAAACGCGGCGGGCCGAGCGCGAAGCTGCGGCGCACCGGTCGCGTGACCCAGCGCAATTGCATATGGCTGGAAACTGTTTTCGTCATCCTCCGGCTCGACCCCATAGGGGCGTAGGCCGATAAAAACGCGTCATCCCCGGCCTTGTGCCGGGGACCGATGACGGCACGATTCCGCGATTTTGTGCTCGTCTTGGTGGCCGGGACAGGCCCCATAGGCATCAGGATAAGGGTGGGTTTAGAGGAAACTCTCCCCCTCCCCTTGCGGGAGGGGGCCGGGGGGAGGGGGTGGCGCGCCGCGGATTGTGCCGAAAATGCGCACCG
>Ga0214182_1000676_pt1 | contig 12081 bp, 3 predicted proteins | sample TroBogEpilimnion_8_FD_153020 | JGI IMG/M metagenome (GOLD analysis project Ga0214182, IMG submission 153020) | Freshwater microbial communities from Trout Bog Lake, WI - 14NOV2007 epilimnion | ecosystem: Environmental > Aquatic > Freshwater > Lake > Epilimnion/Euphotic zone | place: Trout Bog... | reverse complement strand
CCTGCTTCTCCGCCGCTTCGAACGGGCAGACCATGGCCAGCGTGGTCACCAGGATATCGTCCGGCATGCGGTGGATGGCGTCCCAGTTGGCATCGAATTTCTGGCCGGTGAAATAGGCACGCAGCGCGGTCAGCAACGCCTCCCGCTCCACGCCCGTCGGCTCGGGCGTCAGATCCAGGTCGGCGGGGTAGGCGGAGTAATCCGCCCGCACCCGGCGATAGCCATGCCGGTTCGGCAGTTCCTCGGCGATCAGAAAGCGCGCCAGCCCGGTCAGCGTGATCAGGAACCGTCCGTCATCCGTTTCGCTGAACGACGACAACCGCCCGAGGCAGCCGGTCTGATACAGCCCCGGCCCGTGTTCGCTGGCGGGCGCGTGCGGGTCGGGCTGGATCATCGCGAACATGCGGCCGGTGGCGAGCGAATCCTCGGTCAGCGCCAAATATCGCCGCTCGAACACGTTCAGCGGCAGCTTGCCGCGCGGCAACAGCAGCACACCGGCCAGCGGAAAGATGCCGATTTCCGCCGGCAGGTTGTCGCGGGTCGGGTGAAACGCGGCCATCAGCTGAACAGGATGGCGGACAGACGCCGCCGAGCGGTTTGGGTGACGGGATCGTCGGAGCCCCAGGATTCGAAGAATTTCAGCAACTGGACGCGGGCGGCGCCTTCGTTCCAGGTGCGGGCGCGCTTGACGATCTCCAGCAGTGCGTCCGCGGCCTGTTCGCGCTGTTCCATGGCGTTCAGCGCCGTGGCCAGTTCGTAGCGGGCCTCATGATCGGCCGGATCGGCGGCGAGCCGCGCCTCGTACACCGCCAGTTGGCCCGCGGCTTCCCGCCCTTCCTTCGCCAGCATCAGCGCGCTGCGGGCACCGGAGATTTCCGCGTGTTCCGCCAGTTTCTCGGGCACCTGTTCCAGCGCCGCCTCCGCCTGCTCCTCCTGCCCCAGCGCCATCAGCGCGCGTATCAGGCCGCCCCAGGCATCGCCGTTTTCCGGCTCTTCCGCCAGGACGGAGCTGAACAGTTCGGCCGCCTGCTGCGGATCTTCCTGTTCCAGCGCGGCTTTCGCTTCCGCCAGCACGTCGGCGGTCGGCATCGAGCCGCCGGCATTCTTCAGCAGCGTCTCGACGAAGCGCTTCACCTCCGATTCCGGAAGCGCGCCCTGGAATAGATCGGCGATCTGGCCCTGCCAGAAGGCGACAACGGTGGGAATGGACTGCATCGGCAGACCCATCTGCGCCAGCTGCTGCACCAGACCGCGATTCGCATCGACGTCGATCTTCACCAGCTTGATCCGCCCGCCGGCGGCTTTGGTGACTTTTTCCAGGGTCGGCGTCAGGGTCTTGCAGGGGCCGCACCACGTGGCCCAAAAATCCACCAGGACGGGCATGGTGCGGGAGGCTTCGATAACCTCCTGCATGAAATTTTTCTGGTCGCCATCCATGATCGAGGCGGCGGCGCCGGGTGTGGGATCTTGGCCGATGATGGTGTCCATGGTGTCGAGTTTCCCGCGTATCGGACGAATGCGTCCCTATAAATGTGGCGTCGGTCCGCCGAAACAAGCGGGACCGGCGTGTCGGGCGGACCATGACGCCAGAGGCGCCCGACGTCCAGCGGGAAGGCAAAGGAGGGTTGCATTCACGGGCTTGCAATCCAATCCGAACCCCCCTATCAACCGCCTCACCGACGGAGCGCGGGCGTAGCTCAGGGGTAGAGCACAACCTTGCCAAGGTTGGGGTCGAGGGTTCGAATCCCTTCGCCCGCTCCAGATTTTCTCAAAAAAAATCAATAAGTTGAAAGCGGTCCTTCGGGGCCGTTTTTGCTTAGAATGCCCTTGCCTGATGGCAATCTGAGCGGATTCTATGAAATCGGCAGAAAGTCCCCGGACAGGGTGGCGTGGGATCGGCGGCGCTCAATCGCCCGACGACATTGATGGCTAGCGTTCGCCCGGTATCGATCCACCTCTGGCCGGGGGCTTCATCCAACTCAGGCCGGCCATGCTCCAACGTCATGTAGCGCCCACGCTGGGCTGCCCATTCATCGTTCTGTTCCAGCAAGACCGCGCCGACTAGGCGGCGTATAGGGTAGTGAACTCCGTGTGTTCCTCGCTCAACACCCGCCTCTGGAGCTGCGCAGCCGGGCCACAGGCCTTCACGTCAGCCGCATCGCCCCCCCGCCAAGACCCCTGGCCTTACCGCACCTTTGCTGGCCGCCGCGGCTCCGACCGCAGTTGTGGCTTCTGAGGCTGTGCGGGTGCTGCCCGTGCTACCTCTCCCCTGACGTAGAACACCCGGGTCTCGAAACGCTCGCCCATCAATCGATCGATGCCGCCGGTCAGTTCGAACGAATGCTCGCCCGCCATGGCCTCGGGCGCCACCGCGATGACGTTGACCAGGCGATCATGGAAGTCGTCCTGGGGGTGCCGCCGACGATACGGAAGGAAGGTGACCGGAACATTCAGACCCAACAGCAGGAGGAGTTTCTTGACCGCTTGCTCCTGCTGATAGGCATTCTCGCCCGTCCTGTCGTCATGGCGGTAGGTCACGGTCAACTGTCCTGGCTCCGACACTATCCCGCAGAGCTCGCGGATGAAGGTTGCGAGATTGCGCCGGTTCTCGTCGCTCGAGAGGCAATAGGGATCGCGGATCTGCACGGTCTTGGCGATCACGCCAGCCAGCATGCCGAAGATTGCCTTGAGATCGCGCGTCTGCCCGGTGCCCAACACCCAGCGCTGCACCGTGGCATAGGCCTTGGCGCTCGGCGGATCCAATGGCTTGAGCGTTTGCACGAACGCCGCCAGCGCCAGCGGATCCTCGAGCGAGGCGAGCAGTGAAAGGTTGCCCGGCAATAGATGATCGAGCAGCGGGCCGGACGGCAGATCGGTCAGCACCGCTAAGGACCCCAGGCTCGAGACCGAAAACACCCGGGCTGGCATGGCGTGAATGGGGGTATGATGCCCGAGCACGGGCGCCTGGAACCAGCGCAGCCGGTCCATGCCGGGGGCTGCGAATTCGCCTAGGTAGTGGAACAGTGCCCGCTCGGCGGCCGGAAGGCTGGCGACGCCCTCGCCGGATCCGCTCGTCGTCACGATGTTCACCCGCGTGTTGTGCTCGGCCATCTCGCGCAGGCAGGCGAGCACCGCGCGCGCGCGCGTCGGGTCAGGTTCGGGAGAGGACAGGTTGGGCGCGCAGAAGAACACGTCCGTGCGCCCAGCGAATTTGGCGGCGAGCTCGGCCAGGCTCGGCGTTTGCCACCGCACCGCGCCGAATTGGCCACCGGCGGTGGGGGCCACCCGCTCGTCGAGCAGCGCGCGCACCCATTCGAGCACCGGTCGGCGGTCGAAGATGTCCCACCAGAGCTGGTTCGCGTAGTCGTTGAGGCAGGCGCGACAGGACGAGGCGCAGCGCCCCATATGGCACTCCAGGATGTCCGCTGCCTCCTCCAGCAGGCGCCGGATGGGCGCCTCCTCGGTGCCGATGCGCCGACTGTAACCGGCGCCGCCCGGGATCCCGTCATAGAGCGCGACGACCGGGCCGCCGGCGTAGACATAGGTCGAACGAAGATCCCGCCGGTCGACCCGGATGAGGCGGCAGGCTGCCAGTCGCAGTACTTCCGCCAGCGTCCGGAGGAAGGCGTCGCGCGCGCTATCGGCCAGAGCCTCGGGGAGCGGGCGCGCAAACCTCAACTGGACCACGTCAGTCTCGAAGAAATGCGCCAGGTCGATCGGCTGCACCTGAAGGGTTGCATCCGAGCCGGGACACGCCTCCCCGGTTCGTGGCGCCTTATGCGCTGAGACTTTCTGGAGCGCGAAGGCACCGGGGGCTGACTCAGCGTGCTCGCATCGAATGCAACGCAGGAACCCGGTCCCTCTCGGTCCGCGGTTGATGACAACGAGTCGTCCTTCCATGCCAAGCGTATCCGGGCGTGGCGAGCCAGACATATGGGCGAACCTGACGCCGGGGACGTCGCCCTCGCAGAACAGGTCGCCGCGCGGTATCGTGATGAGTCTGGCCTCATCGGCGGGGCGGGCGCGAAGGCGCGATACGCCCGGGTCCCGGCCATCGCGCTCGGTGATCGACGTCACGAAACCAAGCGGCTCCAAGCAGGGCCGGACCGGCGCGGTATAAGGCGATCCGCAATTCGGGCAGCTCTGCACTAGATCGGGTCTGGCGTCGGCGACCTGGACGTGATTGCACCTGTCGCAGGCGCGGTAGTACCGGGTTGGCATGAACTCGCGCGGATATCGTGCGATCCCCGCCGAGACCCAGATACGACCGCCTGCGACGACCTCAGCGCCAGGGGCATATTCGGAAATGCCGAGGGCCGCATCGCGATCGAGCTCGATTGCGCCATCCCGGCGCCATCGCTCGCCCTGGCCATGACTGTCACGCAGCACATCGAGGCTCACATTGTGGACCGGGAAGCTGTAGGTCGGGATGACTGCCTGGCGCGAGAACAGGTCGACCACTCGTTGGTCTTGGTATCGCTCCTGCTGCCTCTGCTGGCCAGCTGCGGCTCCGAGCTTGTTCGCCTCGGTCGCCTCTTTCATTCGGGTGCGGAAACCCTTCAGGCGCTCGGCATGAATGAGGGCGAAGCGGCGCATCGTCTCGCTGAAGCCGGTCGCGAGCGATGCCGCATCCCTGCCAATAAATCGGACGGTGGCAGGCAGATAGGCGGTGAGGCGCTCGGCGAGTGCGAGCCTTGTGCGACCCGACTCGGATTCCAGCCAGGCGGCGATATCCCCACAAAATGCGGCCACGGCCTCGTCTGTGTCGAAATCGGCGCCGACCAGGTCGCGCAGCCGCGGCGCATTGGTCTTCAGGTCGATTATCCGGTGCTGCAAAAACCCAGCGAGCAGAATGCTCTCTTGGTGCCTGCGGAAAAAGTCCGTGTTGTCGAGAGCAACGCGCGAGACCGACGGGGTCTCCTCAAGATAGCGGTCGAACGCCGCATAGGCGGCCTGGTCGAAATTGCCGTTGCGCGCGACAGTGACCGTCAGCGGCGCGGCCTGGGCACGACGGCCCGCGCGACCGGCGCGCTGCTGGTAGTTTGCAATCGTGGGGGGCACGTTGCGGCACATCGCCGCCTCGAGGTCGCCCAGGTCGACGCCCATCTCCATCGTCGTCGTGCAGGACAGCAGGTTGATCCGGCCTGCGCGGAACCACGTCTCGATATCTTCGCGCAGCGACGTGCCGATCGCCGCCGTGTGCTCGCGCGCTATGGCAGGCCGCGTTGCGGACTCGGTGACCCGGCGGACATAGTGATGCTCAGAGCGCCAGCGCTGACGCTCCTCGTCTGGCACCTGAACGACCGAACCTTCGCAACGGAGCGCGGTGCAAGTGCCGCCGAGTTGGTGAAATGACGGCAGGCCGCAGGCGGCGCAGCGATACAACGGGTGACGCGCGCCATCATCAAGGCGGACGTGATTGAGATCCAGCACCCGCGCGCCCTCATGCGGGATCAGCAGCCGCGTGCTGAACGCTTGCTCCCAAAAATCTTGCAGGAACTGCACGACCTGGTCGGGGGGCAGGCCGAATCTCTTATGCAACAGCCAGCCGCGGCGAGATCGCAACAGGTGCGCAGGCGACGGCAGCCAGTTGACCTGGCGGCCCTTGGCATTGGCAAGCACGAATCCAAGATCGCGATAGGCGAACGCGTCAGTCCAGAGCCGGGTGTCGGTAAGGTTCAGGCCAGAATACGGGTTGATGGCCCTGGCCCGCCGGATCTGCTCGAGCAGTACAGCCACGACCTCGCCGATACAGGGCCGGAGCGCGTCGGGTGCGAGGTTTCGCATCCGCGAGACCAGTGGCTCGAGCTTCTCCGGATCGTAGCCAGGGGCCACCAGGCCGAGCGCCTCGAGTGACGTTCGTCGCCCGCCCGGCAAGCAGAACTCGGCTACGACAAGGCCGCGCAGCAGCTTCTCCACCTCGATGTCTTCGAGCGCACTCACGCTGTCCACACCGTAAAGCTGCACCGCGCCGGGATCGCCGTTGCCGAGATGCTCCTGGGTGCTGCGCACGACGGCGTTCAGCGCACGCGGGCGGGGGGATTCGGCACAGGCGGCGTGGATGCCGCGGCGCACGGCGAGCTCGAGCGATGTTCGCTCGAAATAGGGGGCAAAGAACGCCGCGTCCTGACGGTTGTCGGAGAAAACCAGCAATCGGCGGCCATCGAGCGGCCGCGCCCGGCCATCGATCTCACGGACCGGCAGCGCTTCGAGCGTCTCCTGGGCAACGACGGCCGACATTGCGTGATCGCCCGGCGAAAGCCGCGTCAGCACCTCGGGTGTGCCGCGGGCGCGGTAGCCGCAGGCCGGACAGCGCCTGACGTAGAACCGCCCGTCATCGTCGTCGCGTTCGATGGCGACGCATCGCAACGCGATGCTGCCGCTCCGCGGCGCACCCAGGATGCGGCCATCAATGGGATCGATGATCAGGACCTGCGCTGGGGCGATCACCGTACCGGAGGCGTCCACTGCGTCACCGGCGTCCTCGCCCTCGTCGTCGGTCTCCGCAATCGTCAGCCTGCCGAACCAGAATACCTCTCGCTTTGCGTCGCGGTTGGTGGGTTTCGCGACGAGCCTTCCGCCTTCCTGCCAAGCCTCAATGAACGGCCTGGCACAGGAGAGGCAACGCATCAGCGGGTAGTAGGGCTCGTCATTTGGTCCGGCGGCACTGCGCTTCAGCGCCAGATCGGACCATCCCTCGGGGGCCTCGGCATCGAGCTTCACACAAGCGCCCTCGATGCCGCTGGCAGCGACGTGATAGCGGGCAGGCAGCAGCGGATAGGCGCTCGCATCAGTGCGGCACAAGAGGCCGACCGCAATAACACCTGCCAGCGCATCGGCGCTCGTGTTGCCGTTGCCGACAGCGGATCCGAAGATGTCGTCGGCGACGGCCTCGAAGCGCCAGACCTTGGCGGCGAGCATCTCGGCGAGAGTCCTTACCTCCCGGTTTGTGCCGAAACGGCGTACCAGGGCAGCGCCGAGTGGCCCGCTGTCCGTTGCGACGTCGAGCCCGGCAATCCCCGCCTCTGCGCACATCGCGTTCCAGCCACGGATATCGAGATCGCCGGGCCGGGTTTCTGCCCTGAGTGCTCGACCGAGCTGCGCCCATCTGTCAGGCGACAAACTCCACTCGTCGGCGGACGCGGTCAGTGCCGGATGGCGGATCCGCCGTCCGCGGACGACGTGGCGGAACTCTTCGCCGAACAGGTCCGAGGCAAACTGGAGCAGCATCTGCTCCGATCGCTGGTCCTGTGCCAGGCTGGCACTCGTGCCGACACAGCGCAGTTTGCCCTGCGCGATGCCGAGATGGTTCTTCAGCTTGCGGATGAGGAAGGCGACCTCGATCGCTTGGGCGCCCGAGTAGGTGTGGAGCTCGTCCAGCACCAGCGACTGGAGGCGTGCGTTGGCAAACAGAGGTGCGTTGCGGGGCAACAGCAACAGATGCTCGAGCATTGCATAGTTGGTGATAAGGATATGCGGCGGCGTTTCGAGCATCTCGCGCCGGGACAGCAGCCAGCTACCCGGGATGGCCCGCGGCGAGCTAAGCGTCTCCATCAGCGCGTCGTTGCTGCGAAGCTGGTCCTCGATCTCGGGGCGCTCGGCGGCGGCGCCGACGGCGGAGGTGAAGCGGCCGAACGTGATGCCGAGGTCGCCCAGTTCGCGGAGCAGGAGCGGCGCCAACCGGTAGTAGAGCTGGTCATTCGCCAGCGCGTTGAGGGGATAGACAATTATCGAGCGGACGCCCGGTCGCGCGCGGTCCGGGTCGCGCAGGATGTCGTCAATCATCGGATAGAGGAACGCCTCGGTCTTGCCGGAGCCAGTTCCGGTGCCAACGAGGTAGTTGTCGTCTTTCGTTGCGTGCAGCAGTGCGGTTTCCTGGTGGATGTGCAGCCGCCGCTTCCAGATGGGCGAGTTCTGCATCGCCATCCAGTTCGCGTGCAGCGCGCCCGACTGACAAAGTTCGGCGAGGCTGCGCCCTTTCTCGTAGTCGGGCAGCGCTTCGAGGTAGGGCCCCTTCACAAGCTCCGCGGCACGGAGCTCGCTCCGGATGCGTCGCGCAAGGTGGGGATGGTCGTCCGATACGCCAATGGTGGTCGACAAGTATCGGTGTAGCGTCTCGCGCAGCCGCTCGCAGAATTGCAACGGGTTGGTGTCGGTCATGCTTCCCTCGAGCGGAGCAGGATTTCCCAGAGCAGCAGGTGGGCTGCGAAGAACTGGCTGCCGATCCGCGTGCAGATGCCTGCGGCGGTTCGCGTTTCCATGAGCTCGCCGTCGCTTTCACACACGGTTCGGATGGCATCGAAGAACCGGGCGACCTGGTCACAGCCACGCGAATCAAGCCGTGCTGCCAGCGCAAGAGCGGAAAGAAACCCTAGGAGATCGTCGGGCATCTCATAATCGGTTGTCGACAGCGCCACGAACGGCACCGAGTGGGCAGATGCGCCGACGCCAAGCCGCGACGCCTCAGCGCGAAGCCCATTGGTGGCCCGCCGAGCCTGGCGGGCGATAAAGTATGCGGCGTTGGTGCGCTTCGCATTCGCCGGGTTGGCGTACGCCTCGGCTAGGCTGGTCCGCGCATGCTCGGCGGCGCGCTGGAAAAAGCCGCGGCTGAGCAGCAGTGGCTCGTCCTCAAGGGCTCCGTTGCTGGCCGAGAATATCGTCGACAATCTTTTGAAGCTGAAGTCCGTGAGATCGAGCCCCGCAACGCGGTTGGCGGATGCGGCATTTTCGAACGCCATCGCGGTGCTGAGCTCGAACCGCCCGTGACTGAACACCTCCTTGACCATGCGTGCGCGTCCGATAAGGCCGAGCCCTGCGAAAGCTGCCATCGCACCACTCTCTGACAGGGCGGCGTCATACGCCACAGCAGGGGCGGAGAACGCATGGAGGTCGATGTCCCATGGCGAGAGCGGCGGCACGTACCCGGGCGAGTCCACCGCCGACATCTCGCCGGTGAGTTCCGCGGCGAACAGCTGTGCGCCATCACCGCACTCGATCAGTCTTTTCCCCGCCGCACGGTAAACCTCGCCGACGAAACCTGTTGCCGCGGACGCTTCCACGACTGGCCGCGATAGAATGCGGGCTGCCCGGCGGTACGCAGCGTCCGGATCCTCGATGAGGAACGGGTCGCGGCGGTTGACGAAGATCCCTTCATTGACGTGCAACGCGACGTCACAACGCTCGCCGACGGCGCTCCGCAGTGGTCGTGTTCCGGCCATGCCCTCCAGTCGACAATAGGGCTCCACCAGCCACACGCCATCGCTGAAGTGGCCCGGCTCGAGCCGCAGATGATGCGAGGTTGCACCACTCTCCCCATCGATGGGAATGTCGATCTCCGTGCGGCGTCCTGTAAGAAGCTCGGAGCAGTCGAGCCGCACCGAGCCAATTGGATTTCCGCTCGCAAGGACAACCTCGGTGTAGTCCACGCAGCGGATCACCTCGAACCGGGTCGGCGTCTCTGCCCGTGTCAGCTTGCAGACAGTGTGCGGCGCGTCCCAAGATCCGCGGTAGTGAATCGTGACGTTGCCTTCGCAGGCTTCGAGCGCGGTCATCAGCGAGGCGAAACCGATGCGCCGGACGTTGCTTCGGGCGAAGGCGCAAGGTTCGACATGGTCGCCGATCGTCAGGATTGCGTCGGGATTGTCACAGGTGAGCCGGAGCGTGTTCGCTAGGTTGCCGCCCAGCGTGATGTCTGAGCCTGCGTGAATGGGAACGGCCAATGCAGCGGGCTGGCCTGCACGCTCCACGGACGCGTAGATGCCGGGCGCCGTCAGATGCAGCACATCCGCATCGAACCGCAGCAACGCATCCGGACGGTCACCGGCGCAGACGACGGTTAGACCTTCAGCGTCGCGCTGGATGTTTTTGCAGTCAGATTCAATGAGATTGGGCGGGACCGGTCCATGGAATCGTGCCCTGTCGAAGTACCGTAGCCCGGGCCAGTGCCATGCGGAAGTGGAAACAAGTGTGCGAAGCTCGCCCGACAGCGTGAGCATGACCCGCAAACGGCCGAACGGGCCCGCCTTCGGCAGCAGATCGCCGATATTGACGCTGGCCTGGCCAGTGGCGTCCAATTGGATTGGGGTCCTGACCTCCCCCGCCGCCACGGCTGGGTGGCGAATGACGAGATCCGCTGTCAGCTCGGCGCCGAGTTCGCCCGGAACACTCATCGCAGCGGTTATCGCACTACCAAACAGCAGGGCACCGGTCGAGTCTTGGGCCATGACGGGGCCGAGCGTGATACGTCGGTCGGGCCGTGGCCGGATGAGCCCGGACGACGCGATCGCAAAGTCAACCTGGACGTCTGCCTCGACCGATACCCAGGCCATGTTAATCCCGCCGAGGAACTGGTCGGTGTCCAGCCCCTCAATCCCGAAGCGGCACCTTGAGACGACGGCGACGGCCCCCGGCCTGACGATGATCTGACCACCGGGACGCAGCGTTCCGAGAAAGCCACCTCTCTCGGCGTCAAAGACGGCGCATACGTCGTCGGTGTCGAGCCAGTTCGCGAACTGAGACCAGCCGATCCCTTGCGTCTGAAACCGAAGGTTAGCTGGCCAGGGCATTGGCAGCGGCAATTCGCTGCCTGGCTGAAGCGTCAAGGGATCGCCATTGTCGATGCTCAACTGACCACCATCCACGGACGTGACGCAAAGGTCTAGCCCCCGGAGCACCAGGTCAGGTCGGTGAATCCTGTCAGGAGACTGGGTCTTCAACTCGGCGATATGCCTCGCCAGTTCCACGGCAAGGGGCGAGGCGTCGGACGCCTCATTCCGGCGGAGTCGCGCATAGACTGCAGCGTGCCAACCCGTCTGGTCGTTCTCGAGGATAACCCGCAGCCGCGGATGGTTGTCCAGTCGCGCCGCCGCGAAATCAGCGAAGCGCACGCACTCGACAGTATCCGCAGGGTCAGGCAGCCCAAACGCCCGCTCGGCGCTCAGGAAGACCTCAGCCAGCCTGCGCACATGCGCACGCCGCGCTCCGCCCTGAAGGATCAACTCCCTGACGCGCCATTGTCGGTCGCTCGGCCGCCGGTCGACCTGGACCGTCAGACCCAACCGAATGCAGGCGCGGCGGAACGCTGCAACAAGCTCGTCGCGTTGGCTGTTGGACAGCGGCGCGACGTCCTTGCCGAGCAGCCGATCGATCAGCGGGTATACACTCACCTCGTGAAGGTTCGGGTCATCCTGCAACGCGACGTCGCCTGCTATCAGCGCCAGAGCCAGCGGTGACTGCCGCTCGATCAGCATGCAGAGTGTTGCAAACGGGTCGGCGGACTGCTCGAACAACCGGAGTGCGGCGGTACGTTCATGCGGTGTCAGCGGCATCTGGCCGATGAAGGGCGGAGCATCAGCGGCGCGCAGTCGGCTGGCCACTGCCAGCGAGGCGGCATAGGCCCGCTGGGATGGCGTCAGTCGCTCCCGCGCATCGGACATTCGCCCCTCACCTTTTTGAGTTAGTCCGCGATTCTGACACTGCTCGGAATAGACACCCGTTCCGTCGAAACGTCAAAACTTCAAACCGTTGCCGGGTCTTCTGGCAACCGGTTCTTGTCCGCAGCAAAACACGCCACCGATTGTGGATCCGTCCGTCACGACTCCCAGCTTGCCTCACCTCGAGTTCCGGCGCGTTGCAGCCGATGATGAACGCCGAGCTTGGGGCGGCTGCCGGATCGAGTAGTGCTGGAGTCGGTCGGCGCATGGCGGGGTGCGGCGGGTCGATCGCACGTGACCGGCGTGGGCCGGTAGCTTGCTGACCATCTGCGTGGGGGTAGCTGGGCACCTCCAACAACCCCCATGTTGACGCTGTGATGATCCGGTTTCTCCTGTTTGCGCTTCCGACGCATCGGACTTGACGACGATCTTGGGGTCTTGGCTGCGGTTTGGTTGGCGTTAGGTGGGATCGGTTGTGCTATGCGAGCGCGGCACGGCGGCGGAGCCAGACGAGGCGTCGCATGTTGTAGGCCAGGTTGGCGGAACGTGTCAACGACTTTGATACACCCGGGTTTGGAATTTAAGCTCGTGTCCCGACCCTCGGCCGGTATTGCTCAGGGACAAGGAAGACGACCGGCGTTCGTGCCGG
>Ga0214182_1000674_pt1 | contig 12094 bp, 4 predicted proteins | sample TroBogEpilimnion_8_FD_153020 | JGI IMG/M metagenome (GOLD analysis project Ga0214182, IMG submission 153020) | Freshwater microbial communities from Trout Bog Lake, WI - 14NOV2007 epilimnion | ecosystem: Environmental > Aquatic > Freshwater > Lake > Epilimnion/Euphotic zone | place: Trout Bog... | reverse complement strand
AAAATCTGATCCTGTGGCACAAAGGGAGTTAAAAGAAAGCTTACAAACAGTCAAAGCACTTGAAGCGGAATTATTACATCAATACCTAGATCAACCAGAACGGCATCAATGGTTTTGGAAAGGTGAGCTCTTAACGATCCCAAGTCGTCGGGCCTTACAAAACCAATTATCATTGATATTGGAGACGGTTTATCATCAAGCGCCTTTAGTTAAAAATGAACTGATTAATCGTGCTCGGGTTTCTGGACAGGCTAATGGCGCAAAAAATAAATTAATTGCGGCGTTATTATCCAAGACGCAGTTAGAAGATCTGGGCTTTGAAAAAACAAAATACCCCGCAGAAAAAACTATCTATCGTGCTGTGTTTAAAGAGACGGGAATACATGCCCTTATTAATGGTGAATGGCAGTTAACCAAACCCTCTGACGATAATAGATATAACTATGGCCCCGTATGGCAAGGCATGGCTGATTTTTTAAATCAATCGACCGCCCCTAAAGCGTTAGTTGATCTTTATGAGCATATCGAAGCGGCCCCTTATGGTGTGCAAAAGGGTGTTACGTCACTGCTTTTTATTGCCTATTATTTAGTCAATCAACGGTCATTGGCATTGTATGAGAGTGGTGTGTTTTGTCCTTTAATCACTCAAGAGCTTTTTGAAGTATTGGCTAAACGACCTGATTTGTTTTCGGTTGAAGCCATCGACTTCTCAGGTATTCGAGCGGATTTATTTAATCAGTATTTAGCTACACTCATTGGTAAAGTATCAGAAAACAGTACGCTGTTAGACATTGTCAAACCCTTAGCAAAGTTTATTAGTCAATTACCACACTACACTTTAACGACAAAATCGTTAGAAGATAGAACATTGGCGGTACGGGATGCGTTTGAAAATACGCAAAGTCCTGTGAAGTTATTGTTTGAAACATTGCCGCAGGCGTGTGGTTTTCCTTCAGGTTTAGATTCTGATTGGAACGTGCATAGCACTAATGATTTTTTAATAGAATTGGTTAAGCACTTAAACATCTTAAACAAAGCTTACGAAAATCTGCTTAAGCAGATTAAGAATCAAGTAATCAATGCGTTTAAAGAACCCGCTGAGTTAAGTTTAGCTGAGCTTAGAGAAGTACTTAAAACTAAATATTTTGGCTTAGAAAAGTACACGGTCGATTTACAAGGTTTAAAAGCCTTTATTTTAAGATTACAAAATGATCAAGATACTGATAAAGCTTGGTTAGAATCTTTAGCGGCTTTCTTAGGTAATGCACCAGCAGATAAGTGGCAACAAAATAATATTACCAATGCTGAATATCGCTTGATTGACTTTTGTAATCGTTTGGAACAATTAACGGTTGTTCACTCTCATCAATTAAAAGCAGGCAAAAATACCCAAGTCACTCTCTTTCGGGTGGTTAGTCAACAAGGGGAAACGGATAAGGTGGCCTATTTAAATCCAGCTCTTAGAGAAAAAGCTAAAACCTTTATTAAAGAACAGGGCGCTTTTAAAACCATTAATAAAGAGCTGAAGCTGGCAATCATTGCAGAGCTATTGAGTGAAGTAGATTAATCATGCATTTTTAAAAGGATACATAAGTGAGCGATAAACCGGTAAGGCATTTATTAGGGATTTCTGGAGGCAAAGACAGTGCCGCGTTAGCTATTTATATGCGAGATAAAGTCCCTGAAATGGAATACTTTTTTGCAGATACGGGCGCTGAGTTGACTGAGACTCTGGAGTTTGTTGATTTAATGGAAACCTATTTAGGTAAAAAAATCACACGTATCAATGCAGGGCGTGACTTTGATTATTACTTAAAATTAAATGGAAATATGTTACCAACGGCTCGATCTCGGTGGTGCACGATTAATTTAAAACTAAAGCCTTTTGAAAGATTTGTTGGTGATGATCAAGTCATTAGTTATGTGGCTCTTCGTGCTGATGAGCCTTATAGAACTGGTTATATTTCTACCAAACCAAATATAAAAGCCTGTTATCCATTTAAGGAAGATGGTCTAGATATTAATGATGTTAAAAATATTTTAGATGAGTCTGGTCTTGGTATGCCTAAGTATTATGAATGGCGGAGCCGGTCGGGTTGTTACTTTTGTTTTTATCAAAGAAAAATAGAATGGATTGGTTTATCTGAAAGACATCCCCACCTTTTTGAAAAAGCTAAAGAATTTGAGCTGTATCACAAGAATTTAGGTCGTACATATACGTGGTCACAAGATGAGTCATTAGAAGAGATGGTTGCTCGAAAGGATGAAATAAAAGCACAGTATGCTTTAAGCCAGGATAAGCCTAAAAAACTTAATAATTTGATGGATGTTTTGTCTGATGATGAAGATGACGACGATGGTTGCTTAGTGTGCTTTAAATAATTCCTATGAATATTTTTTCATTGTTTAGTTCTATTTCTGTCAGAAAAGTGAATGGGGAATACGTCTTATATAAACCCATTTTGTTGCTTTATGCTTTATCGAAGTGTTACTTAGGCGAAGAAAGACTAATCGTTTTTTCTAAAATAGAAAAAGAGTTAAACGATATTTTTGATTTGTTTTTTAATGAGTTAGATCACAGAAATTTTCATTATGCTTTTGGACGTTTAGAAAATGATGGTGTATGGGAAATAGAAAACAGTAGTGAATTAGAGCGATCTAACTCTGGTGATTTAATGAGATCAGAGTTATTAGCTCGAAGAATATGTGGTGGATTTACCCGCGAGATTTATACAAAACTACATGATGATAAGGAATTATTAATTAATCTAATTAATATGCTGTTAGATCGTTATTTTCCAGCAGAAATTCATAACTCACTGTTATCAAAATTAAATCTGCCTGAAGAGAAAGGTCAAACTACAAGAATGATGGTTTCTGATGTAAGTTCCGACGGCAAATATAATACAGAAGTTTGTGTTGTAGATACTTCTAGGAAAGATATTATGGATATAAAACAGAATGCTTATATAGCCTATTTGAATTCTTTGCATAATTTAACTGCAAGTGGTGCTAATGCGTTAGCCGAATCTCAGGCTTTGAATCGATTTTTTACGGAAATATATGAGCCGTTCCCGATTATAGAAGCGCTATCTAAGATGTTGAGGGATAAACAGGAGCGAGTAGTTTTATTAACGGGGCATGCAGGCGATGGGAAATCTACAATAGCACTTGATGTTCTTAAAAGATTACGTAACCTACCTGATAATGAATGCTTAGTGACTGCACTTGCTGAACGTGAAGATATTCTTGATATAGACCCTCAAGTATTTATTGTTAAAGATATGAGTGAGTTGACAGCAGAACAGCGACTTGATTCCTTAATGAAGGGTTTTAATGAGTCTGGTAGTTGGTTGATAGTCAGTAATACTGGGCCTCTGATAAATAGTTTGGCTGATTATAGTGATAAATATAATGGTCCTAGTAATGTTGAAAGTAATATTTTAGAGCTTCTTGATAAACCTTATGTGGGAGGTGATTTAGATTCACATTTATTAAAAGGCTTTAATAAAGAATTAGTTATTATCAATATCACTCGATTAGATAACGTAGCAATTGGATCAAGAGTATTAACTAAGATGGTTAACCATTCTGCTTGGGCAGAGTGCAATGGGTGTGAAATAGAAACTCAGTGTCCATTAAGATTGAACAGGGCAGCATTGAAAGATATAGGTTCTATTGCTGAAGAGAGAGTGCGTTGGATTTATCAATATCTCACCGCGTATGAGCAACGATTAACATTGAGACAAATGATCGCTCATATAGCTTTAAGCCTTACAGGGGGTATGGGATGTGATGATGCTAAGGCTTCTGTTGATATTGGAAATAATGACTCTTCCAATGGTGTAAATGGATTAGAACGAATACTTTTTAGTGAATGTTTTTTTGGATATCGAGGTGGTAAACCATGGGTGATTGCTGATGATTTACGTGCTATAGCTTTATTAAAAAGATCAGTATTTGGAAATCCATCAGCGGTAAATTTTGAGCGTCAATTGTTGGAAACAGGTGAGTTAGACGGGTTAAGTGTGCCTCATATTCTAAATGACCTAAAACAACGTTGGCTTATAAATGCAATAGAAGCAAATGGTATTCGTTGGCGGTTTTCTTTACGTCGTATGTTTTATCTATTTGGTTATCAATCATCAAATGTATCTAAGCACAGTGAAAGGTTTTTGAATGTATTTTTGCATTCCCCCATGCTTAAAAAATTTGATAGTTGGCAGAATGAAGATAATGTCCAATTGGAAGTACAAGAGCAGCGTGAATTAATTCAAAGATGTTTGCAAGTATTACTCGAAGTTTATTCAGGTTTCAGTGCTGGGCAGTTAGAGGGGCATGATTGTCTTTATTTAACGTTACGAAGATCTGATGGCATGACAATTCAACCAACACAGTTAGTCTTAGCAAAATTAGATAAGCGTGATTTTTCTTTAGGTTACGACAAATCTAGGCGATTAAGAACACTGAGTTATAAGAAGGGGTTGGTTGAGTTGAAATTAACTTTACCTTTACTAGATTATATTCACGCTCGATCTATGGGTGGTTTAGGTAATCGTTTAACCCCCATTCATCTAGCCCAATTAGAATGGTTTCGTACAGAGCTATTAAAAAAATATAACAAACCTTCATCTGATGAAATTAGTTTATTACGGTCAGGGATTGATGGTCAGGTAAAGATATATCGGTATGTCGTTAATGAAAAAGAACAGCGATTGGAGCGAGATGTATGACATTAACAAATTTGGTTACTGATTTTAATCGATTTCCTCCTAATGGTGAGGAGTTAAATGTTGATAAAGTTAATCCTGCTATTCGTTTATATGGTCGACGGTTTTATAAAGATCAAACACCTTTAGAGTATTTGGCGGAATTTTTATTAATTTTTGTCTCTTCTAAGCAGGAAAATGGAGAAGGATGTTTTGAATTTAAATTAAGTTTTGAAGAGGGAGCGGCTCCACGTTATTGGCCTGAGGATAGGATTGCACTTAAGCTATTTTCTTTTTTTTCGTCATCTAAACTAGAAACCCGTCATCCAGTTCATCGCCAAGCCTATTTGGAAGCATTAGAAACTTTTAAAGGGCATATAGATGGCAATAAAGATGAACAAGAAGAAACCTTGCGTTTGATTCAAAGCTTATTCGGTGGTTTTGTTGGTGTTGCAAAAAATCGTACATGGGTAACTTATACATTTCTTCCAGCGACTACCGCATTGTTATCACGTGAAGTTAATTGGAAGCATGCTGAGGCACTTAAAAAAGGCGGAATTCAAGACTGGAAAACTTCGACACCATATTTTGCTGATAATGTAAGAAACTTTATGGGACGTGGAGGGGAGTTACTGTTTTTACAGGTGGCTAATTTGTTCGAGGATGCAAATGCGCCAGGAATTACAGCCTTACTTCAATTAGAAGAATATAAGTATTTAAATAATCGAATAGAAAATTTAAAAAGTAATTTAGAAAATGGATTGCGTGAAATGTTAGAGGAGTCGCTTGATTCATTGGGAGTGCTGGCGAGTCTTATTGAAAATATTCTAGATAAATACAAAATTAATCCAAATCTTAAATCATCCCGATTAGGTTGGGTTCCAACTGTAACGTTTCCAGAGGCTTTTTTATTTGCTATTGAAATAGAGAATATATGTTTGTCGAATATTGGTGGTCTTGAAAAAGTAGAGCTGTTGCAAGTTCTTTGTTCCATGCAAGTTTTACGTAGTCTTTGTTTTCAAGCGCGTCGAATTGATGAAATAGAAAAACTTACCTCTGGTTTTATTGGTAATTATGCTTGGATAGTTGCTGATCAAAATGCGACAGTTGAGTCACCAATTCGTCAAATGTCCCAAGGCTCCTTTAATGATATCGATGAGATGCTATATCGAGTTTTAAGGTCACCGTATTTATTTAAAGGTGTCGACAAAGATGTTTTAAAAAATGCTGATGATAATGTTTTCAGACATTTTAGAAAGTTATCCAAAGAAATTGGTTTAGTTATTCCGCGCAAAGGATCTGGTCAACGATTCACCCTTCATCAAGGTTTGTTGCGTTTTTTAGTTGCCGCACTTGTTGCACCTGGTGAGCGTATCCGTCTAACTCATTTTTATCAGCGTGTTTTTGCTCATTATGGTATTGCATTAGGTGGTGAGCAACTTGCTGTGGCGCTCAATTGGTGTGGTAAACAAGTTGCTGGCGATAGTTATGCAGTCTCTTCAAGCACGGCTTGGGTTGAAGAAGCTTTGCAGCAAGGCGGATTTTTAGTTGAACTGTCTGATGCAGTATCAATGGTTAAGAATCCCGGATAATTACCCTATAAGGAATAACAATGAATCTTTTTACAGAAACCTTAGCACAATATTTAAAAGAAGAATGGGCGCGAGTGATGGCCGCGTCTGAGGGTGTTAAGGAGGCTCGTTTTGTTGTTGAAAGTCTTGATCCTTATAGTACATTTAAATTATTTAATGAATTAGAAGCTTATCGTATTGAAAGTTTGAAACAGGGACAGATAGAGTGTCACTTTCGGGTTGCAAAGAACTTATGGGTCGCTTGGTGTCAGCGTGAAGGAGAGGCTGCACTTACAAAAGCAATGCAGGAACTCGGGGGTATTTCTTCAGATGGTACATTAAAATGGATAGATTTAGATGATCGATTGACATGGTATCGTAATCTTACTTTGCCAGCCAACAAGGACGGCTTAGTTGTTGTCTTGCTGGGATTTAATCATGCAACAGACCAAGGCGGTCTAGCAAATTTTCACTTAGTAGATGAACCTAAGTTGTGGCGGGAATTGGGTGAATGCTTTTATCAATGGATTCAAAATATTGATCAACGTTATTCTTTAAATGCAACAGAACAAGAAATAGAACGTTTTGATAACGTATTAAATCAGCTTTTTAAAGTACGTCCACGAAGATTAGTTAGGCTTGCTGAGTTTTTTGAAAACGAAGTTTTTGCGCATAACACTAATTTTGATTCCATGAGCGAAGTAATTGAAAGGTGTTATAGCTTATTGCCTTTCTGGGATTTACCGCCTTTATTGGGGGTAAAAAATACTAAGAAACATGCAAATTTAATTAAAGAAGCGCAAGTATTTATTTCACATATGGGGTTTAAAAGCGCTACTGATCAAAATAAAGCGTGGGGGAAAATAGAAAGAAAATTGTCTGATGTCGGGGATGATTTTGAAATCCCTGAAACATTAAGTTCAAAATCCCTTTATCAAGATGTAGAGGCTTTTAAAGAGACATTACATGACTTCATTTTTAAAGCGGATGCTTTTGCAAAAACAAAGTTGATGCAAACTAATTTGGTACCTGTGCTGGAGATTTTAAAACTTCCTACAGATAAGAAACCCCCTAAAGATAAAATACAAAGGCTGACTGGTGCCAGCCTTGATGTCATCTTACAATCTATCTGGATTACTTTGTTAGAGTTTGAGTCCCAAAACGGTATAGGTGCGTTAGCCAATAATATAAACAAAATTGAAATAGTTATTGATAGATTTAATCATGATCTTGAAGCTAACCCAGGAGAAGAAAATCCTAAAAAATTAGCAGAGGATTTATTGAACGGATGTTTAGGTGGATTACCTGAATTATTAGAGCAGATTGATTTACGTATGACTAGTGATGCAGATCATACTTATTCTTGGCGCGAACAATGGGAATATCTTGAGGCTATATCCATATCATTAAGTCTTGATTCGGTGTCCTTCGGTACGAGTCGCGCTAGGCCTCATGTTTCTTTTCGTGTGATTATACTAGCTGATGAAGAAACTAGAGCATTTAAGCCGAGAAACTTTCAATGGGCATTTGGACCAACTCACACTGAAAGGGTTCGCTTTTCTTGTGCCCGTTATGCATTAGACAATTGCACTAATAAATTAAATGGGTCGGGAGCGCTTCCGGTTTTTCAAATGTCAACTGATGTTACGACTGCGCTTTATTTTGCTGCAGATGAAGATGAGGCAAATCGTCTTGTGATGCAAGCGTTAAGTCAAATGCAAGTAATAGATTTAATGGCAGATATTAATACAGTCGTTGAACCTTTGCTTCTGGAAAATATAAGAAATTTAAATATAGCCTATCGAGAGTGGTTAAGTTGTTTTCTTGATAGTGGTTACTATGTAGCTATGAGTAGGTATTTTTTAGCATTACAAAAAGCCTATCTGAAAGTTTCAAAAAATGTTTTGAATAAAGAAATTACTGGAAGTGAAGAGTTGCTACGAAGGTTTTATAAGGCCTTTTTGTTGGTTGATGAACGCATGAATTCTAATGATGCTTTCTTGAGATCAGCCGCTGTTTGGAGTATTAGTCCGGCGGTTTTAGAGTTAACGTATAGTCGAGCTACGTTTTTGTGTGACAGTTTTTCTGAGGTGGTCTCTGAACATTTAGCAACTCATAATGGTAAATCACTATTTAATAGATTATTAAATTTAGTGGAAATTCATCGACCATTAGCGGCTTTAGTTGTTGATGCAAATAAAAATTTATCTGCAAAGATAAAATCTTTTGGATTACTACATTACCTTGGGCAGCCGCCTGCCCCAGAAAAAAGCCTTGCTGTACAAACATTGCTTCGTGATGAAGAAATTGATGACGAAGATGATATTTCTGATTATATAAAGTTGACTGAAGAAAGCTCTATTGTTGCTAGAACTTTAGAAGATTATCGTTCGCTTTATCCTTTTGCAGAAGATGGACTACGTATTTCAGCTTTACATGTTGAAGAATTGGCGACAATCTTATCGGGGGTAGATCGTTTTCTTCGGAATTATTTGAAATTCAGTTCTGTGGATTGGCCACCTTTTCATTGTGAGTTAATGGTTTATTCAACCTCATCATCACCGCTCGTTATTGAAAATCGCTTAATTGCTTGGCGTAATCAAGTAAATGAAGATTTTAGTGAGCAAGGACGTCAGTTGATATTAACGGTTGCGCATCATTACGCACCTACTCCAGCAAAAATGGTGGCATTACTCAATAAAGAATCTCTTCTTTATGATGTGGCTTTTTTATTTAAATTTTTAGCAGGGGAATTAACTGGGGAAGTCGAGTCTGCTTTACCTTTTGAATATGATTTTAATGATAATAATATTAGTCAATTCCCAATCTCTGAATACCCGCGACCTATTGATAAAGGTAATCAATTTCGTCGCCAAAGCCTTTTAAGTAATCGTAGGTTACGAATTCAAACACATCATGCGGATTTATCGGCGCGGTTACGTCATCCACAAAACCCTGATGCTGAACATTTGATATTTGGGAATATTGATTATGAACCGTGGCAAGATGTCGTAGAAACTATGCACAGTGCAGCACACTGGGTTGCTTGTATAGATCCTTTTGTGGATAAACATTTGTTAGCCAGCAGTGACAAGAATGGGAAACGTAAAATTGTTGGTTTTACTTCTGGATTAGGTGCTTATGGTGAGCTTAATCTGTCGATTTCAACCGAGCAAGATACACTGACGCAATTAACCACTATGGTTAAAAATCATTTAGCAGGATTATTACCGTTTCAGCATGATGCTGATTTTGAAATGATGGCTTTTAATGTAGTTAACGAAGCAGAAGAAATAATCGGTCTTTCTTCCTTAAGGGCAGTAGTCGGTAAGGGGGAAAAAATAAGAGAAGTCATTGGTTTCGCTACGGTTAGGCGTTTATTGCAGAGTGATCCAGATGCTGAAATGGTTCAATTATTACCTATAGATTCATTTTTACATTGGTTTAGTGATAGTCATGTAACTCATCGTCCTGATTTATTACAATTATCGTTAGTGATGCGTGAGGATGATATTCCTTTAATTAAAGCCGTGCTGGTGGAATGTAAGTTTGCACAAGAAACAGCGTCGCATATTGATAAAGCTCGGGATCAAATTCATGATGGATTAAGCCATTTAACACAGTTATTTGCGCCTAATCGAAGTGACATTAAGCGGGTTAATTTTGATCGACGGTTTTGGTGGGCACAATTACAAAGATCAATTACTTCTCGCTCTATTGTAGCTAAGTCTGAGCAACATAGAAAAAAATTGGGGAAGGCTCTTGAGCAAGTTGCAGAAGGCTATTATGAGATTCATTGGCAAGGTGCTATTTTTACCTTTTGGACAGACAATTCAGCTGCAGGTTTAACTCATGAGAAAATCTCCTTAGCGCCTGATGTTGTTTTGCCACCTTTACAAATTCCAGACAGTTTTTCTATTAGCCATATTGCGATGGGACATGAAGGGATTGTGTCTTTATTTACAAAGCCAGATCTAATTAAACCAGTGGTGTTATTGGTAAAACCGATTTGGGTGAGGCCAAACTTTGTATCTTCTGTAGATGACACTGATGAAGTTGACGATGTCGATGACACCGAAGTTAATGATGTTGATGAGTTAGATGTTTTAGATAATGAATCAGTTATTGGTAAATTAGAGGAATTGGATGAAGTCGAGATTTTAGAAAACGAAGTTGATGAGACTAAAATATTAGATAAAGATGTGGATGTGCCAGTTGTAGAAATACCATCACCAATTAAAACCTTTTCGATACCTGATAAAATTTTAATTGGCAAAAAGAGTAATGGTGAACCTGTTTATTGGCATTATGGTCATCCACAATTAGCTAACAGACATATGTTGTTATTTGGCGCGTCAGGATCAGGGAAGACTTATGGAATTCAATGTCTTTTAGCAGAAATGGCTAAGGAAAGTATGAGATCTTTAATCATTGATTATACAGATGGATTTCTACCCCAACAGGTAGAGACTCGTTTTCTTGAAATCGCTAAACCTCAAAATCATTTTGTCATAAGTGATAAGTTGCCATTAAATCCCTTTAGGAGACAACAGCAAATTATTGATCCTTCAATTCCTGCTATCGAGGAAACTTCTTTTCAGGTTGCATCAAGAATATCGAGTATTTTTACTTCAGTATATAGCTCAATGGGTGATCAACAGTCCTCTGCTTTAGTGCGAGTTTTAGAAGAAGGGATGGAAGAAGATCCTAATTTTTCTTTAAATGGTGTTTTGGCTAGATTGCGAGAGGATAGTCAATACGGTGAATCTTTAGCAAGTAAATTAGAACCCTTTATTAGGTCTCAACCTTTTAAAGAGGGAAGTGACTCTGCTTGGGAACAAATGTTAACTTCACCCGAAAATTGTGTTCATGTCTTGCAACTTAAAGGCGTGGCAAGAGAAATTCAGAAATTAGTGACAGAGTTCGCTTTATGGGATCTTTATGATTACGCTTGTAATACAGGTAGTAAAAATAGACCTATCCCAGTGGTATTAGATGAAATCCAAAATCTAGATCATCGCAGTGATTCTCCTATCGATAAAATGTTGCGTGAAGGGCGTAAGTTTGGATTGTCTATGATGTTAGCAACACAAACAACAAGTCAATTTGATCAGGAGCAGAGGGATCGTTTGTTTCAAGCCGGGCATAAGCTTTTTTTCAAACCAGCTAATACGGAGATCAATCGTTTTGCTGATTTACTGAGTGTGGCCACGTCAGGCGTTTCTAAAGCAGAATGGGCTGAACGTTTAGCAAAGTTACAAAAAGGTCAGTGTTGGTCACTGGGTCCCGTGCTTACTTCAAACGCAACTCTTCAAGATAAAGCGGTGTTAGTATCAATTACATCACTTGAAGAACGCGATTTAGGTTGTTAATGATGAGCGATGAAAAAAATATTCTATTACCTTTAAGCTTCCCTCAGACTTTTTTACCAGAAAGACGTTTATTAGCCCAATTATTACCTTTTGCTGAGCGAAAGGGTAAGGGAAATAAAATTCTTATTGGTGCTGAAACTGGAATCCCAACGGGAAAAAGTACCGGTAAAGTTGAACCGATGATTTTTTACGCCCTTGGTATGGGGTTAATAACTGCTAGTAAAGAAGTTGGTGTTTGGCAGTTGGATTTAACACCCTTAGGAAATATTGTTTTACTGGAAGATCCTTATTTCAGTGAACTTCAAACTATGTGGTTTGTTCATTTAATGTTGTGTCGATGCACCCCCGCGAATGGTAAAGCTGATGCATGGTACACATTATTCTCAGAAGGTAGGTTTATGGTTGGTGAAAACTTTAGACAAGATGATTTTTTAGAGTTTTT
>Ga0214182_1000673_pt1 | contig 12126 bp, 12 predicted proteins | sample TroBogEpilimnion_8_FD_153020 | JGI IMG/M metagenome (GOLD analysis project Ga0214182, IMG submission 153020) | Freshwater microbial communities from Trout Bog Lake, WI - 14NOV2007 epilimnion | ecosystem: Environmental > Aquatic > Freshwater > Lake > Epilimnion/Euphotic zone | place: Trout Bog... | reverse complement strand
ATTCTCCGGCGGCCAGCGCCAGCGGATCGGCATCGCCCGAGCGTTGATCCTGCGGCCGCGCTTCGTGGTGTGCGATGAGCCGGTGTCCGCGCTGGATGTGTCGGTGCAGGCGCAGATCGTGAATCTGCTCCAGGACCTGCAGGCGGAGCTGGGGCTGACCTATCTGTTCATCGCCCACGATCTGGGGGTGGTGAAGCATATCTCCACCCGCGTGGCGGTGATGTACCTGGGGAAGATCGTGGAAATCGCGGAAAAGCGGACGCTGTACGCGGCACCGCTGCATCCCTATACGCGCGGTCTGATCGCCTCGGTCCCCGTGACCCATCCCAGCCAGCGGGCGCGGGGGCGGGCCGACCGGCGGCGGTTGGAGGGGGATATCCCCAGCGCGTTGAACCCACCGTCGGGCTGCCGGTTTCACACACGATGCCCTCTGGTGCAGCCCGTCTGCCGGGAGCAGGAACCGGCGAGGCGCGAACTTGCCGCTGGCCATCGCGTGGCGTGCCATCTGGCGTGACGGGGCGTGCCGGCCGGTGTTGCTAAATCCTGGCCTTGCCGGAGATCGCTAACCGGCGCGCCGCCGCTTCGGCATTGGCCACGAAAAATACCCCTGGCTGGCGCATTCGATTCGTTGGCTCGCCCCCGGCTTCCAGCACGACCCCGATCGGCAGGCCCGGCGGCAGCACATTCCGCACCCGTTCCAGCAGTTCGCCGCAGCCATCCGGCTCATCCTCGACCGCCATCCGGGAATCCAGCGCCAGCAGCACCCCGTCGACGGGCCGACGAGCGGCGAGGCGATGCACGAGTTCGACGGCCAGGACGTGGAAGGTTTCGCGCATCAGCGGTCCGCCCGCCGTGCCGTTCGCTGCGAGCAACGGGACGATATCGGTGCCGGCGTGCGTCAATGCCGCGGTGAATTCGGGCAGTTCCGCCAGCACATCTTGTTCCCGCGCCAGCGAAAAAGCCTCCATCATCGTGACGGAGGCAAGGGAACGATCGGAACGGTGGATCAAAGACCCGATGGCGATACGCATACTCATGAACCTGTGCAAGTTGCCGGCAAGCTAGCGCCAACGGTTCGGATGCGGCAAACCGTCGGACTATCCGCACAGGGGGAAACCGCATGATCCGCTCCGCGACGACGCTGGCACTCAGCCTGATTTTGGCCACCGGCCTGGCCGCCCGGGCCGCCGACGTGACGATCGGGCGGGCCACGGAGCAAAACTCGCTGGACCCGCTGTTCTCCGACCTCGGCAACGACGTTGCCACGGCCGAGAACATGTTCGAGAGCATGATCCGCTTCGATTCCAAGCTGGCCGTGCATCCGTCGCTGGCGGTGTCGTGGAAGCTGCTCGATCCCCTGACGTGGGAGATCGAGTTGCGGCAAAACGTGACGTTCCACGACGGCTCCCCCTTCACCGCCGCCGACGTCGCGTATTCCCTGCAACGGGCGCGGAATGTGCCGAACAGTCCGGGTCCTCTGTCCAGCTTCGTGCGGTCGGTGAAGCTGACCGAGATTGTCGGCCCGCACACGGTCCGGGTGCATACCGAGACCCCGACGCCGCTGCTGATGGACATGATCGGGCGCATTTTCATTATCCCCGCCGCGCTGGGGCCTGCGGTGACGTCGGACGATTTCAACGCCGGGCGGGCGATGAACGGCACTGGCCCGTACCGGTTCAAGCAATGGCTGCCCGGCGACCGGGTGACGATGGAGGCCAATCCCGCCCACTGGGGAGAAAAGCCGGAATTCGGCACCGTGACCCTGAAGTTCCTCGCCAACCCGGCCGCTCGCAGCGCCGCGCTGCTGTCGGGGTCGGTGGACGTGATCGAGCAGATTCCGCCGTCCGATATCGGGGTGTTTCAGAACCGGCAGGACGTGACGCTGTTCTCGGCCGTTTCCACCCGGATCGTGTATCTGGCGATGGACCAGGGCCGCGACGACAGCCCCTTCGTCACCGACCGCGACGGCAAACCGCTCGGCGCCAATCCGCTGAAAGACCGGCGCGTGCGGCTGGCGCTGTCGAAAATGATCAATCGGGCGGCCATTGCGGAACGGGTGCTGGCGGGGGCGGGGGAGCCGTCGGGCCAGATCGTGCCGGAGGGTATGGGCGGCTACGACCCCGCCCTGAAGCCGATGCCGTACGACCCAGAGGGCGCGCGGCGCTTGATGACGGAAGCCGGCTACCCCGACGGCTTCGGGATCACGCTGCATGGATCGAACAACCGCTTCCCCAATGATTCTCAGTTGATGCAGGCCATCGCGCAGATGTTCACGCGTGGCGGGCTGAAGGTGAATGGGGTCGAGGTGCTGCCGTATAACGTCTACGCGCCGCGGGCGACGCAGCGGCAATTCAGCCTGTTCGATTTCAGCTACGGCAGCATCGGCAGTTCGTCCCTGAACGGGCTGACCGGTGTGTTGGCCACGTTCGATGCGACGGCCGGTACTGGGTCGCTCAACCGCGCCCGCTACTCCAACAAGCAGTTCGACGCCGTGCTTGGGTTGGCGGCGGCGGAGTTCGATGAGGCGAAGCGCAACCGGTTCCTGATGGAGGCCACGAAGCTGGCGATGGAGGATGGGGCGATTCTGCCGCTGTACTGGCAGCGGTTGTATTGGGCGGCGCGGAAGGGATTCGCGGTGGACCCGGATCGCGGGGAGGCCACATCGGTGCACTTCGTCTCCCTGGCAAGGTAGCCAAGCAGACGGCCGGGGTTTATCCTGGCCGGCAATAGCAGGAGGGAGCATCGCCATGCTGACCATCGAACCGACCGGCGCCATCCTGGGTGCCACCGTGCGAGGCGCGGATCTGTCCCAGCCTTTGTCCGACGCCGATTTCGGCCAGGTTCTGCATGCGCTGGGCCAGCACGGCGTGCTGCGCTTTCCGGATCAGCAACTGAATATCGGCGACGTCTACCGGTTCTCGGTCCAGTTCGGGGAAGTCCAGGGGCCGTCGCGCGTCGATCCCAACAGCGTCGCCGATCCGCTGGCCAATGTCGGCATTCTGTCCAACATCAAGGAAAACGGTGCCTATATCGGCTCCCCCGACGCCGGGCAGGACTGGCACACCGACATGTCCTACCGGGACATCATGGGTTTCGTGAACGTGCTGTACGGCATCCGCATTCCGCGCCGAGCGGGGAAAGCGCTGGGGGGCACCGAATTCTCCAACATGCATGCCGCCTACGATGCTCTGCCGTCCGATGTGAAGACGCGGTTGGACGGGATGACGGCCACGCACGATTTCGAGAAATTCTGGGAACATATGCGCCGCGACCGCAACAGCGGCCGCCCGCCGATGACCGAGGAGCAGCGTAAGCGCCGCCCGCCCGTTGTGCACCCGCTGTTCCTGACGCACCCGATCACCGGCCGGAAGGTGCTGTATTGCAATCCCGGCTACGCCATCCGCATCAACGAACTGCCTCAGGCAGAAAGCGATGCGATGCTGGATTATCTGTTCGCGCATCAGTTGGAGATGCGGTTCCGCTATACGCATGAGTGGAACGAGAACGATCTGCTGATCTGGGATCACCTCGGCACCATCCATCGCGCCATCGACGATTACGGCCCGGACGAAATTCGTCTGATGCGCCGTTGCCAGGTGATGGCGACCAAAGTTTTCCAACCCGATTTCCTGCGCCTTGTGCGCGAGGCCGCATAAGAAAGGACACAACCTCCACCCCGCGTCATCCCCGGGCTTGTCCCGGGGATCCTTCGCGGCAGAGGTGCCTGTATTGGTCCCCGGGACAAGCCCGGGGATGACGCAATTAGAGCGATAGCAAAGGACAAGACCATGCGCTGGATCCGTTTTTCCAAGGGCGACCATATCGCGTACGGCTCGATTGACGGCGACACCGTGACCGAGGTCGCCGGCGCCCCCTGGGCCGACGCCACGCCGACCGGCAAAACATACAAGATGGCGGACGTGAAGATCGAAATCCCGGTCATTCCGCCGACATTCTATTGCGCCGGCATCAACTACGCGACGCACATCCGCGAAATGGCGCATAAGCGCGGCGTGGAGCCGGTGTACCCCTCCAAGGCCGATATCGGGTACCGCGCCAACAACGCGCTGATCGCCGATGGCGAAGACGTGGTGATCCCGGCGCACGCGCCGCCGAAAATGAATTACGAGGGCGAACTTGTCGTCGTGATCGGCAAAAAGGCCAAGCATCTGACCGAAGCTAACGCATTCGACTGCGTCTTCGGCTACACGATCGGCAACGACGTGAGTGAGCGTACCTGGCAGCGCGGCGACCGGACGTTCTGGCGCGGCAAGAACACCGACACGTTCAAGCCGATGGGTCCCTGGATCGATACCGATGTCGATCTGGACGCGATGGAGACCGTGATCCGCGTGAACGGCAAGGAAGACCTGCGGTTCAAAACCAACGACATGATTTTCGGCATCGCGCATTATCTGGCCGAGGTGACGAAATACATCACCCTCTATCCCGGCGACGTGATGTGGATGGGGACCGATGGGACCTCGCCCGATCTGGTGCATGGGGATGTGGTGGAGGTCGAACTGACCGGGTTGGGCGTGCTGACCAACCGGTTTGTGAAGGCCGTGGCCTGATCACGCGGCTTGGCGGGGGGCAACCTCCGCCAGGACCCGAGGTCCTATCGTGCGTTCGGCGACCTCCAACTCGTAGGCCTTTTGCAGGTTCAGCCAAAACCCGGGGCTGGTGCCGAAATGCCGAGCGAGGCGCAGGGCTGTGTCGGCGGTAACCGCGCGTTGACCGGCCAGAATGGTTGTGATCCGGTTCGCCGGAACCCGTAGCGCGAGTGACAGAGCGTGGGCGGTTAGTCCCAATGGCTCCAGGAAATCGTGCTTGAGCACGCCCCCCGGATGCACCGAGGCCAGTTGTTCGCCACTATCCACGCCCGAGAAATCGACGCGGCCGGCATCCAGGTCCGCTCGGGTAATCGTTGCGTCATTCGGCATGGTCGGTGTCTCCGGTTGGTTCCTAGTGATAGTCAACGATTTGTAAATCGTGCGGACCGTCGTCGCGCCAGACGAAGGTCACGCGCCATTGATCGTTGATACGGATCGAATGCTGCCCAGAGCGATTGCCTCTAAGTGCCTCAAGGCGGTTGCCGGGAGGAATTCGAAGATCGTCCAAGTACTCGGCGCTGTCGATCGCCAGCAGCTTACGACGCGCGGCATCGGCAAGCGCGGGTGCCATGCCCCGGGGCCGTCGGCCCGCGAACACAAGTGCAGTCGCTTTATCGCGGAAGCCTTGGATCATACGAATACGTAGCACGTCAAACGTTAAACGTCAAGACACCCTGCAACTTGCGCCCCATCGGCCTAAGCGCGACAATCCCACCGACCCAAACGAAGGAAACGCGCCATGGGCAAACTGACCGGCAAAGTCGCCATCGTCACTGGGGCCAGTCGCGGTATCGGGCAGGCAATCGCCGAACTCTTCGCCGCCGAAGGGGCGAAAGTCGTCTGCGCCGCCCGTACGCTGAACGAAGGCGATCACCGGTTCCTGGAAGGTTCACTCGCCCGCACGGTCGCGGAAATTCAGGCGAAGGGCGGGGACGCGTTGGCGGTCGTCGCCGATGTATCCGACGAAGCCGATTGCCTCGCGCTGATCGACGCCGCGCGCCGCGCGTACGGACCCGTCGATATCCTGGTGAACAACGCGGCGCTTTCCTACTACCTCCCCACGGACAAGCTCGCCACCAACCGTTGGGCGCGCTGCTTCGCGGTCAATGTCCAAGCCCCGTTCATGCTGTCGAATGAGGTCCTGAAGGACATGCGCCTCCGCCGCTCCGGCGCCATCGTCAACATCAGCTCGGGCGCCGGAATCGGCCCGGGGCGGGGGCCTTACGCGGACCATACGATCCGGGGCAACACCATGTACGGCGCGACCAAAGCGGCGCTGGAGCGGTTCACGCAGGGGCTGGCGCAGGAAGTTGCGCAGTACGAGGGCATTGCCATCACGTCCGTTGCGCCTTCGAACCTCGTGGCGACACCCGGAACGATCCACCACAAGCTGGTCACCGGCATGGACGACCCGGTCGCCGAACCGCCGTCCATGATGGCTCGCGCGGTGTTGCTGCTGGCGAGCGAGGACGCGGCCAAGGTCAACGGGCGGGTCACTTACAGTCAGCAAATCCTGAAGGAGTTCGGTTGGATCGAAACCGGGCATGGACGCGGCGTCACCTCTCCCGGGTCCGGTTTCTCGCAGATGTAAAGGACGCGCCGTGCGCACCGAACTGGTTTCCATATCGACGCCGACTACCCCGCTGGATGGCGCCTTGCACCGGCCGGATGAGGGCGTGCCGGTGCGCGGTGCCGTGCTGCTGTTCCACGGCAACACGATGAATTTCTACATCGGCGCGCCGCGCTTCCTGCCGCCGGCGCTGACGCGGCTGGGGTTCGTCTGCCTCGCCTTCAACCGTCGCGGCCATGACATCCTGTCCATTCGCGACAGCCGAGCGGCCGAGGGCGCGGCGTTTCAACTGACGGCGGAGGGGATCGAGGATAACCGGATCGCCGCGGCCTGGATGGCGGCGCAGGGGTTTCCGGCGCCGGTGGTGATCGGCCACAGCAATGGCGGCATGCTGGCGGTGCCGCATGTCGTTGCCCATCCGGATACGCCGGCGCTGGTTTTGCTGTCGGCGCATGGCGGCGGGCGCGGTGGGGTGCAGCGGACGAGCCGAGCGGGGCTGCTCGCCGGGGATCGGTTGGAAGAGATTACAGCCCAGGCTCGGACGATGGTTGCTGAGGGACGCGGGCGGGACCTGATGCTGGTCCCTGGCTGGTGGTACGTGATCACCGCCGAGAGTTTTCTGGACCGGCTGACGGAAATGCCGGATGCGCTGGAACTGGCGCCTCGGATCGCGTGTCCGGTGCTGTATATTCGCGGGGACAAGGAAGATCGCGATACCTATCCGGCGGAAGCCTTCGCCGCGCGCGCCGGGGGAAGGTGCGATGTGGAAATAATTCCTGATTGCGACCATTTCTATATCGGACGGGAAGACGAAATTACCCGGCTGGTCGCGACATGGCTGAACCGTACCATACCGAAATCAGCATGATTCCCGCGCGGGACCATTCGGTGTGAAGTCGCCACAAATCGGCATTGAGAGTGCAGGCTCGCCGGGTTTTTTCCATTCAGGGCGGGTCGGCAGTCTCGGGCCGATGACCAAATGCCGACGACGGTCTAGGCAGCCGCCCGCTTCGCCGGCTTGGGCCAACGGGCGGCCATGCGCGGCAGGATTTCCTCCACCAACCGCCGGGTCTGCTCGTACATCTCCGCATCCCCCTGCGCCACCGGCCGGAGGATAAACTTGCAGGCGCCGGCTTCGACGTATTCCGCGATCCGGTTCATGATCAACTCGGCGTCGCCGATGGCGAAGGCTTCGCGCGCATCGCGGCCGGTGCGGGCTTCGTAGGCGGCGGCGAGTTTGGGCATGCCGGCGTCGTCCCAACTGCCGAAACGATACGCCAAGGCGGCACCATAATGATCCTCATCGATGGAGCGTCCCGCCGCGACCACGGCGGTTTTGATCGCGGCGATGACCTTGCCCACCGTTTCCGGCGTTTCGGCGCCGGATTGCCAGCCGGTGCCGTATTTGGCGGTGCGCGCCACGGCGGCGTCGGACGATCCGCCGATCCACATCGGCAGGTCCGGCTGCACCGGCAGCGGCGCGATGGAGGCGCCGGTCAGCTGGAAATACCGACCGGCGTAATCCACCTTCTCCCCGGTCCAGAGGCGGGAAATAATCTCCAACGCCTCATCGGTTTTGCGGCCTCGGGTTTTCGGGTCCAAATGCATGGACGTCCATTCCGGCCCGCGCGGGCTGCCGATGCCGAAGCCCGGCAGCAGGCGGCCCGAGGACAGAAAGTCCAGCGTCGCGCATTGCTTGGCCAACAACAGCGGCTCCCGCATCGCCACCGACACGACGTTGACGCCGAACTTGATCCGCTGCGTCCGGCCGGCGATGGCGGCAAGCGCGGTCATGCACTCCAGGATCGGCTGCTTGCTGACCAGACGGTCGGTCTGCCAGATCGAATCGATCCCGCCGGCCTCGCACAGATCGACCCATTTCCAGAAGCCGGAGGCGGTGTCGAACGGGTATTCCATGATGCCGATGCCGGCGGCGATGGTGCGAGCCATGGGTTAAGCCTCCGCGCTCGGGGGGACCAGACCGTCGGGCGGCCAGATGGCGACGCCGTCCTCGACGGGGATTTTCAGGTTGCGCAGCAGGATGGAGAACATGGTCCAGTTGCCCATCGCCACGATGAATTCGACCTGTTGCGCGGGGTCGGTAATGTATTTGGTCACCTCGGCCCAGGTGGCGTCTGACACGGTCTTGCCGGCCAGGGATTCGTCGGTTGCGGCCAGGATCGCCTTGTCGGCGGCGGTCAGGCGGTCGGAGTTCCGCCAGTCGCGCACCGCCAGCACGTCTTCGGGCGGGATGCCGGCGACGGTCGCGACGCGCCAGTGCTGGGTCCATTCGTACACCGAACCGGTGACCCAGCCGATGCGCATGATCATCAGTTCGCGCAGGCGGGTGTCGAAGGTGTTGTGCAGTAGCAGAGTGGAAAGCTGGCCGAACACCGCTTTCAGGAGTGGGGGATTGTTGGCGAGGGTCCGAAAGGCCGAGCGCGTGGCCATCGGCGCGGGCAGGCCGATTTCGGCGCCCAGTTCGGCGGCTCGCTCCAGCGATACCATTGCGACGCGTCCGGTCATCTCGTCTCTCCCGTAGATGTCATCCCCTATCGTCCCCCGGTTGGCGCCATGCTGCAATACGCCCCTTGCGCTGGCCCCGGCGCGGCCATCCGTGCTGGATTGTCTCCACAGCGGAGGAACCCAACACTTGGCCGGCGTTCAAGCCAACACCCAGACGCGCGCGGCATCGCCTGTGCGCCGGCTGCTGCGGCCGGAATTCGCGGATTTCTGGCGCCTTTGGTCGGTCGGGCTGGTGGTCTTTGTCGTCCGCTGGCTGGAAACCGTGGCCGTCGGCGTCGTCGTCTACCAGCGCACCAACTCCGCCTTCCTGGTCTCCATGATGACCATGCTGCGCCTGCTGCCGATGGGCCTTTTCGGCGCCTTCCTCGGCGCCTGGGCCGAACGGATCGAGCGGCGTACCACCTTGATCGGCGTCGTGCTGCTGATGGGCGCAAACTCCACCGTCCTCGGCCTGCTGGCCTATACCGGCCATCTGGAGGTCTGGCACCTCGCGCTGGCCAGCTTCATGAACGGGCTCGGCTGGGCCACCGACAACCCGGTGCGCCGCGTAATGATCGGAGAGGTCGTCGGGGCGGAAGCGATGGGCACCGCCATGTCCCTCGATGCCGGCGCCAACAACGCCAGCCGCATGGTCGGGCCGACGATCGGCGGCCTCGTGCTGGCACATGGCGGGATCGAGGGCGCTTTCGCCATCAGTGTTGGCCTCTATGCTCTGGCCTTGGTCGCGGCGATCCGCATCCGCTTCCGCGATACCCGCGCCGCCAATCCGGCCGCGGTGTTGTCGCGCATCGCCGAGGGGCTGCGGCTGGTCCGGGGCGACCGGCGGCTGATCGGCACCCTCGCGGTCACCGTTATCTACAACGTCTTCGCCTGGCCCTTCACCGCAATGATCCCCGTCATCGGCCGCGACCGTTTGGGTCTGGGACCGGAGGGGGTGGGCGTCCTCGCCAGTTTGGACGGGATCGGCGCGTTTGCCGGCGCGGTGCTGCTGGCGCTATGGCTGAAGCCGGCGTGGTACGCGCGGGCCTATCTGTGGGGCGTGAATACCTACATGGTCATGCTGATCGTGTTCGCCATGGTGCCTTACAGCCCGATCGCTGGGGCGGCCTTGCTGTTCACCGGGTTCGGCGGCGCCGGATTTTCCACCATGCAGGCGACCCTGGTCTATCTGGCCGCGCCGCCGGAAATGCGGTCGCGCATTCTGGGCGTCCTATCCGTCTGCATCGGCACCGGTCCCATCGGCTTCGTCTGGCTCGGGCTTCTCGCCGACGCCATCGGGGCACACTGGGCAACGGCGGCCAACGGCGCGGTTGGCCTGCTGGCAATGGTCTTTACGCGGAAACTGTGGCGGGCGATCTGATACCCGCACGAGGCCGGTTCAGCCACCACCAGGCCCCTTGAGCGGCCAGACCGGACAGCCGCCCTTGCGTCGGCAGTCCGGCAGCCTTCAGCATCATCCGTGTGGCGCGCTGTACGTGACCGATTCCGTAGAACCGCATCGTACCCGCCAGATAGGCGCCGGCACACCGAGCACGATCGTATTGCGCGGTCTGGGGCTCATTGGCGCAGTGGTATGCATAGGCCAATTCGTCGTCCTCGCCTTCTCCCGCGCGCCGCAGGACGGTGAACAAGCGCCGGATGTGCCCGATATGCTCCTGCGCCTGATACCGGCACATGTGTTCGTAGAACAGCTTGTAGTGCCGGAACTCATCGGCGGCGATACGGCGGCACAATTGTTTCAGCACCGGCTCCCGGCAGGCATCGGCGAGCGCGGTGTAGTAGCTGGACGTGCCGGTCTCCACCATGCAGCGCGCGACCAGTTCCCCGGTGCGTGAACCGCGCACGGATGTTTCCGCGTCCAGCGGCGGCTGGTAGCCGGCGTTGAAACGGTCTCGGGCCGCTTCGAAATGCCATGAGGGATCGGCAAGCTGCGCCCAGCGCGCCAGAGCCTCGCCGTGCTGCACTTCCTCATCGGCCCAGCGGGCGATTTCATCGCCGAACGCGGTGTCGCCCGCGAACACCCGCCACAAATAGGCAGCATAGCTGCGGCCATTCCTTTCCACCAAAGCCGCCGCTTTGATCAAGGGGACGATCTCCGCCGACACTTCGGTCGCGTCGAAGCGGTCCCACGCAATATCTTCCAGCCGCCAGTGCTTCATTGTCCCGCCCGCATGTTGGTGCGCTTGTTGAATCTGCACGATGCGCACATGGGGTTCCAAATGGATAAGTGCAACGTTTGGTATCGGGGACGGAGTCAGGTTTTCAAAGCCCTGGTAAACGGGCAGACTGTCACGAAATCACGTCACAGGAGAGTCCGATGCCAACGTCCGCCCCATCGCATCCCGTCGCGCCCGCCGGTTTGAACCATCTGGTCATCAACGTCCGCGACATGGCGGAGACGCATAAGTTCTGGACCGAGATGCTGGGCTTTACCCAGGTCGGCGAATTCCGCCCGCGTGCCGGCGGCGGCCCGGCCCGCAAGATGCAGTTCTACAGTGCCGATCACGACGGCAAGCTGTCGCATCACGACATCGCGTTCATGGAGGTCCCCGGCCTGCCCGCGCCCGCCGCCGACGGCACGCTGGTCAGCGCTATCGGCCACATCGCCATCGCGCTGCCCGACCGGGACGCCTGGCTGCGACAGCTTGCGTACCTCCAGGCCCACGGCGTCAAATTCGAACGCCGGGTGGAACATGGGATGACCCACAGCCTGTATATCCGCGACCCCAACGGCTACACGGTCGAGCTGCTGTACGAGCTCCCGCGTTCGGTGTGGGAGGGCGATATCCAGGCGGCGCTGAACCACTACGTGGCATTGCCGACGGAAGGCGCCGAAGCGCTGGCGGACAACACCGAGAACGTGCCGGTGTTCGCCCCGGCCTAAGCCTTCGGCAGCCGCACGATAAACCGCGCCCCGAGAACCTTGCCGGTCCCATCCCGGCGGTTCTCGGCGGAGATCTGGCCGTGCAGCGCCTCCACGATCTGGCGGCTGATGGACAGACCCAGGCCGGAGTGCTGGCCGAAACTCTCGCCCTTCGGCCGTTCGGAGTAAAAGCGGTCGAAGATGTGTTCCAGGTTGGCCTCGGGGATGCCTGGTCCGTCGTCCTCGACGCTGAGTTCCCCCATGGCGCCCACGTCGCGCAGGCGCACCAGGATACGGCCGCGGGGCGGGCTGAAGGACTGGGCGTTGCCGATCAGGTTGCGCAGGACCTGTACCAGCCGGTCCTCCACGGCCCAGACGGCGAACTCGCCGGGCGGGGCTATGACTTCCAGCTTAGGGTCGTTCTCGGTATCGCGGGTTGCTTCGTCCAGTTCCAGCAGCGTGCTCAGGATCGGCGCGATATCCACCCGTTCGGCGGTCACCCGGGACATTTCGGCATCCAGGCGGGACGCGTCGCTGACGTCGCTGATCAGCCG
>Ga0214182_1000672_pt1 | contig 12136 bp, 10 predicted proteins | sample TroBogEpilimnion_8_FD_153020 | JGI IMG/M metagenome (GOLD analysis project Ga0214182, IMG submission 153020) | Freshwater microbial communities from Trout Bog Lake, WI - 14NOV2007 epilimnion | ecosystem: Environmental > Aquatic > Freshwater > Lake > Epilimnion/Euphotic zone | place: Trout Bog... | reverse complement strand
CTGAGATTCACGATCTGCGCCTGCACCGACACATCCAGCGCGGACACCGGCTCATCGCACACCACGAAGCGCGGCCGCAGGATCAACGCTCGGGCGATGCCGATCCGCTGGCGCTGGCCGCCGGAGAATTCGTGCGGAAACCGCTCCAGCGCCCGCGCGGGCAGGCCGACGCGGGACAACATGTCCGCCACCTTGGTGCGGCTTTCGGCGTTGGGTTCCGCGCCGTGGATCAGCAGTGGCTCCATGACGATGTCTTCCACCGTCATGCGCGGGTTCAGCGCGCCGTATGGGTCCTGAAACACGATCTGCATCGACCGGCGCACCTCCCGCAACACCTGGCCGCCGAGCGACGTGATGTCGGTGCCGCCGAACCGGATGGTGCCGGCAGTGGCTGGCAAAAGGCGGATCAGCAGCCGCCCCAAGGTGGATTTGCCGCAGCCGGACTCCCCGACCAACCCAAGGGTCTCGCCTTCCTCGATCGTGAGCGAAACATTGTCGACGGCGCGCAACGGGATCGTGGTACGGCGGAATATCCCGCTGGTTTCCACCGGATAATGCTTGCTGACGCCGGTCGCTTCGATCAGCACGGTCATGGCTCCGGCATGTGGATGCAGGCGGCGTTGTGGCCAGGGGCCAGACGCGTCAGCGGCGGAATCCCGGCGGCGCAGTCCGGTTCCGCGAACCGGCAACGCGGCGCGAAGCGGCAACCCGGCGGGCGGCGGATCGGTTCGGGTAGCGTGCCGGGAATGGCGATCAGGCGGTCGCGTTCGGTCGTCAGCGACGGGACGCATTCCAGCAGGCCGCGCGTGTAGGGATGCCGGGGCTGGTCGAACAATGTGGCGACCGGCGCTTCCTCGACGATCCGCCCGGCATACATGACGATGACCCGGTCGGCGGTTTCCGCGATCACGCCCATATTATGGGTGATCAGCATGATCGCCATGCCGAACTCATCGCGCAGGTCCAGCAGCAGATCGAGGATTTGCGCCTGGATCGTCACGTCCAACGCCGTGGTGGGTTCGTCGGCGATCAGCAGCTTGGGGCGGCAGACCAAAGCGATCGCCAGCATCACCCGCTGGCGCTGCCCGCCGGAGAGTTGGTGCGGGTAATCCGCCATCCTTGTCGCAGCCGAGGCGATCCCCACTTTCTCCAGCATCTCCACCGCGCGGGCGAACAACGCGCGTTGCGGCAGGCGTTCGTGGGCGGCGATGGTTTCCATGATCTGGTCGCCGATGGTGAAGACCGGATTCAGGGAGGTCATCGGCTCCTGAAACACCATCGCGATGCCGGGGCCACGGATGTGCTGCATACGGCTGTCGGACAGGTTGGTCAGGTTTTCGCCGGCGAAATGCACGGAACCGCCGGCAACCCGGGCCGGCGGGCGGGGCAGCAGGCCCATGATCGTCAAGGCGGTGACGCTCTTGCCGCTGCCAGACTCGCCGACGATGCCCAGGATTTCGCCTTCGTTGAGGTCGAACGACACGTCCTCGACGGCCGTGATTTCGCCCCGGCCGGTTTGGAAGGCGGTGGTGAGGTTGCGGACTTCAAGGAGGCTCACGACTGGATCCTCAGGCGGGGGTCCAGCACGTCCCGCAACCCGTCGCCGAGCAGGTTCAGACCGAGGACGGTGATCATCAGGGCGATGCCGGGGATGGCGATGATCCAGGGGGCGTCGATCATATATTGCCGCCCCTCCGCCATGATGTTCCCCCAGGTCGGTGTCGGCGGCACCGCGCCGACACCCAGGAAGGACAGGGTGGCCTCGGTCAGCACGGCGTACGCGAACAGGAAGGACAGCTGCACGATCAGCGGCGCCATGGCGTTGGGCAGGATGTGACGGCGCAAGATACGCCAATGCCCGGCTCCGGCGGCAACGGCGGCCTGCACATACTCCATCTCCCGCAGCACGATCACCGAGGATCGCACGATCCGCGCGGTGCGTGGCGTGTAGACGATGCCGAGCGCGATGATCACGTCGTTGACGGACGGGCCGAGGACGGCGGTGACGCCGATAGCGAGCAGAACGGCGGGGAAGGCCATCAGCGCGTCGTTGAACCGCATCAGGATATTGTCCAGCCGCCGGAAATACCCAGCCGCCGCGCCAATGGCGGTGCCGCAGACCGCGTTGATCAGCACCACGGCCGACCCGATGAACATCGACAGGCGGGCGCCCCAGATCACGCGGGACCAGAGCGAACGGCCGAAATTGTCGGTGCCGAAGACGAAGTCTCCGTCCGGCGGGCGGAACTTGAAGCGCATGGCCAACTTGTTCGGATCGACCGGCGCGATCCACGGCGCCAGCAGTGCGGCGATGGCGACGATCGAGACCAGCCCGAGTCCCAGCAGAAACAGCCGGTGATGCAACAGGCGCCGCAACGTCAGCTTGAGCGGGCTTTGGCGGATATCCTCAGGCGCCATCGTAACGCACCCTCGGGTCCAGCAGCGCGTAACAGACATCGACCAGGATGTTCACCAGCACCAGCAGCGCGGTGGTGACCAGCAGTCCGCCTTGTACCATGGGATAATCCCGGTTCAGCACCGCCTGCGTCAGCACCTGCCCGACGCCGGGAATGGAAAACAACGTCTCCGTCACGACGGAACCGGAGATCAGCAGGCTGACGATGATGCCGACCACCGTCGTAATCGGAATCAGCGCGTTCGCCAGTGCGTGCTTCAGCACCACGCGGCGGTTGGGCAGGCCTTTGGCGCGCGCGGTGCGGATGTAATCCTGGCGCAGAACCTCAAGCATCGTGGACCGTGTGATCCGCGCCAGCAGCCCCGCCAGCAGCAGCGCCTGGGAAATCGCGGGCATGGTGGAGGTCGCGAGCCAGCCGAGCGGATCGGTCGTGAACGCAATGTATCCGCCGGTCGGCAGCCAGCGCAGATCGACCGCGAACAGAATGATCATCAGCAAACCGAGGTAGAAATTCGGCAGCGAAATCCCCAGCATCGCGAAGACCATGGCAGCCTGATCGACCCAGGTATTCTGCCGCAGCGCCGCCGCGATGCCGCTGATAAGCCCGACCAGCAGCGTCAGGATCAGCGCATAGGCCGACAGCGCCAGCGTCACCGGCAGCCGTTGCAGCATCACATGCACCACCGGCTGCCCCAGCAGCAGCGACCGCCCGAGGTCCCCGATCGCCAAGTTCGCGTACCAGCGCCAAAGCTGGCCGAGGATCGGCTGATCCAGCCCAAGATCGTGCCGGATATTGGCAATCTGTTCCGGAGTCGCGGACAACCCGGCGATCGCGATGGCGGGATCGCCGGGGATCAGATGGATCATGCCGAACGTCAGCAGGCTGACAATCAGCATGATCGGCAGAGCACCGCCGAGACGTCGGACAACGATGCCGATCATGCGGTTGGGGGACCTATTTTTCCACCTCGCCACCGGCCGCGACCCAATCCTTGAAGCCGCCGAGGTTGCGGACGTTCTTGTATCCCATATCGATCAGCGTCTTGCCGGCGAGTGCGGCGCGTCCGCCGCCGGCACAATGCAGAATGATCGGCCGGTCGTAACTCAGAGCCGCGTTATAGGTCCCGCTGGTGGGGTCCGCTCGGGATTCCAGCGAACCGCGCGGGATCGCGACGGCGCCTTTGATCTTGCCGGTCGCCGCGACCTCGGTCCCGTCGCGGACGTCCACGATCAGGGCGTTGGCGCTTTTCACCAGTTCCGCCGCGTCGGTCGCGCTGATCGCCGGCACCAGCTTGTTCGCCGCGTCCACCATGTCCTTATACGTGATTGCCATGGGTCGTACCCCTCCTGTCTGTGAACTCACCATGGCAGGCTACCCCCGCCGGGGCAGCGGTGCTAGCGTCGGATCAACTGTCACACCCCAAAGGGAGCAACCGTCATGTCCGATCTGCCAAAGTCCGTGGAAGTCCACGAGGAAGGCCCCCGCGAAGGTTTCCAAATCGAGCCCGGCCCCATCAGCACGGCGGACAAGATCCGTTTGATCGAGGCGCTGGCCGAAACCGGCCTGCATCATGTGCAGGCGTGCTCCTTCGTCAGCCCGCGCATCGTGCCGGGGTGGGCGGATGCCGAAGCGGTGGTCGAAGGCTTCAACGCCAAGCCCGGCATCCACTACACGGGGCTCTATTTTAACGGCAACGGCATGGACCGCGCGCTGGCGTTCAAGGACAAGCTGACCATCACGGGATCGATCTCCCTGACGGCATCGGTCGGGTTCACCAAGAAGAACCTCAACCGCACCCCGGAGGAAAACATCGCCGCGATGCGCCGCCAGACCGAACTTCATCTGTCGCGCGGCATTCCCGTCAACCGCCTGGGCGTCATGGCCGCCTTCGGCTGCAACTATCAGGGCGATATTTCTCCCGCGACCGTGATCTCCACGTTGGAAGACGGCATGAAAATCGCCGAGGAAACGGGTGCGGAAATCAACATTTTCTCGCTCGCCGACACGATGGGCTGGGGCGCGCCGCACCGGATCGAAAAGGTGATTGGCGAAGTCCGCAATCGCTGGCCGGATATGGAAATCTCCCTGCATCTGCACGACACGCGCGGTCTGGCTGTCGCCAACGCGCATGCGGCGCTGAAGATGGGCGTGCGGCATTTCGATTCCACCGTCGGCGGCCTGGGCGGCTGCCCCTTCGCCGGCCAGCCGAAAGCCGCGGGCAATATCTGCACCGAGGAACTGGTGCTGTTGTGCGAGGAAATGGGCATCGAAACCGGCGTCGATCTGGACCACCTGATCGAGGTTGGCCGCATGGCGGAGGACATCGTCGGGCATCAGCTGCCGAGCGAGTTGATCCACGCCGGCAGCCTGGACGCGTTCCGGCGCACCGCTAACGTATAGGATATCTGTTATGAAACTCGGACGTCTCGGCGCCTGGTACGGCACCGACAAGCTCACCGGTCCCTCGCAAATCCGCGAGTTCGTGCAAACAGTCGAAAAACTCGGCTACGATACGCTATGGTATCCGGAATCGCGCGGCAATGAATCGTTCTCGGTCGCGGGGTTCATGCTGTCCTGCACGACGAATTTGAAAATCGGCAGCTCGATCGCTTCGATCTATGCCCGCGACGCGTTTACGTCCCGCCGCGGCATGCTGACGCTGAACCAGCTGTACGGGGAACGGTTCATCCTCGGGCTGGGCGTCAGCCATCCGCCGATGGTGGAGGGGCTGCGCGGCCATGTCTACCAGAAGCCGATTCCGGCGATGCGGTCCTATCTGAAGGGCATCGCCGCCGGCGAACCCAACGCCGCCGACTGGCCCATTTGCGTCGCCGCGCTCGGGCCACTGATGATGAAGCTGTCGGGCGAAATGACGCAGGGCGCCATTCCCTACAACACTAACCCGCGCCACACGGCGGAAGCCGCGAAAATCCTCGGTCCCAACAAGTGGCTGGCGATCGAGCAGAAGGTGACGCTGGAAACCGATCCCGCCAAAGCGCGCGCTTTGGGCCGGAACGAATTGGCGCGCTATCTGACGCTGGATAATTACCGCAACAACTTCCTGCGGATCGGGTTCACCGAGGCCGATCTGGCCAATGGCGGGTCCGACGATTTTATCGATCAGATGTGCCTTTGGGGCACCGCCGATCAAGTGAAAGCCGGTTTGCGGGCGCATTTCGCAGCCGGTGCGACGCATGTCGCGATCCAGCCGGTACATGCCGAGGGCGACATCGCCGCCAGGGATCGTATCCTGGCGGCTTTGGCGGATACCTGAGCGTTATTCTGCGGCCTGCGCGTATTCTTCCAGAGGCGCGCAGGTGCAAACCAGATTGCGATCGCCGTAGACGTTATCGACGCGTTTGACCGGGGGCCAATATTTCGACGCCGCGACCCAGGGCAACGGAAACGCCGCCTGTTCGCGCGTATACGCATGCGTCCACGCCGTCGCCATGACCTCCCGCGCGGTATGCGGGGCGTGTTTCAGCGGGTTGTCGGTTCGGTCGAAGGTTCCGGCGGCGATGGCGGCGATTTCGCCGCGGATGGCAATCATCGCTTCACAGAATTTGTCGATCTCGGCTTGCGATTCGCTTTCCGTCGGTTCGATCATGAGCGTTCCGGCAACCGGCCAGGACATGGTTGGGGCGTGGTAGCCGTAGTCTTGTAAGCGCTTGGCGATGTCTTCGACTTGAATGCCGGCCTCCGCCGCGAAACCGCGACAATCGATGATGCACTCGTGCGCCACCATCCCGCCGGGGCCGGCGTAGAGGATCGGGTAAGATTCGCGCAGACGCGCGGCGATGTAGTTGGCGTTCAAGATCGCGACTTCGGTGGCACGCTTCAGGCCGGCGGCGCCCATCATGCGGATATAGGCGTAGGAGATCGGCAGGATCAGCGCACTGCCAAAGGGTGCGGCGGAAATCGGCCCGATCCCGGTTGCCGGACCGGCGTCCGGCCGTAACGGATGGTTGGGCAGGAACGGCGCCAGATGCGCCGCGACACCGACCGGACCCACGCCGGGGCCGCCTCCGCCGTGCGGGATGCAGAAGGTTTTGTGCAGGTTCAAATGGCACACGTCGGCCCCGATCGACGCCGGGGAGGTCAGCCCCACCTGCGCGTTCATATTGGCACCGTCCATGTAGACCTGCCCGCCGGACGCATGAACCATCTGGCAGATATCGCGGATCGAACCCTCGAACACGCCATGCGTGGACGGATAGGTGATCATCAACGCCGCCAGTTTCGGCGCATGCTGTTCGGTTTTCGCCCGCAGATCGGTCAGATCGACGTTGCCTTCCTTGTCGCAAGCCACGACGACGACTTTCAATCCCGCCATCGCCGCGCTGGCTGGATTGGTGCCGTGCGCCGAGGACGGGATCAAGCAGATATCGCGATACGATTCGCCCCGCGATTCGTGCCACGCCCGTATCGCCAACAACCCCGCGTATTCGCCTTGCGAACCGGCATTCGGCTGCAACGATACGGCGGCGAATCCGGTGGCCTCGCACAGCCATTGTTCCAGACGGCGGATGAGGGTGACAAACCCCTCGGTCTGATCGGCCGGCGCGAAGGGATGGATGTCGGAAAAACCCGGCCAGGTGATGGGAATCATTTCGGCCGAGGCGTTCAGCTTCATCGTGCACGACCCCAGCGGAATCATGCTGCGATTCAGCGCGACATCCTTGTCTTCCAGCCGTTTCAGATAGCGCAGCATTTCGTGTTCGGCGTGGTGCTGCTTGAACACCGCCTGTTCCAGGAACGGTGTGCGTCGTTGCAATGGCAGCGGGATGCCGCCGGTCGCGCCGCTGAGGGGCTGGCCGAGTACGGAGGCCAGTTTGGTCAGGTCTTCTCGGGTGATTGTTTCGTCCAGCGCAATCGCGACGGCGCCGTCATCCAACTGGCGGACGTTGAATCCGGCCGCCAGAAACGCCGCCGGGTCGGCGGGTTCCACCACGATCGTATCGAAAAACGCGCCATACCGCACGCGGCCGGCGCAACCGGCCAGCAGGCGCGCCTGCAAATGTACCCGCTGCGCGATACGGCGCAGACCGTCCGGCCCGTGCCAAACGGCGTAGAAACTCGCGATCACCGCCAACAGCACCTGCGCGGTGCAGATATTGGACGTTGCCTTTTCGCGACGGATATGTTGCTCCCGCGTCTGCAAAGCCAGCCGCATCGCCGGTTGCCCGCCGGCATCCAGGGACACGCCGACGAGACGGCCGGGCATGTGCCGTTTGAACGCATCGCGAGTCGCGAAGAACCCGGCATGCGGGCCGCCGAATCCCATCGGCACGCCGAACCGTTGCGCGGAACCGACAACCGCGTCGGCGCCCATTTCCCCCGGCGGTTTCAGCAGCGTCAGCGCCAAAGGATCGGCGGCGACGATGGCCAAAGCGGCAACCGCGTGCGCGGCGTCGATTTCCGCTGTCAGGTCGCGCAGTGCGCCGGTCGAGCCGGGATATTGCAGCAGCACCGCGAACGGTTTCGCGGCGGCGACGGCCGCGACGTCGCCGGGTTCGAAATCCACGATGGTTATACCGATGGGTTTCGCCCGCGTCGCCAGCACGGCACGCGTTTGCGGGTGCAAATCCGCCGCCACCGCGATCGTATCGGATTTGGATTTGCTGATTCCATGCGCCATCGCCATGGCTTCCGCCGCCGCCGTCGCCTCATCCAGCAAGGACGCGTTGGCGATTTCCATGCCGGTGAGTTCGCAGATCATGGTCTGGAAATTCAACAGCGCTTCCAGCCGCCCCTGGGCGATTTCCGCTTGATACGGAGTGTATGCCGTGTACCAACCGGGATTTTCCAACACGTTACGGAGAATCACCGGCGGCGTGACCGTGCCGTGATACCCCAGCCCGATCAGCGACTTCTTCAGAACATTGCGTTCGGCCAACCCGCGCAATTCCGCCAGCACACCGGCCTCATCGACCGGCGGCGGCAAATTCAAAGCGTGGTTCGGTCGTATCGACTCCGGTACGGTCTTCGCCGCCACGTCGTCCAGGCTGGCGGCGCCGACGGTCCGCAGCATCGCGGCGATCTCGGTGTCGGACGGGCCGATATGGCGCCCCACGAACGCGTCGGACGCTTCCAGTAACGCGAGTTCCGCGAGTGCGTCCATCGTTACAAGGTCTCCAAATATTCTTCGTAGGTGTCGGCGTCCATCAATTCCTCGAACGCGTCGGGATCGTCGAGCTCCAGCTTGAAGAACCAACCTTCGCCCTCGGGATCGCCGTTCACGATGGCGGGATCTTCCACGATGGTTTCGTTGATTTCGACGACCGTTCCGGCCAGCGGCGCGAATATGTCTGATGCAGCTTTGACGCTTTCGACCACGGCGCAGGCTTCGTTGGCCGCGACTTCGCGGTCGAGTTCCGGCAGTTCCACATGGACGACATCGCCGAGCTGTTCCTGCGCGTGGTCGGTGATCCCGACGGTGGCGATATCGCCATCCAGAACGACCCACTCGTGGTCTTTGGTATAACGTTTATCGGCTGGTTTTTTGGCCATGGGACGATCCTCCTAGCGGACGTAACGATGCGGTACGAAAGGCATGGGAACGACGGTCGCGGGCATCGGTTTGCCGCGCACCATCAGGGTTAGGGCTGTGCCGTCTTCGGCGAGGTCGCGGCTGACATAGCCCATCGCGATGGGGGCATTCAGGGACGGCGAGAAACCGCCGGATGTAACGATCCCGGCGCCTTCGATCGCGGTCCCTTCCCGCGCCGGGGCGCGGCCAGTGGGTTTGATGCCGACGCGCAGGCGCGGGGCGCCGTTGTCGAGTTGATCGCGAACAATCGCGCCGCCCGGGAAGTCCCACGACATTTTGCGCCGCTTGCCGATGACCCAGGTCAGGCCGGCCTCGACCGGCGTGGTCGTTTCGTCGAGGTCGTGGCCGTAAAGGCACAGACCGGCTTCCAGCCGCAGCGAATCGCGCGCGCCGAGGCCCGCTGGCACAACGGCTTCATGTCCCAGCAACCAATCCGCCAGCGCTTCGGCGCGATCTGCCTCCACCGAAATTTCGAACCCGTCCTCGCCCGTGTAACCCGAGCGGGAAATGGTGCAGGGAATTCCGGCGATGTGGGTCTCGGCGACGCCCATGAACGATAGCGGCACACCGATAATCCCCGCCGCCGCCGGCCCTTGCAGCGCGAGCAGCGCTTGGTTTTCTATCGGGATTATTCCCGGAATATGCGCGAAATCGATGTCCTTGCGGCTGGCGTTCACCACCAGAAACAATCGCTCGTCGCCGAGGTTCGCGACCATGAGATCGTCGATAATCCCGCCGGCCTCGTTGGTCAGCAGCGTATACCGCTGCCGGCCCGGCTTCAGCCCCATAATGTCGCCGGGCACCAGCCGTTCCAGCGCTTCCGCGACGCCCGCACCGGTCAGCATCGCCTGCCCCATATGGGACACGTCGAACAGCGCCGCCTGCGACCGGCAATGCAGATGCTCCGCCAGCACGCCGCCACGGCAGCGATCCGCCAGCGGGCCGGTGAAATCGTACTGCACCGGCATGGCGTAGCCGGCGAACGGCACCATGCGCGCGCCCAGGCGGCGGTGCCAAGCATCCAGCGGAGTGGTTTTCAGATCGGTCACAAAGGTCTCCGCGCACAGGGTCACCCACCGGCGAGATGCCGATGGAAGGTGACCCCCCTCTGTCGCGGAACCTGAGAGATTCGGTGCTTACGGCACCTTTCTCCGTCGGTGCGGCGGGCGAACCCACCGGCTTTCCAGAGATCCCTGTTCCCCGCGCGGTCCCTGATGCCTGAGCGTTTCCGGGGGCCGGTTGCGCCTTCGGCGGCGGGGCATGACCCGCTCTCTCCCGCGCCGGGTGGCTGGGACTTGGGCACCATGGCTCAAAGGTGGGGGGGACGCAACCGGAGAATCACTCCAACGTCCACCCAGCCTCCCCTGGCGCACACCACATCGGCACCGCGTTCCGCGTCCGCCCGGAAATCTCCACCCCCATCGCCGCCTTGATCGCCCGAAACAAAGCCCCATGCGCAACAATCAACACCGACGACGGATGCACCAACGATCGGTTCATCCCCGCGACAGCCCGTTCGCGCAGCATCCCGAACGTTTCGCCGTTTTCCGGATGATACCCGTTCGACACCCATTCCGGGAACCAGTCGCTCAAGGGATTGCCCTCATGCACGCCCCACGAAACCTCCCGCAGGTCCGGGTCGATCATCACCGGCAACCCCAGCGTTTCCCCCACGATTTCGGCGGTCACACGGGCCCGGGACAACGGGGATGCGACGATGGTTTTGATCCCACGGTCGCGCAACAAAAGTGCGGCCGCACGCGCTTGTTCCAGCCCGGTGGCATTCAAGGGGATATCGACATTCCCCTGAGAAAGGCCCTGGGCGTTCCAGTCCGTTTCCCCATGACGCAGATACCAGAACGGTACCGGGATCAGGGAGTCGGTCATGCCACGCTCCCGCGCCGCCAACGTCCGACTTCGGCGCGGGCCAACCCGAGGTTTTCGCGCAACGTTGTTCCAGCATAATCCAAGTGGAACAATCCGCGCCGTTGCAGTTCCGGCACCACCAGGGTGCTGAACTCCTCGTACGCCCCCGGCACATGCGATGCCGCGATCACGAAACCGTCGCAGGCGCGCGTGGAGAACCATTCTTCCATCCCGTCGGCGACATCCTTCGGGCTGCCAACGAAGCGGGGGTGGTCGTGGAAGGTGCCGCGCCGGGTGACGTTCATGAAATCGCGCGGCGAGGGCAGCCGCCCGCCCAGTTCCCGCTTGATGCGGTCCTTGGCGGCCTGCGCGCCGGTCCAGCTATCGAGTTCTTCCTGCGTGTAAGGCTCATCGATCGGCTGTTTCGCCATATCGACGTTCAGCACCTCCGACAGCAGCGACAGGCTGTCGATTTCCTTCGGCAATTTGTCGATCAGCGCGGCTTTATCCTCGGCTTCCGCGCGCGTCGGCGCGACGACGGGGTACACGCCCGCGCAGACCTTCACCAATTCGGGGTCGCGCCCAGCGTCGGCGACCTTTTGCTTGAACGCCGCGTAGTCGATGCGGGCGCGTTCCAGACCGTGATAGGCGACGAACACGCATTCGGCCCAGCGCGCCGCGAAGGTCGTGCCGCGCCCGGACTGACCGGCCTGGATAATCACCGGATGCCCCTGCGCGGAACGCGGCACCGTGAACGGCCCGCGCGACTGGAAGAATTCGCCCTTGTAATCCAACCGGTGCACCTTGTCCGGATGCGCGAACAGCCCGGTTTCGCGGTCGGCGACAATCGCCCCGTCCTCCCACGAGTCCCAATGGCCCGTCACAACCTCCATGAACTCGTCGGCGCGATCGTAGCGGCGGTCATGATCGGCGTGCGAACTCTGCCCCATATTCCGCGCTTCGTTGTCGTTCATCGACGTCACAACGTTCCACGCCGCTCGGCCTTCCGTCATCAAATCCAGCGTCGCGAACACGCGCGCCACGTGGAACGGTTCGTAATAGGTGGTGGTGTACGTCGAGCCCAACCCCAGCCGCGTTGTCGCCATGCCCATCACGGTCAAAATCGTGACCGGATCCATTTTCACGCAACGAATACCGTTTTCCACGGTATGCGCGTGATCGCCCGCGAACATGTCGGGCATCGCCAGACGGTCGTCGAAGAATGCCAGCTGGAATTTCCCGGCCTCCAACGCGCGCGCGATGCGGCGGTAATATTCGGCGGACGTGAAATCCTGCGCCGCCT
>Ga0214182_1000671_pt1 | contig 12139 bp, 11 predicted proteins | sample TroBogEpilimnion_8_FD_153020 | JGI IMG/M metagenome (GOLD analysis project Ga0214182, IMG submission 153020) | Freshwater microbial communities from Trout Bog Lake, WI - 14NOV2007 epilimnion | ecosystem: Environmental > Aquatic > Freshwater > Lake > Epilimnion/Euphotic zone | place: Trout Bog... | reverse complement strand
GTCTTCGGCTTCCCTGGCTTTCGTGGCCAGCAGGAGGATGTGGTCCGCCACGTCATCGCCGGGGGCGACGCGCTGGTGCTGATGCCCACCGGCGGCGGCAAGAGCATCTGCTATCAGGTGCCCGCCCTCTGCCGCCCTGGCACCGCAGTTATCGTATCCCCGCTGATCGCGCTGATGGACGATCAGGTCGCCGCGTTGCGGCAGGTGGGCGTGAATGCCGGCGCGCTGCACTCCGAACTCGATCCCGCCGAGGCGCGGTCGGTCTATCGCGACATGGTCGAGGGCAATCTGGACCTGCTTTACGTCTCCCCCGAACGGCTGCTGAGCAACGGCACGATCGACCGGTTGGCTCGGCTGACGATTTCGCTGTTCGCGATCGATGAGGCGCATTGCGTTTCGCAATGGGGGCATGAGTTCCGGCCGGAATATCGGGGGCTGGCGCTGCTGCCGGAACGATTTCCCGGCGTGCCCCGCATCGCGCTGACGGCGACGGCGGATACGCGCACGCGATCCGATATTCTGACCGCGCTGGGGATGGAAGGCGCGGAAGTCTTCCTCGACAGTTTCCATCGCGCCAATCTGCATCTGGCCGCGGCGGCTAAAGTGGGCGAATCCCCGCAGTTGCTGGAGTTTCTGGCCCGCCATAAAGGCCAGTGCGGCATCGTCTATTGCGGCAGTCGCGCGAAAACGGAGCGTATGGCCGCGCGGCTGACGGAGAAGGGATTTCCGGCGATCGCGTTTCATGCCGGTTTGGACCCGCAGCACAAACGCGAATCCCTGACCCGGTTTCGATCCGGAGAGCCGGTGGTGATCGTCGCGACCATCGCCTTCGGCATGGGCATCGACCGGCCGGACGTGCGGTTCGTGGCGCATCTGGACATGCCGGACTCGCCGGAAGCCTATTACCAGCAGATCGGCCGCGCCGGCCGCGATGGCGATCCTTCCGACACGCTGCTGTTGTACGGCGGTCAGGACATCGCACAGGCGCGCCATTGGCTGGCGCAGTCCTCGGCGCCGGAGACGCAGAAGCGCGTCATGCGCACCAAGCTGGAGGAAATGGTCGCCCTGACCGAGGCCGTGACCTGCCGCACCCGCACGCTGCTGGCGTGTTTCGGCGAGTCTCTGGCCGACGACTGCGGCCATTGCGACAATTGCGACGCGCCGCCGGTGACGGCGGATGCGACGGTGGACGCGCAAAAGGTGCTATCCGCCGTATACCGCACCGACCAGATTTTCGGCGCGCTGCATATCATTTCGGTGCTGCGGGGGGAGAAGACCGAACCCGTATTGCGGCACCGGCACGACCAGTTGTCCACGTTCGGCGTGGGCGCGGATCGTTCCGTGCAATATTGGCGCGGGTTGATCCGGCAACTGGTGGCGATCCGCGCGCTGGACGTCGATACCGCCGGCCATGGCGGCCTGTTTTTGGTGCAGGAGGAGGCTCGGCCGATCCTCCGTGGCGAGGTCCGGGTGATGCTGCGCCAGGACGCGCCGCGCAAACCCGCCGCCAAACCGGACCGCCGGCGTGTCATTCCGGATGCGCCGGCCGCCGGACCGGAGGCCGCCGGGTTGTTCGAGGCGCTGCGGACCTGGCGCGCGGCCGAGGCTCGGGCGCAGTCGGTGCCGCCTTATGTGATTTTCCACGATACCGTGCTGCGGGATATCGCGGCGGTGCGGCCGTCGGATTTGGGGGAACTCGGGCAGATCAAGGGGGTGGGTGCGTCGAAGCTGGATCGTTACGGGGATGCGGTGTTGGGGGTGGTACGGGCGGAGGTTGGGTAGCAGCCATCGATCAATGATCGACGGCGGTTTCGGACTCCTTCACCGACAGCAATTTATTGTCTTGATCGTAGCAGAAAACAACGGTGTGCTTACTGTTTTTCGTGGCTGCCTCGACCGGGGTGAATATGACCTCCGCGAGGCCAAGTGTGAATACATCGGCGACAATTTCGCCCGCGGCGATAGCGCCCTTACCGATCCCTTGCGGACCGTGCGTGTATAGCTTGTAGATATCGCAAGCGTTGGGTCCATCTTGCGCCGACGCAACCGGATTCCCAAGCTCGGCGAGGACATCGAATTTCTTCTCGCCAGGAACGAACTTGGTCAGATCGACTGGTTCGGGACGGTTGGCTTCCATGACGGCGGAACACGATGCCAGGGAGGTAAAAAGCAGAAGAGCCCGAGCGAGGTTTCCTGCGATCTTGAGGGGGCCATGTCTAACGGAGAAAATGCCCAATTCAGAATCGATAGTCTTTGGATATTGCGTGACGTGCGACGGAGAGATCATGATTACTTGGACCTTTTCTTGGACGACCGTTCATAGGCGCGGTGAGACGGGATGTCAAATTACTTGCAGCTCCGTCGCCGTTCCTCTTCTTGTTCGCGAAATAGCATTTGCAAGTGTTGGGTCGTGAGGGGCGGCGCGTTTCGTGTTCGGACAGGGGCCCGATCGCCCATCATGATCGCTTGTCTTCGCTGTGTCCCTTATACCAACCGCCCTAACCGTTGACACATGTGGCGAGGCCCCCACCGCGTCATGCGCGGACTTGATCCGCGCACCCCAAGCGGCACGATTTCGCGATTTTGTGCAGGTTGGGGTGGCCGGATCAAGTCCGGCCATGACGGCATTTCGGTCCGAGGTATGGGTCGAAAGTTCGGCCTGTTGGTATTAGAACCGCGTCGCCGTGTAAGGTGCTAAATCCACCCGCGGCGTCCGACCCGCGACGATATCCGCCACCACCAATCCGGTCGTGGCGCCGGCCGTCAGCCCGACATGGCCGTGTCCGAAGGCGTAAATCACGTCCGAACAGCCGGATGCCGGACCCAGGCATGGCAGCCCGTCCGGCATCGATGGACGGTGGCCCATCCAAATTTTCACGTTATCCAAAGACAGCCCCTCGGGGATCCCCGGATAAACCTTGCGGGCGAATTTCAACAGCACGTCGGCCCGTTTCCAGTTTGGATCGGCCTCCAGCCCAGCCAGCTCCACTTGACCGCCGAGCCGCAGGCCTTGCGGGGTCATGGCGCAGCCCATTTTGCCGTCGCTGGGCATCACGGGATAACGCGGCTCGACGCCGGGGTTGGCGATCACGATGTGGTAGCCGCGTTCGGTTTCCAGCGGCACGCTGTCGCCAGCCTGCCGCGCCAGCACTTTCGACCACGCCCCGGCCGCGATCACGGCGCGGTCGCAGGGGATTTCGTCGCCCTCGGTCGTGACGGAGCGTAAATGGCGGTTTTCGATCCGGAACCCCGTTGCTTTCGTGCGCCGAACCGCCGCGCCCTGTTCGACCGCGTGGCGGATCAAAGCCGCGACATAGGCGCCGGGATCGCGACACTGGCCGTTTTCCTCGACCAACACGGCGAATTTATAATGCCGGTCCAAAGACGGTTCGCGCTGGCGCAACTCGTCCTCATCCAATTCCAGCCAGCGCACGCCGTTGTCGCGGCGGACTTTCCAGGACAGCGCCTCCGCTTCGAAAGCGGCACGATCGGGGAAGGCGAACAAAACCCCCTGCCGGGTAATCAGATCGCCGGCACCGGCTTCCTCGGCCAGTTTGCGGTGCCGGTCCGGCGCGTCGATCAGCAACGGGCGCAGCGCCTTGCCGATGGCGGCGACTTTCGCGGGGGTGGAGCCGGCGGACAGAAAGCGCCGCAGCCAAGGCAGCACTTTCGGTAAATAAGACCAACGGATCGCCAGCGGCCCCAAGGGATCGGACAGGTACGACGGCACTTTTTTCCAGATGCCGGGGGACGACATCGGAATAACCGAGCTGGGATTCAACAGCGTGCCGTTGCCGTAGCTGGCGGCCTGCTCGCCGCCGGGTTCGCCGGGTTCCACAATGGTGACCCGGTGCCCGTCCCGTAACAATTCCAAGGCGCAGGCGGCGCCGACAATGCCGGCGCCGATGACCACGACATGCATGTCAGATGTTCTTTTTCAGGCCGTAGAATTGCGGCCAGCCGTCCGGCACGTCCGTCAGATAGGAACGGTAGGCCGTCGGCTGGTCGTACATGCCCAGCGGCACGTAGGGTGGATCGTCCCAGAACACGGTCTGCATATCCTCGCAGATTTTCTTCTGCGCCGCGAGATCGGGGGCTTCGAACCACGCATCGTACAGCGTTTCCATCTTCGGATTGGTGGGCCAGCCGAACCATGTGCCGGCGCCGGTGCCGGTGCCGCGAATGGCGATATTCGGCGCTGGCGAAACGTTGCCGAACCCGCCGAGATAGGTGTAAAAAATATTCCAGCCGCCCTTGTCGATCGGTTCCTTGCTCGCTCGGCGGGCAACGACCATGCCCCATTCGAGGGTTTGCATCTCGACATTGAAACCGATGCGTTTCAGCACATCGGTGGCGACCTGCGCCTCGGCCCAGATATTCGGCAGGGTGGTCGCGGCGAGGATGACGATTTTCTCACCGTTGTAGCCGGCGGCGGCAAGGTCTTTCTTGATCTTGTCGATGTCCTTGGGGCCGCGGGTCCGTTCGACGCCCAATGTGCTGGCCATCGGCGTGCCGGGCACGAAAATGCCGACATCGGTTTTGATCAGGGAAGGTTCCGCGCCTGCGTAAGCCTCCATGACTTCCTTTTGATCGAACGCCGACAGTACCACGCGGCGGATCGCCGGATTGTTGAACGGCGGCAGCAGATGATTGAAGCGCAGACAGCCGATTTCGCCAGTGCGATCCTTCACCGTGATGACGATATCCTTGTTCTTGCGCATGCTGGGCACGAGATCGATGGACGGCTGTTCCCACCAGTCGATTTCGCCCTGATGCAGCGCCGCGGCGATGGTGGAGGCATCTGGGAGGAAACTCCACACCGCACGATCGATGTTCACGATTTTCGGGCCGGCGTTGAAGCTGGCCACGCCGTCGGCGCGCGGCACATAGGCGGCGTTACGCTCGAACACGACGCGGGAACCGGGAACGCGTTCATCGGCTTTGAACTTGAACGGACCGCTGCCGATCGCTTCCGGGATTTGCTGCAACGGGTCGGTCATGGCCAGCCGCTCCGGCATCATCGCGGCATAGACCTCCGCCAGCGCGGCACGCAGCAGCGGGAAGGGCTTATTCAGTTTGAAGCGGATGACGTTGTCCGACGCGGCGGAGATTTCGTCCACCCGCTTCATCATCGCCTGACCGAAGGGGTTGCGTTTGGCGAAGCGCTTGATGGTGGCGACGCAGTCCTTCGCCAAGACCTTTTCGCCGTCGTGGAATTTCAGGCCGTCGCGGAGCGTGAGCTCCCATAGCTTGCCGTCGTTCTCGGTCTTGTCGCCGGCCACCATCTGCGGTTGGACGTTGAATTTCGCATCGTAGGCATACAGCGTGTCGAACACGGCCAGGGAGTAGTTGCGGGTGATGTCGGCGGTCGTCCAAACGGGATCGAGCGACGCCAGATCGGCGTGCGGCGCGAAAGTCACGGTCTTCGCGGCTTTCTGCGCGGAGACCACGCGCGGCGCGGCGAGGGTCGCGAGGGCGGATGTCAGTACCGTTCGTCGTTTCATGATTCTGTGCCTTCCCTGGGAGCGCTACCAGCCTAATCCCGGCGCGCGGCCGGCGGCAACCTAAGTTTCCGAAGCGTGAAGAGCGGCCGCGATGACCGGTGCCGCGGCGGCCGACATCCCCTTGCCGTCGTGGCCGACGTTCGGCACGTCGATCACCGTCCAGGCGCACTGCGTGCCAAGGGCGGCCGCGGCTTCCCGGCCGAGGCGGACGTAATTATGAGCGCGCTCGTGCCGCGTCAGGCCCTGGCGGTTGGATCGCGGGCCTTTCGGGAAAAACTTGCCGGTGGTTTTGATGTCGTTGGTGCCGGCCATGACGGTGATGCGAAAGCGCAGCAACGCGGCCATGCTGTCGGGCGTCAGTTCCGTTTCCCCCAGCCCGAACGGCCAGGGAATCTCCAGATCCGGCATCGCGTAGGTGCCGGCATTGGCGCTGACGGCGATGGCGACGCGGTCGCGGTAGCCGAAGGACAGCATGCGGTGGACGTATTGTCCTCCTGCGGAGTGGCCGAACAAACCGTAGCGTTCCCGCCGGGTAACGCCTTGGGCGCGGAGGGCGTCGAACAGGCGTTCGTCGATGCCGAAGGTCCATTCGGCTCGGGGATTGGGTGTGCCGTCTTTGGTGTGGAGGTTGCCGAAGTTGTACCAGAGGTATTCGGGGAAGGTGGCTTCCGGGAATTCGATGGATATCGCCAGGATGCCGGCTTCCTCGACATGGTGCAGCCAGTAGTCGCGGTAGGCCTCCCCGTTGCGTGCGACGCCGTGGTGGACGAACAGGATGGGAGTGTGCGGGTCGAAATGGCGCGGGCGAGCGCTGTGGAGGATCAGTTGCCGGTCCGGGAAGGCCGGGTCGAAGTAGGGGGTACTGTGGGCGCCGGGCGCGGCGACGAGGGGGGAGAGGTCGGTCATGTACCGATCTCCGGCGGAAAGCGGTCGCGGGCGCCATGGCGAATGTGCAGGATGGTTACAATGCGGTTTTGCGTATCGATCCGATAAATTATTCGATACAAATTTGGGCGCCGGCCATATCCGATTTCGCGCAAGTGCGGTGCTTCCGGTGTCACCGACCCGCGGCCGGGACTTTGGTCCAGACGCGCCATGGTTGCTTCGATTCCATTGAACCATGCCTCTGCCTGGAGCGATTGCCCGGCGCCAATATAGTCGAAGATATCGCGCATATCCTGTGTAGCGCGGGCCGCCAGTTCAACGCGGTATTCCATATTCGGCCCGCAATTCGTCGAAAACTTCCTTGAGCGGTCGGGTCCTGCCTGCTTCGAGATCGGCCAGCCCCTGGCGAATGCCCTCCCGAGCATCGGCGCGTGCGGCGATATCGAGCAGACGCTGATAGGCGGCGGGGTCTTGCACCACCGCGGCCGCCTTGCCGTTGACCGTCAGCACGACCGGGCGGCCGGTGGCCTTAAGATGACGGACGAATATCGCCGACTGATTGCGGAACGCGGTCATCGGTTGAATGTCTTGGGTGATGTCCATGGGGGCGTCCTGGGTACCAATTACCGAATAAGGTAATCTCTCATGCCTCTGTCAGGCAATGCAAATATAAAAAAGGCCCGCCGTCGCCAGCGGGCCTCTCTTCGCGGCTATGCGTCAAGCCTTACGCTTTGGCGACGGCTCGCTTGGTCACCACGCTCACCAGATGCGCTCGGTATTCGGCGCTGGCGTGGATATCCTGGTTCATGTTGTCGGTGTCGGTGGTCACGCCCGCCGTCGCGTCGGGGGAGAAATTGGCGGACAGCGCCTTTTCCATACCCTCATGCCGGAACACGCCGCCCTGGCTGGCGCCGGTCACCGCCACGCGCACGCCGTTCGCGAACTTGGCCACGAACACGCCGACGATGGCATAGCGGGACGCCGGGTTACGGAACTTCTCGTAGGCGGCTTTCTGCGGGATCGGGAACGACACCGAGGTGATCAGCTCCCCGTCTTCCAGCGCGGTGGTGAACATGCCCTGGAAGTAGTCGTCGGCCTTGATCGAGCGCTTGTTGGTGACGATCGTGGCACCCAGCGCCAGCACGGCCGAGGGGTAGCACGCCGCCGGGTCGTTGTTCGCCAAGGACCCGCCGATAGTGCCGCGATGGCGCACGGCTTCGTCGCCGATGCCGCCGGCCAAGGCCGCCAGCGCCGGGATCGCCGCTTTCACCTGGGCGTTCTTCGCCACGGTGTCGTGCGTCGTCATGGCGCCGATGGTGACGCTGGTCGCCGTGACCGTGATCCCCGACAGGCCGGCGGCCGACAGGTCCACGATGGCCGACGGTTTCGCCAGACGCTGCTTCAGCACCGGGATATAGGTCATGCCGCCGGCCAATGCTTTCGCGTCGGCGTCGCCGGTCAGCGCGGCCACGGCGGCGGCCAGGCTGGCGGGTTTCTGATACGTGAAATCGTACATCGTTCTGATCCCTTCGCCTTGCTTATTCCGCCGCCATCTTCGCCTGCCCGGCGTGGATGATCGACCAGAGTTTCGGACCCGTCGCGGGCATATCGATATGCCGGACGCCGTATTGCTTCAAAGCATCCACCACCGCGTTCATGATCGCGGGCGGGGAGCCGATGGCACCGACCTCGCCGCAGCCTTTCGACCCCAGCGGGTTGTGAGTGCACATGGTGTTCTCGGTCGCGACGTTGAAGTTGGGCAGGTTGTCGGCGCGCGGCATGGTGTAGTCCATCATGGACCCCGACATCAGCTGGCCGGATTTGTCGTAGATCGCCGCTTCCAGCAGCGCCTGCCCGATGCCCTGGGCGACGCCGCCTTGGATCTGGCCCTCGACGATCATCGGGTTCACCACGCGGCCGACATCGTCCACGGCGGTGAAATTGATGACATCGGTGACGCCGGTTTCCGGATCGATTTCTACCTCAGCCACATGGCAACCGCCGGGAAAGGTGAAGTTTTTCGGATCGTAGAACGCGGTTTCGTCCAGGCCGGGTTCCAGCACGTCGATCGGGTAGTTGTGCGGGACGTAGGCCGCGAGCGAGATATCCGTCAGGGTCTTGGACTTGTCGGTGCCGGCAACGGTGAAGGTGTTGTTGGCGAACTCGATATCCTCGACCGAGGCTTCCATCAGATGGGCGGCGATCTTCTTGCCCTTGGCGATGATCTTATCCATCGCCTTGACCATCGCTGACCCGCCGACCGCGAGCGAGCGGCTGCCGTAGGTGCCCATGCCGAAGGGGATTTTGGCGGTATCGCCGTGCACCACGTCCACTTGCGATAGGGGGACGCCGAGCTGATCGCAGACGAGCTGCGCCAACGTGGTCTCGTGGCCCTGGCCGTGGCTGTGGGTGCCGGTGAATACCGTCACGCTGCCGGTCGGATGCACCCGGATGTTCGCCACTTCGTACAGGCCCGCTCGGGCGCCCAGCGACCCGACGACGGCCGACGGCGCGATGCCGCAGGCTTCCAAGTAGGTGGAAACCCCGATGCCGCGCAGCTTGCCGCGTTTGGCGGCCTCTGCCCGACGAGTTTCGAAGCCGGCGTAGTCGGCGTTTTCCAGCGCGACCTTCAGCGTCGTCTGGTAGTCGCCGCTGTCGTATTCCAGCGCGACCGGGGTCTGATACGGGAATGCGTCGGCGGCGATGAAGTTTTTGCGGCGCAGTTCCACGCGGTCGATGCCGGTGTCGTGCGCGATGCAATCCACGAGACGTTCCAGCAGGAATGTCGCCTCCGGCCGTCCGGCGCCGCGATAGGCGTCCACCGGGACGGTGTGGGTGAAGACGGCCTTCACTTCGCAGTAGATGACCGGCGTCGTGTACACACCCGCGAGCAGCGTCGCATACAGATAGGTCGGCACGCAGGGGGCGAAGGTGGACAGGTACGCGCCCATATTCGCCAGCGTGTGGATGCGCAGGCCCAGGAATTTGCCGTCCTTGTCCACGGCCATCTCGGCGGTGGAGACGTGGTCGCGGCCGTGCGCGTCGCTCATGAAGCTTTCGCTACGGTCGGCGGTCCATTTCACGGGGCGGCGCACTTTGGCCGACGCCCAGGTGACGATGGCCTCTTCCGCGTAGTGATAAATCTTGGACCCGAAGCCGCCGCCGACGTCCGGCGCCACGACCCGCAGCTTGTTTTCCGGGATATGCAGCACGAAGGCGCCCATCAGCAGCCGGATCACATGCGGGTTCTGGCTGGTGGTGTACAGCGTGTAATCGCCGGAAGACGTATCGAAATCGCCGATGGCCGCCCGAGGCTCCATCGCGTTCGGCACCAGCCGGTTGTTCACCAGATCGAGCTTCACGACATGCTCGGCCTTGGCGAACACGCCATCGACCACCGCCTTGTCGCCGATATGCCAGTCGTAGCAGAGGTTGCCGGCGACCTCATCGTGCACCAAAGGCGCACCGGCCGCGAGCGCGTCCGGGGTCGAGGACACCGACGGCAGGTCCTGGTAATCGATGGCAATCAGTTCGGCCGCGTCGCGCGCCTGCTGCTTGGTATCGGCGATCACCACGGCGACGGGGTCGCCGACATGGCGCACCTTGCCGACGGCCAACACCGGATGCGGCGGCTCCGCCATCGGGGAGCCGTCCTTGTTGTGGATCTGCCAGCCGCAAGGCAGGCCGCCGATCTCTTCCTTCGCCATGTCGGCGCCGGTGAAGATCGCGACGACTCCGGGCGCCTTGCTGGCGGCGGCCGTGTCGATGCTCAGGATTTTGGCGTGCGGCCGGTCGGAGCGGCGCATAACCGCGTACAGCTGACCCGGACGGTTGATGTCGTCGGTGTAATTGCCCCGGCCACTGAGGAAGCGCACGTCTTCCTTGCGGCGAACGGATGCACCGATGCCTTCGAAGGGCATGATCGTTCTCCCTGTTATAAGGTAGCGCTTATTTCGCGTGCATCAGCGGCGCCGCTGCCGCGATCGCCTTAACGATGTTGTGGTAGCCGGTGCAGCGGCAGAGATTGCCTTCCAGACCCTCGCGGATTTCCTTTTCCGTCAGGCCCTGCGGATGGCTGTTCACCAGATCGATGGCGCTCATGACCATGCCGGGGGTGCAGAAGCCGCACTGCAGCGCATGATGTTCGCGGAACATCTCCTGCATCGGGTGCAGGGTGCCATCGGCGGCGGCGAGGCCCTCGATGGTGGTCACGTTGGCGCCATCCGCCTGCAAGGCGAGCATGGTGCAGGATTTCGCGGACACGCCGTTCACATGCACAACGCAGGCGCCGCACTGGCTGGTGTCGCAGCCGACATGCGTGCCGGTCAGGCCGATTTTCTCCCGCAGCAGTTCCACCAGCAGGGTCCGGCCCTCGACCGTCACCGTGTGCTGCTTGCCGTTCACCGTCAGCGTTACCTGAGGCATCGCGTTTACTCCCCTGTCGTCGATCCGTCGGGGCGGAGAATGGTCGCTGGGGGGTGGCGCGGTCAAGCGGGGGATTGGACGCAAAGAAGGCGCCGCGCGAACCGATCGGTCCGCGCGGCGCCTGTCTCAGGCGGAAACCGGGATCAATGAGCGGCGACCACGGGCTTCGCGGTACCGTTCGCCGAGGCCACGGCGGTGTGTTTCTGCGCGGCGTCGCTATGGGTTTGTGCCGCCGTCGCGTGTTCCTTGGATTCGTGGTGCTGGCCGAGCACATCGTGATGCGCGGCCTGCAGGTGATGATGGGCGGCGGCATGGTGATGCGCGGCGGCGTGCACGTGATGTTCGCCAGCCGGTTGGGTCGGGGTCATGGCCATGATGGTGTTCCTTCGGTGATGGAGGGTGTCCGGCGTTCGGTTCTGGGGCACCAACGATACGGCATGCCCGCCTGCCTCGGCCGGCGCCCTTATCCGAAGTTGCCGCCATGCCGGGCAGGGTCGGAAATCACCCGCCGGGCTCTTTTATTTCGCGCCGGCCAAGCGGAGCGGCGGCTGCGTAGTTTCCGATCCTGTCCGGTTTCGGCCGCCCTCGGCTAGTGTTGCGATGTCGCGAAATTCTCCGGTTTCGCCGGAACGCGGATTTCGCGGCTGCCCTTCCCCAGGGGTACTACTCCCTCCCCAGACTCATAGCCCCGGCGGACAGCCGGGGCTGTCTTTTCAGGGCGGGAAATTTGGCGGCAAGACAATCTCCCGGAGGGTCCCGTGCATCATTTCACCGCCCATTCATGGACGATCGCTGGAACGGCCCTGGTTTTCGCCGCTCTGCTCGTGTTCGGATCGATGGTCTTGGCCGGGGGCGGTTCGGAGGAAGCGATCGCGGTCTCGACGATGAAATCGCGGTCCGCCGGCACGGCGCCGGCCCGCAAGATGGCGGTGTCGTTGGCGTATCGCTGCGACGTGTGTTTACCGCGGTAATTCGCGCAACGCCGCGATCCGCTAGCGCGCGGCTGCCATTTTCCCATAACGATCCGCAGCGCGGTAGCGCGTCGCGCCGACGATGTGCAGCTCCAGCTTGCAGGCCTTATCGAACGCCGCGAACGCCTCCATCGGCAGTGCCCCCGCGCCATCGGTCCAGCGCAGATTTCCGGACGGCTCATAGTCATGGAAACCGTGCGTCAGCCGCGCATCGTCGGCCTCCACGATCGCCAACTGCCAGCCGCGGAGGATCGTCGCACGCCGCACCGCGACCCCGAGTCCGCGAGGATCGCGCGCGAAGCCGAGTTCGGACGGCACGCCAGAACGGGAGGCAACGATCACGCTGTTCGGCTG
>Ga0214182_1000666_pt1 | contig 12210 bp, 9 predicted proteins | sample TroBogEpilimnion_8_FD_153020 | JGI IMG/M metagenome (GOLD analysis project Ga0214182, IMG submission 153020) | Freshwater microbial communities from Trout Bog Lake, WI - 14NOV2007 epilimnion | ecosystem: Environmental > Aquatic > Freshwater > Lake > Epilimnion/Euphotic zone | place: Trout Bog... | reverse complement strand
GGGGGCGGTTTTCGATGGTCCACATGAAGCACCTCGCGAATCGGTGCTTCGCATAGAGTCACAAATGTGTCCCGTCAGGCAAGACCCGGATCCTGATTTCAGCGAGAGATGTTCCCGGACAGACACTAAGCGATCGATGCACGAGTGTCGGCTTCGCCGGTGCGGCGCGCGATACGACGTATACAGGGGTCTGACACCATGGCTACGACTTTTACCTGGCTGGGAACAATCAGCGCCAGCTGGAACGACCCCCTCAACTGGAACACCCATACGCTGACGCCGGGCGCGGCTTCGTCGGACGTCATCCTGTTCAATGGCGCGGGCACCACCGCGGCCACGGACGACTTCAATCTAAACTTCGACCCCGACAGGATGATTATCTCCAACCCGAACGTCACCCTGACGTTCATCGACGGCACGACATTCAATATCGACGGCGTCAACGCGACGAGCGGCCTTTACATGAGCGCCGGTACCGTCTCCCTGACGGCGAACGTTGCCCAAATGGGTATGAACACGGGTTCGATCAGCGGCGGCATTCTAACGATCGGAGCGAACAACGAAGCCGATATCCTCAATAACGGCACGCTGACGCTGACGTCGGCCGGTTCGATTTCCCTTACGGGCGGTGAGTTCGACATCGGGTTCCAAAGCGGAGACTTCGGTGGCTCGCCCGACGGCAATACCCCGGGCTCTACGGCCGGCTTGGTTTACGTCAGCGGCGGTGAACTTCTGGTCACCGGCGGCAACCTCACCGCCCTCGCGTATCTTCAGGATAACAGTAACGCCAGTGGCAGCGTTTTCGACCAAACGGCCGGTGCCGTCGCCATCTCCGGCAACGCGTCCTTCACGGACGGCACCGGCACGGTCGCAACCGGTGGATTGTTCCAGGCCGGCACGATCGCCATCGGGATGAACTTCACGATCAACGGTGGCACGGTTCAGGCCCTGAGCGGCGGCGGCGGCGTTGTCGTCGGGTCCGGCGATGTCGTGACCATGACGGGCGGCACCCTGGACGGGACCAACGGCGGTATCGCCAACAGCGGCACCATCACCGGCAAGGGCGAGGTCCTCGGCGACATCGGCACCGGCGGCACCGTCGTCGCCAGCGGTGGGTTGATGGAAATCGGCAGCGCCCAATCCGGCGCCGCCCCGACCTACACCATCGCCTCCGGCGCGACCCTGCAGTTCGACGGCGCGGTCGCCGATAGCGGCACGGTCCACTTCGCGGATGCCACGTCCGGCGATCTCCAGTTCAAAACCGCCACCGCTTCCGGCGGTTTCGCCGACAGCGTCGCCAACCTCGGCACGGCCTCCGCCAATTCGGTCAGCGGCGACAACTTTATCGAGATCCTGGGAACAACCGTCGGCACCGTGGTGGCCGGCGCCAGCAACCACCAGTTCGACGGATCGGAAAACGTCTTTACGGTCTACGGCGACGTGGGCGAGACACAGGTGCTCGGCACGTTCCAACTGACCGCCTCGAACGCCAATCTGAACAACGTCTATGTCGACTGGATCAACACCGGCGGGAACAGTGAGATCTTCCTGTCCACCGCCATCTGCTACGCCAAGGGCACGCTGATCGAAACCGACGCCGGCGAAATCGCCGTCGAGTCGCTGCAAGCCGGCGACCGCGTCGTCACCCTCCAGGACGGCCAACGCGTCCCGATGCCCGTCAAGTGGCTGGGCATCCGCCACATGGACCTGACGGCGCATCCGCACCCGCACATGGCCGCCCCGATCCGCATCCGCGCCGGCGCCTTCGGCACCGACCTGCCGCGCCGCGATCTGCTGGTCTCCCCCGCCCACTGCATCTACGTCGACGGCAAGCTGGTCCCGGCCAACCTGCTGATCAACCACATGACCATCGTGCAGGAACTGCAAACCGAGTCGGTGTCCTACTACCACGTCGAACTCGACCGACACGCCGTCATCCTGGCGGAAGGCCTGACGTCGGAATCCTACCTCGACACCGGCAACCGAGCGTACTTCCAGAACGCCGGTCTCGCCATGATCGCGCATCCGGAATTCCACGTGAACGCCGGCCTGAAGACCTGGGAAGAAGACGCCTGCGCCCCGCTGGCCATCGACGCTGAGACCGTCGCGCCGATCTGGCACGATCTGGCCGCCCGCGCCGAATCCCTGGGCTACAGCCGCCCGGCCCTGGCCACCACCGCCGAGGCCGATATCCATCTGGAAGCCAACGGCCGCCGTCTGCGTCCGGTCGCCTCGGCCGACGGACGCTACAGCTTCATGCTGCCGGCCGGCACCAGGTCCCTGACCTTGCGCTCCCGCGCCACGGCCCCGGCCGACCTGAACCCGCTGTCCGGCGACTGGCGCCCGCTGGGTGTGGCCGTCCGCGGCATCACGCTCCGCGCCGGCGACGACCACATCGTCATTCCCGCCGACCACCCCGGCCTGACGCAAGGCTGGCACACGGTCGAACGGACGGCCAGCGACCTCTGGCGCTGGACCGCCGGTGCCGCCCAGCTCCCGCTGCCGGCCGTCGCCGCCCCGATGATGTTGGACATCGACATCGCCAGCACCGCGACCTACATCCTGACGGAAGCCACGACGAACCAGCGTCTGGCCGCGTAAAGGGGGCGCCGACGCCTCCCCCCTCGCGTCATCCACGGGGGCTTGTGCCGCTACGCATGATCGGGTCAAGCCCGACCATGCGACGTGTCGAGCGCCAGTACATCGATGGTTAGTTCAGTCGGGATAAGACGAAAACGGGGCAGCGCGGGCCGCCGAGCCTATCGGTGCGCCGCGCGAGCGAACCGGCCTTTCCACCGGCACCCCATCCCAAAATTTGCCCAACAGCCCAACCCCGGCCACAATCCCCACAACCCCACTGGCCGAGGAAACTCCTTCAATGTCCGACACCCAGGAACCCCTGGTTCTCTATTCCGTCCTGAACCGCGTCGCGACCATCACCTTCAACCGCCCGTCCCGCCTGAACGCGTTCAACGACGACCTGACCCGCCAAGCGCTCGCCGCCATGGCTCGATTCGACCTGGATCCGGACGCCGACGTCGCCATCCTGACCGGTGCCGGACGCTGCTTTTCCTCCGGCGCCGATGTGCAGCAACGCCAACTGCGCCCGCGCGAGGAAATGGAGAAACAAGGCGGCCCGCAAGCGCGCGATGCCAACAGCCAGGACCTGCTGGTTAATTCCGTCAACTGGAAGCCCGTCATCGCGGCGGTGCACGGCTACGTGCTGGGGCTTGCGATCGGCATCGCGCTGGAATCGGACCTGATCGTTGCCGACGAAACCACCAAATTCCAGGTCACCGAAACCCCGCGTGGCTTGTCCGGCGCGAAATACTGGGCGCTGCTGAACTTCCGCGGCGGCGGATCGTTTGCGACCCAGGTCACCCTGACCGGCCGGTTCTTCTCCGCCGAGGAAGCCTACCGCGTAAACCTGATCGATCAGGTCGTTGGAGCCGGCCAACACGTCGCCGCCGCGCAGGCCTTGGGCGAGCAAATCGCCAAAAACCCGCCGCTGGGCGTACGCCACGCCGTGCAACAGCGCCGCTGGGAACTGAAGAAAGTGCAGCAGGAAGCGATCCGTCAGGTCGGCATGGCGAAACTCCACCTGTCCGAAGATTTCCGAGAATCCGCCCGCGCCTTCGTGGAAAAGCGCCCGCCCGCCCCGTTCAAGGGACGCTGAGCATGGCACAGGACCTGCTCGATCGAGACACACCCGAGACAATCCGCGTCACGGAAGCAGAAGCGCGCCGTATCGGCGAACGGGCGTTGAAGGCCGTCGGCTACAGCCAGGAAGACGCAACGATCGTCGTCGACCAATTGGTGGACAACGCTCTGTGCGGCTACCGTTTCGCCAGCCTGCCCCGGATTTTGACCATCGCGGCGGATCAACGGACGTACACGGAACGAAAGCCGGTGACGGTGATCCGCGAAACCCCGTCCTCGGCCTTGGTCGATGGCGGCAATCAGGTCGGCTACATCGCCGCCTTCCGCGGCGCGGAAATCGCGGCGGAAAAAGCCAAGGCCTCCGGCATCGCCATGGTCGGCGTCTACAACAGTTTCTACAGCGGCCGGAACGCGTTCTTCGTCGAGCATATCGTCAAGCAGGGGTTGGTGGCGATCCATTCGTCATCGGCCAAGCCGCATGTTTTACCGCCCGGCGGCGCCGCGCCCGCATTGGGAACGAATCCGTTCTGCGTCGGATTTCCGTCCGCCAACGGACCGGTAATTTACGATATCGGCACGGCCTCGGTCATGTGGGGCGAGGTGCTGCTGATGGCCCGTCTCGGCCATGAATTGCCGGAGGGCACCGGCTTCGACAAAGATGGCAACCCCACCCGCGACGCGGCGAAAGCGGCCGAGGGCGGCGTATCGGCGTTCGGCGGCCATAAGGGTTTCGGCCTGTCCTTCGCCATCCAGGCATTGGGCTTGCTGGCCGGCGCCGCCCTGACCAGCGGCAACGTCGCCGACTACGGCTTCCTGTTCATCGCCATGGACCCCGCGGTGATGTTGGGTGCCGGCCAATTCGAGGCGCAGATGGCGGAACTCGTGGAACGCGTGAAAGCCACCCCGAAACAACCCGGCGTCGAGGAAATCCGCATCCCCTCGGAACGCGCCTTCCGCGAACGCGAACGCCGGCGTGTCGAGGGTATCGTGCTCGACCGCGCCGTCGTCGATGCGTTGAACGCGCTATGATCGCGCGCATCGTTCTCGCCCTGCTGCTGCTGTCCTCGGGCGCGTACGCCCAGGACGCGGCCCTGATCGCGGCGGCGAAGAAAGAGGGAAAAGTCGTCTGGTACACGGGATTGATCGTGAACCAGATCGTTCGCCCGTTATGCGAGGCCTTCCAGGCCAAGTACGGCATCGACTGCACCTATAATCGCCACGACGAAAACGAGCTGGCAATGGTGTTCGCGGCGGAAACCCGAGCGGGGCGGATGCAGGTGGACGTGATGGGCAGCGTGGCCGGGGTGACGGAAACGATCCCGGTTAGCCAGATGGAGCCTTACATTCCGGCCTCGGCCGGCGATTACACCCCCGATTTCTCCACGCCGGACAATATCTGGCACTCCACGAACGTGATTATCCACACGGCCGGCATCAACACGAACCTGATCAAGCCGGAAGACGCACCGCGCACCTACCAGGACCTGCTGGACCCGAAATGGAAGGGCCGCATCGCCTGGACGGCATCGCTGGGCATGGCGGGTCCGCCCGGGTTTATCGGCGCCGTTCTGACCACCATGGGTCAGGATGCAGGGATGGATTACCTGAAGCGCCTGTCGGCGCAGAAAATCGTCAACGTGCGCGGCACACCGCGCGCCGTGCTGGATCAGGTAATCGCGGGCGAATATCCGTTGGCGCTGCAAATCGTCAGCTACCACACCTCCATCAGCGCCGCCGCCGGGGCGCCGGCCGCGTGGCTGAAGATGGAACCGGTGATCGCCAACCATAATTATATCGGTGTGGTGAAGCACGCGCCGCACCCCGCCGCCGCGCGCCTGTTCATGGAATACGCGCTGTCGGAGGAAGGGCAGACGGTGTTTCAGAAAGCCGGCTACATCCCGGCCAATCCGAAAATTCGTGCGGGCTACCCGGATACGAAGCCGCAGGACGGCGGCTACAAGTCGTTCCTTCTGACCCCGGAACTGGCTGCCGCGCACTACCAGGAATGGCTGAAAATCTACAACGATCTGTTCAAGTGAGAGGACGCCATGATGCGCAACGATAATCTGCGGGCCTTTTTCGATCCCGCCAATATCGCGGTGGTCGGTGCCAGTGCGGAACTGACGCGGGCTGGCGGGCGCGTGCTGGCGGCTTTGGCGGCGGCCGGATATCCCGGGCAAATCTACCCGGTGCATCCGACGCAGACCGAAATCAACGGCATGACATGCCACGCCTCGGTGGGCGCGATCCCGGATAGGGTCGATTTGGCGGTGCTGTGCGTCCCCGCCGACCGGGTGCCCGACGTGATGCGGCAATGCGGTCAGGCCGGGGTCAAGGGTGCGGTGGTGTTCGCCGACGGGTTCCGCGATCCGGTGTTGAAAGCGGCGTTCGATGCGGCGCTGGCCGATGCCAAGGCCGCGTCGGGCCTGCGTGTGATCGGGCCGAACACGGTCGGGATTCGGAACAGTCATAGCCGAGCGTATCCGACGTTTTCGTCGGCGGCGGAAAGCAGCCCTATGCCGGGACCGGTGGCAACGATCGCACAAAGCGGCGGGCTGTCGGGCGTGTACGGCGTCACGTCGTTGCGCCGCCGGGGCCTGGGGCCGTACTGCGTGATCGACACGGGCAATGAATTCGACGTCGATATTTCCGAACTGGTCGATTACGTCGCCGACGAACCCGGCGTGACCGTTATTTCCATCATCGTCGAGGGTGCCCGCGACGGCCGGCGCATGATGGCGGCGGTGCGACGGGCGCGGGCCAACGGCAAGGCGGTGGTGTTCCTGAAAACCGGCCGGTCCTCCGCCGCGTTGGATCAGGTCGCGACGCATACCGGCGCTTTGGTCGGCAGCGCGGCGATGTTCGACGCGGCGATGCGCGCGGCGGGCGCCGTGGTCGCGCAGGATGAGGGCGAACTGCTCGATGCCGTCACCTTGCACGCCTACGGCAAGGTGCCGAAGGGGCGGCGGCTGGGCGCGGTCACGCCATCCGGTGGATATGCTATTCTGACGCTGGACGCGGTGGAACGGTATGGCATGACAATGCCAGGGCCCGTCGTCGATCCCACCCCGGAACAGCGCGCCGAGGTAAAATTGGGCGTGTTCGGCAATCCGTTCGATATGTCATCGACGATCTCCTCCGGCCCGCGCGGGTTGGAGACATCGTTGCTGTGGATGGCCTCGCAACCGAACGTGGACGCGATTTTACTGTGGCAGGCGGCGATTCTGGACACCCCGGCCGCGCAACCGCGCGTGCTGGCGGCGTTGACCGAGATGGTGAAACACACCGACAAGCCAGTGTTCTGCTGCGGCCTGTCCACGCCCGAAATACAGGCGAAATTACGCGAAATCGGCGTGTTGTGGTTCGACGAACCCACCCGTCTGGTGCGTGCCCTGAGCGTCGTTGCGCCCGAGGCCCCGCCTGCTCCGCCCCCTGCGCCGGCCAAACACGCCGCCGACCCGCGCAAAATCATCAGCGGCGCGGCCGCCCGCTCGGCTTTGACCGGCGTGCCGCATGTCGCGTCCGTGATAGTCGCCGACGCGGCCGGCGCGCTGAAGGCGATGGAAGACCTGGGCGCCGACAAAGCCATCCTGAAGGTGGAAAGCGAGCGGATCGCGCATAAAACCGAGCTCGGCTTGGTCTCCTCGCCGTTTGCCACACACGAAATCGCGGCGGAAATCGCGCGCCTGACCGCGATCCGCGCCACGACCGAGGACCCCACCGCGCCGCTGATCCTGCAGCCGTTCGTCAAAGGCACCGAACTCGCGCTGGGCGCCTTCACCGACCCGGTGTTCGGCCCCTGCGTAATGGTCGCCCTCGGCGGCATCTTCCTGGAGGTCATGCGCGACACGGTCTTCGCCCCCGCCCCGGTCTCCGAGGACGAGGCGCGCGCCATGATCCTCCGCCTGAAAGCCGCCGCCGTGCTGCAAGGTGCGCGCGGCCGGCCACCGGCGGATATCGCCGCCGCCGCGCATGCGTTGGCCGCACTGTCGCGCTTCATCGCGGACAACGCCGACCGCTACGCGGAAATCGACGTGAACCCGCTGATCGTCCGGCCGGACGGGCAAGGGGCTGTCGCGGTGGACGCGGTGCTGGTAGAAAAAACATAGTTCCCTTCCGCATCGGACTGGAGTCGCGCATGGTCGACCTGCACAAGCTCCTGTTCGAAACCAAGCCCACCGTCACCGACAAGGAAGTCCTCGCCACCGCTCGGCTCAATGCCCGCGTGAAGGCCTACGCGGGCAAGCCGATCACAGACGACGTCATCGCCAGAATCGAAGCGGATATCGCCGAGGAAGCCGATCGCCTGATCGCGGACCGGGTTTTGAAGGAACGGCCGGATTGGCTCGTGGTCCTTGTCCGGCGCCGCCTGCATGTCGCATTCGGCGCGAAGGCGGTGCAGCAGCTCAGCAAGGAATTACGGGAGAGCGGCGATATTTAGCCGCCGTCCCCGCAACGCACCGCCTGTGTAAACCCGTAGAACCACCCCGGCTCCAACGCCATGCGTGGGGCCGAACCCAGGCCGGCGGCGTCCAGCGCCTCGATCTGCCAAGGTCGCAGCGGGGCCGTCGCGATCATGCGATCGCCACCCGCCATGGCCCGAACCAAAGCGGGGACCCAACGATGGCGCCACGCGTCGGGATCGTCCGTGTCCGGCCCGATCGCCACCACCGCGCACTTGTCGGCCGGCGGAAAGCGCAGGCGGTCCAGCGGCGCCCCCCCAGCCCCGATAATCGCTCCGGTCGAAGCATCGACAATCGCGCCCAGCCAATCCTCCGGTTCGGACCAGACCCCGGCGCTGCGCAGACAGGCAGCGGCCTCCGACGCGGCGAAGCAGAGCGACAGCCAGGACTGGAAATGCAACCCGCAGGCGTCGTCGTACGGCGCGAAGCGCGCAACGGTGCCGATCAGCAGCCCGTCGCCTGCATATTCCACCATCCCAACGGGTTCGGCGGCTTTAACCCAAAGCAGCAAATTGGGACCACGGGCACGCAGCAACGCGGCCAGCCGGCGCACATCGGCCGGGTCGTCGCCGGGGTTGGACTTCCACAGAAAGACCCGATGCCCCATGGCCAAGTCCTCCAGCAGCTTCCGGCGCCGGAAGCCCAGCGCGAGCGCCTGACGCGCCGCCAGACGCCCAACATCGCGATCCGGCCCGTCATGCTGAGCATAAGTAAGCAGGTTCCAGCGCGTCTCCCGCACCGCGTACCATTCGGACGCCGGGTCCTCGTGCAGCTCGCACGAAACCGTCCCAGGGTCGCCCAGCCCCGCGAAATCCTGTTCCAACGCATGGATCAACGCGCGCAACCTGTCCTCGACGGGGATGTGGAACCCGGCGAAGCGCAGCAGGTCCAGCGGTTCCGCACCGGCCAGCTTCTGCGCGATGCCGAACTCGCAATTATCGCCCAGGCTGTGGAACAAAGCGAAGCGGCGGCGCACGTCCTCCAGCGGATCGGGATAACAATGCTCCGACAGCGCAGGGCACCAGACGATGCCGGGGCCGAGTCCCGCCTGCTGGTGCGGGCATGGATCGGGATGCTCGCTGAAATACAGGCGCCCGCCGCTCAGGAAGCGCGCGGCGACCGGACGGGCATGGCGGCAGACGGGGCAAAACGGCAGATGCACGGGGTTCCGAACCACACCCCAGCCCTCCGCGCAACCCAGCAATCCCCTGTCACACGTTCGCCACCATTGCCAAACGCACCCGTCCCGTGCTTCACCGCGCGCCTCTATAGGATGCGATGATCATGACCGAGTATGTCTCCGGCCGCCATTTCCTGCAGACCCCCGGGCCCACCAACATCCCGGAGCGGGTTCTGCGCGCCATGGACCGCAATGCGATCAACCACCGAGGTCCGGAATTCGCCGCCCTCGGTCTGGAAGTGATCGGCAAGCTGCGGCAGGTGTTCCAGACCTCGGGCATCGTCGGCGTGTTCCCCTCGTCCGGCACGGGCGCCTGGGAATCCGCGCTGGTGAACACTTTGTCCCCCGGCGACCGGGTGCTGATCGGGCGCACCGGCCAGTTCGCGCATCTGTGGGAACAGATGGCGAAGAAGATGGGCATGGATGTGATGGCGCTGGACACCGACTGGCGCCGCGGCTCCGACCCCGCCGCCATCGGCGCGGTGCTGAAGGACGACCGCGAACACCGCATCAAGGCGGTGTGCGTCGTGCATTCCGAGACTTCCACGAGCTGCATGACCGACATCGCCGCCGTGCGCGCGGCCATCGACGCCGCCGGCCATCCGGCGCTGCTGATGGTGGACGCGATTTCCTCGCTCGCCTGCGCCGACTACAAGCACGACGCCTGGGGCGTGGACGTGACCATTGCCGGCTCCCAGAAGGGCTTGATGGTGCCGCCCGGCCTGTCGTTCGTCGCGATCTCCGACAAGGCTTTGGCTGCGGCCGAGGCGTCCAAGTCGCAGCGCAGCTACTGGGATTGGGCGCCGCTGGTGGCGTCCAACAAGACCGGCTTCTTCCCCTACACCCCCGCGGTGAATCTGTTGTTCGCGCTGCGCGAAGCGCTGAACATGCTGCTGGAAGAGGGCCTGCCCAACGTCTACGCCCGTCATGAGCGGTACGCCGAGGCCACCCGCCGCACCGTCCGAGCCTGGGGCCTGGAACTGCAATGCGAGGACCCCACGGCGTACAATCCGGGCGTCACCGCCATCCGCGTCCCGGAAGGCCACAATGCCGACAACCTGCGCAACATCATTTTGCAAAAATTCAACATGGCGCTGGGCAACGGCCTCGGCCCCATCGAGGGCAAAGTGTTCCGCATCGGCCACATGGGCGACCTCAGCCCGCTGCAGCTGACCGGCACCCTGACCGGCGTCGAGATGGGCATGCGCATCGCCGGCATTCCGCACAAATCGGGCGGCGTGCAGGCGGCCATCGAGTATCTGTCCGGGAACGCCTGACCATGACCCACCCGGTCCCGCGCTTCGGAGTCGTTCACGATTTCCGTAACACCGCGGCGACCGGGATGGACACCGCGTCGATGTATGCCGCGGTGATGGATCAGGTCGTTTGGCTGGATGGGCTGGGTCTGGACCTCGTCTGGTTCACCGAACACCACTTTATGGAGGACGGCTATCTGCCGTCCTGGATCCCCGTCGCCTCGGCCCTGGCGGCGCGCACCAAGCACGCGCGCTTCTCCTGCGACGTGTGTCTGCTGCCGTTCAACCATCCGATCCGGCTGGCCGAGGACCTCGCGGTTCTCGACAACATCAGCGGCGGGCGGGTCGAACTGGGCGTCGGCATGGGCTACGCCCCGCATGAGTTCCGCGGCTTCGGCCTGCCGGTCTCGCGCCGGGTGTCGCTGACCGACGAAGGCATCGCGGTCCTGCGGCACTGCTTCACGGGTGAGAAATTTTCCTTCACCGGCAAGCGCTACCAGTTCAGCGACGTGAAGATCACGCCCGGCTACGTGCAGGAAGGCGGCCCGCCGCTCTGGGTCGCCGCGATGTCCGAAGCCGGAGCACACCGCTGTGCTCGGTTCGACGCGAACCTGCTGCCGCAGGGGCCGCGTTCCACGGTTCTGGACCCGTGGCGGGCGGAGCTGACGGCGTCCGGCCGCGATCCGTCGGGCTATCGGGTCGGCATCATCCGGTCCTGCCTCGTCACCGACGACCGGGACCGCGACTGGCCGGCGGTGCGCGACGCCGAACGCTATCGCATGAGCACCTACGCGAAGTTCCAGGAAGACCTGGGCGGCGGCGCCGGGGCCGGCGGGGTGAAGGGCAATACCGAGGCGACTCGCATCCCGCAGGCCTGGATCATCGGCGATGTGGATCATTGCGTGCGGGAGCTGACCGGGTTCATTCGGGAATACGGGATTACCGACGTGGTAACCTGGGCCGTGCCGCCGGGGCTGCGGCCGGAACAGATGAACCCGAGCCTGGAGAAGCTGTTCCGGGACGTGGTGCCGCGCGTGAAGGCGGCGTTGGCCTGACCAAACCCGTCATGGTCGGGCTTGACCCGACCACCTCCTGCGCCCCGAGGGAAACAACGCCCGCCCCCCCGCGTCATGGTCCGCGAAGGCGGACCACCCACGCCTTGCGATGGCAAACCCATGCAAGGCATGGGTCCTCCGCCTCCGCGGAGGATGACACGAAGAAGGAAATACAGCGGCCGGATTGCATCCTAATACCGACAGGCCGAACTTTCGACCCACAACTCGGACCGAAATACCGTCATGCGCGGACTTGATCCGCGCACCCCAAGCGGCACGATTTCGCGATCCTGTGCCGCTTGGGGTGGCCGGATCAAGTCCGGCCATGACGCGGTTGGGGCCTCGGCACATGTATCAGTCGTTAGGCCTGTTGGTATAATACCGGCCGCCCCTAACACTGACCCATTCCCGCCATGGTCGAGCTGGAATCTCCCATACGAACGCCGGCCCGCGCGCAAAATGCACGCGACCGCTAAAACGGCGCCAAAACGTTCGGCCCCAAACGGCATCAACTAGGGACAATGGCCGGCGGCGCTTCGCCGATCAGACACCCAAGCGCCAAGCGCACGGTGGATGGCCGCAGGTCCCGCCAGTCT
>Ga0214182_1000661_pt1 | contig 12292 bp, 7 predicted proteins | sample TroBogEpilimnion_8_FD_153020 | JGI IMG/M metagenome (GOLD analysis project Ga0214182, IMG submission 153020) | Freshwater microbial communities from Trout Bog Lake, WI - 14NOV2007 epilimnion | ecosystem: Environmental > Aquatic > Freshwater > Lake > Epilimnion/Euphotic zone | place: Trout Bog... | reverse complement strand
TCGCAGAGGAACGCCTCCCCCCGATCCGCGGCCCAGCGCACGGGACGCCCGAGCTTGCGGGCGGCGTAACAGGCGAGGACGTGTTCGGCGTAGAGGAAGAGCTTCATGCCGAACCCGCCGCCGACGTCGGGCGTCACGATGCGGAACCGTTCGGGATCGGCGCCGAACACCGGGCCGATCAGGTTTTTCACCAGCCAGCCGCCCTGGGTGTTGGCATACAGCGTCCAGCGGCCGGTGGCGGCGTCGTATTCCGCCTGGGCGGCGCGTGCCTCGATGGAAGAGACGACGATGCGATTGTTCACCACGGTAAGGCGGGTGACATGCGCCGCTTTAGCGAATTCCGCGTCGGTGGCGGCCTTGTCGCCGATGTCCCAGTCGAAGCAGAGGTTGCCGGGAGCCTCGGGCCACACCCGCGCCGCAGCGGCGTCCATGGTGGCGGACAGGTCGGTGGACGACGGCAGCACGTCGTAGTCGATGGCAACCAGTTCGGCGGCATCGCGGGCGGCGTCCATGGTCTCGGCGACGATGAAGGCCACGGGGTCGCCGACATGGCGGACGGTGCCGGTTGCCAACACGGGATGCGGCGGCGTGGCCATCGCGGACCCATCGCTGTTCTGCACCGGGGCGGCGCAGGGCAGGGGGCCGATCTTGTCGGCGTCGAGGTCGGCGGCGGTGTAGACCGCCAGCACACCGGCAACATGGCGCGCGGCGGATACGTCGCAGGACAGGATACGCGCATGGGCATGCGGGCTGCGGACCACCAGCCCGAACGCGGCGTGCGGCAGCGCGATGTCGTCCGTATAGCGGCCGGCACCCTTCAACAGGCGCAAATCCTCGACCCGGCGGACCGGCTGGGCGAGGCCGAACTTCGTTGTGGCGGTCATGATCCCGTCTCCCGTTGCTGCGTCGAGCGGGAGCATGCACGCAGCGCCGGGGTCAGGCCAAGCCCTGTGTTGCGCGCTGGCATCCCGTGCCCTGGCACGGAATGCCAGCCTGTTGCCCGGCCTATGCCGCGCCGATCGGCTTGGTCGCCACGTTGGTCGTGCTCTGTGCCGCCAGACTGCCTTTCACGACGCCTGTCACGGTGGCGTCCAGCCTGTAGATCGGTTTGCCCAGGCCCAGGGTCGCGGTCATGGCCTCATCGTAGACAGATCCGGGAATGGGCCTGTCGTAGTAGTAGTGGCCCGTGGTCTTGAAGGACGTGGCGGGCACCTGGCCGAGCTGGATGGTCCAGTCCGCGGTCCAGGTGTGGTTGGGCGGGACGGTCACCGTCAACGTCTCGGAGATGCTGTAAGTCTGGGTTGTCGTGTTGGTCGTGCTGGTCGACTTGGTATCGGTCTCGGTGAATTTTATGCCGATACTGAACGATTGCGTCGTTTTGTCGCCCGGTATGCCCGCCTCGAACCCGAAGCTCATGGTCTCGCTGATTTCGTTGGCCGTCGCCACGGTATAGGTGGTGGTCGTCGTCAGCGTTTGGCTGTTGTTGATCTGGAAGTTCGTCTGTTGCTGGACGGTGGCGCCACCGCTGTTAACACCTGTCGATTGTTGCGTCAGCGAGGTCATCGAGGTCGCGCTCGCGGGCACGTTGAGCGTAACCGGGTCCACGCTGCTGCTGACGGGCGTCAGCAACGACCAGCTCCAGGATGCGGCCCTGTTGGTGAAATTCTGCGTCTGCAGAACCTCCCACGTTTGCTCGAACCAGCCGGAAAAGGCCCCGGTCATGGCGCCGTCGCCGTTTCCGCCATCGTAGAGGACCACGCTGGCGGCGTTCAATCCGGCGAACCATATCGCGTCGGAGGCGTCGGAGATCGCCCAGCCGACCAGGGTTTGCGTGGTGTTCATGCCCCACTCGCTGAGGAAGAACGTATTGCGCGGGCCGGTCGTGCTGCTGCTGGGTTCCTGATCGATGGCGAATTTCGCGTCGAACAGCTGGAAGACACCCGTCGCGAGGTCCGGTGTGCGCCAGATAAAGGCGGACAGGCAATTGACCGCCGACACCTTGGCGAGGTCGACGGTTTGGGTCTGGCCGTTACCGAACAGGTCGACGCAGACTCCCGCGCCGGCGAAGCTGAAGGGCTGGCCGGCCGGCGGCGTGGTCGGGTTGGTCAGCAGCGTGAGCACCACGCCGGCCGGCAAATTATAGGCCACCCAATCGGCCTTGTTCTCCATCGACGTGCCGACGAAGTTATATTGCTGGCCGGGATTGGCATTCGCGATTTTTATGGCGTAATGGGGGTCGGACCACGACTTCGCGCCGTCGAACAGCCATACCTCGCCTGACGGAACCGCGGGGGGTGTTCCGCGTGCGGCATCCACAGCGGGCGGAAGAATGTAAGGTGCGCTCATGATATTTTTCCTCCATTCGGTGTTGTCATGAAGCCGGATTTTCGGTCCGGTGTCGCACGCGGCGTGCAGGCGCCGTTGCGACGGCCGGAGAACAATGCGTTATAAACACGTTCAACGCAAGGTCCCGAATCTGGAAGGTAACAAACCCGTCATCGGTCCGATCCCTTGTGCCCCGTTGGCCTGGCACCGAATGGCCGCGGCGGCGTGTTGCGCGATCGCGGGCATTCCTGGTAGTGGAATAGACGTCTAGACGATTAGAGGCCGATCGATGTCCGCACCGACCATCGCCGTCTCCCGCAGTGCTCCAGGCCACACCCTTGGCGTCGCCGGCACCGCGCATGCGCTGCACGACGGGTTCACCGACCTGATCTACATCCTGCTGCCGGTCTGGCAGGCGGAATTCGGGCTTGGCTACGGCGTGCTGGCGTTGATCCGCGGCCTGTATACCGGCGCGATGGCGAGCCTCCAGGTTCCCGCCGGCCGTCTGGCGGAGCGGTTCGGCGGGCGTCTTATCCTCGCGCTGGGCACCGTCGTCGCGGCGGCCGGGTATTTGCTGGCGGGGCTGTCCGGCGGGTTGCTGGGGTTGGGCGTGGCGCTGGCACTGTCCGGTGCCGGGGCCAGCACACAGCATCCCATCGCCTCTGCGGCGGTATCCCGAGCATATGGGGCGAATGCGCGGGGGCCGTTGGGGATTTACAATTTCGCGGGCGATGTCGGCAAAGCGGTACTGCCGGCGACGACCGGAGTGCTGCTGACGCTCATGCCTTGGCGACATGCGGTGTTCGCGCTGGCGGCGTTGGGGTTCGCGGTGGCGGCGGTAATCGCGCTGTTGCTGCCGTCCTCCGGGCGGGTGTCGGCGGGCAAGAAGGGCAAGGCGGCGGCGGGGCAGGGGAGGGGCGGGTTCCCGCTGCTGTTCGGGATCGGCGTGCTGGACAGCGCCGTGCGGATGGGGCTGCTGACGTTCCTGCCGTTCCTGTTAAAAGCCAAAGGCGCGCCGCTGACCGAGATCGGGCTGGCGCTGTCGCTGGTATTCACCGGCGGCGCCGCCGGGAAATTCGCCTGCGGCTGGTTCGGTGCGCGGGCCGGCGTATTGGCGACGGTGCTGCTGACCGAAGGCGGCACCGCGGCGGTAATTCTCCTGGTGCTGGTTCTGCCGCTGACGCCGGTTCTGTTTCTGCTGCCGGTGCTGGGGCTGATGCTGAACGGCACGTCTTCGGTGCTGTACGGATCCGTGCCGGAGCTGACCCCGCCGGACCAGACGGAACGGGCGTTCGCGCTGTTCTACACGGGCACGATCGGATCGGGGGCGCTGGCGCCGATTGTGTTCGGCGTGCTGGGGGATGCGGCGGGCGTGAGTTGGGCGACGGGCGCGACCGCGGCGACGGCTTTGGCGACGGTGCCGTTGGCGCTCGCGCTGGCGCCGAAACTGGTTCGGTGATTGCCGTCAGGGCGGGGCGCTGTCCAAGAACGCCCGCACCACCCGCGCACATTCCCCCGGATGCGAAAACGGCAGCCCGTGTTTCGCGTGCCCGAACACATGCAACCGTGCCCCTGGCACCCGCGCATGAAAATCCGCCATCACCGGCACCGGAATGAACGGCGAGCCATCGGGATGCAGCAGCAGCAACGGCGGATGCAGGCTCGGCAGCCGGTCCACGAGGTTCGCACCCACCAAGGCCGCCAGCAGTGCCAGCACGGTATCGGGACAGGCGCTGGCCTGCTGCGCCTCGAACCACGCCCATTCGGCATCCGTCAAAGCGCCTGGATGAAACCGAGCAGTCATCATGTGGCGGGACCAGCCGTCCATGCCGCGGGTCTCGATGATGGTCCGCCAGTCGCGTACGGACTCGATCGACGCCCCCAGATGCGCCCCGTTGCTGACTGTCAGCGTCCGCACTCGTTCGGGGCACCGCAGCGCCGCGTTCAGGGCGATGGTGCCGCCGATGGATTCCCCCACCAGATGCGCTTTTTCCACGCCCGCCGCGTCCATGACCGCGAACAGATCGTCGGTCAGTTCGTCCATCGTCAGCGCGGCAAAGCCCCGAGGCGCCACGCCGTGCCCGCGCATGTCGAACCGCAACACGCGGTACCGGTCCATCAGCGCCGGCAGCCAGCCGCCGAAGATTTCCGAACACGCCCCGACGCCGTGGTGCATGACGACGACGTCACCCGGCGCATGCCAGGGGCGGACGTGGTCGGTCAGGGTCCAGTTCAATGTGTTGCCCCCCCGCCGAACCGCGCCTTCATCCATTCGCGCACATTCTGGAACACCGAATACAGCATCGGGATCAGGAAGACGCCCAGCGTGCTCGCCACGATCATCCCCGTGAAGACCGAGGTCCCCACCGCCCGCCGGCTCAGCATGCCGGCGCCTTCCGCCCAAACCAGCGGGATCAACCCGAAGATGAACGCAATCGAGGTCATCAACACCGCGCGGATACGCATACGCGCACCCAGCAACGCGGCGTCGCGGATGGAAAGTCCTCTCTCCCGTGCTTCCTTGGCGAATTCGACGATCAAGATGCCGTTCTTGGCGGCCAGAGCGATCAGCACGACCATGCCGATCTGGGCGTACAGGTCCAAAGACAGGCCGAACAGCAGCAGCCCTCCGAACGCGCCCAGCACGCCCACGGCGACCGACAGCAGCACCGGCACCGGGATCATCCAGCTTTCGTACAGCGCCACCAGGAACAGGTAGGCGAACAGCACGGCCAGCGACAGAATCGCCAGAGTCTGACCCGAAGCGGCCTTTTCCTGATACGCCGTGCCCGACCACTCGTAACCGTAGCCCGGCGGCAGGGTGCGGTTCGAGATCTCGTCCATGGCGTTCAACGCATCGCCCGAGGACACGAACGCCGCCGGCCCGCCGTTGATGGTCACGGCGCGGTAGTTGTTGAACCGGCTGATCACCTGCGGCCCCAGCACGATCCGCGGCGTGGCGATGGCCTTCAGCGGCACCATCTCCCCCGTCTTGTTCCGCACATAGATCCGGTCCAGCGCCGACATTTCCGCTCGGTCCGCGGCATCGGCCTGGATGTTCACCTGCCAGACGCGGCCGTACAGATTGAAATCGTTGATGTAGAACCCGCCCAACGTCGTTTGCAGCGCGTTGAACACGTCCGACACGGCAAGCCCTAGCGTCTGGGCCTTGTCGCGGTCGATGTCGAGCCAGATGGACGGGTTGGAGGCGGTGAAGGTGGAGAACACCCGGTTCAGCCGCTTGTCCTGATTGGCTGCGCCCACCAGACCCTGCACGGCGCTGGCCATGGCGGTGGGTTCCTGACCCTGCAGGTTTTCCAACTGATATTCGAAGCCGCCGCTGGTGGACAGGCCGATGATCGGCGGCAGGTTGAACGCGAACAGGTTCGCCGCCCGCGTCTGCCGCCCGATACCGAACACCTTCCCGATTACCGCCTGTGCGCGATCCGTCGCGATCTTACGGTCTTGGAACGGTTTCAGCTTCACCACCATGAACGCGGCGTTCGGCTGGTTGCCGCCGTCGAGCAGGGAGAACCCGACGATCGACAGCAGCCCCTGCACCTGCGGCATTGGGAGGATCTGCTTTTCAACCTCCTCCACCACCGCACGGGTGCGGTTGAGCGAGGCACCGTCGGGGAGCTGCACACCGACGAAGAACGCGCCCTGGTCTTCCTCCGGTAGGAAGCCGGTTGGGGTGAGTTTGGACAGCGCGTAAACGCCGTAGCCGGAGGCGCCGATCACGAGGACCGAGGCCAAGGCGATCCGCAGTAGGTGCCGGACCAGCCACGCATACCCGTCGCGCATGCCGTCGATGCCGCGCAGCATCAGGCCCAGCAGGCCGCGTGGCACGCCGCTGTGGCGCAGGAACACACCGCACAGGGCCGGGGACAACGTCAGCGCGTTGACCGCCGACAGCAGCATGGACACGCTGATCGTCACCGCGAACTGGCGGAAAAGTGTGCCCGACACGCCGGGGATGAACCCGACCGGCACGAACACCGACAGCAGCACGAGCGAAATCGCGATCACCGGACCGGTGATCTGTCCCATCGCTTTCTTGGTGGCGTCCTTGGGGGAGAGGTCGGGTTCCTCCGCCATCACACGCTCGACGTTTTCCACCACCACGATGGCGTCGTCGACCACGATGCCGATACCCAGCACCATCGCCAGCAGGGAGATCGTGTTCAGCGAATAGCCGCAGGCCAGAAGGATCGCGACGGTGCCGACAAGGCTGACGGGAATCGCGATCATCGGGATGATCGTGGCGCGCCAGTTGCCCAGGAACACGAACACCACGGCGACGACCAGCGCGAAGGCGATGAGAAGGGTGTTCTTCACCTCCTCCAGCGTCAGCGAGACGAAGTTGCTGCTGTCGTAGAACACTTTGGACGTCAAACCCGGCGGGAAGCGCTTGGACATCTCGTCCAGCACCGCCTGCACGCGGGCGGCGGTATCGACGGCGTTGGCGCCGGGTGCGAGGTAAAGACCGATCGAGACCGCCGGATTGCCGTTCAGCCGGCTTTCCGTGTCCATGTTGGCGGCGCCCAGTTCCACGCGGGCCACGTCGCGCACCCGCAGGATGGACCCGTCGTTCGCCGCGCGGATGACGATGTTGCCGAACTCCTCGGCGGTGACGAGCCGGCCTTGGGTCTGCACGCTGAGCTGAAACTGGGTGGCGTCGCTGGTGGGGCGGGCACCGATGCGGCCGACGGCAGCCTGGATGTTCTGGCCCTGGATCGCCGCGATCACGTCGGCCGGGGCGAGGCCCAGACCGGTCAGCCGTCCAATGTCGAACCAGATGCGCATGGAATAATCCAGGCGCCCGAACAGCTGCGCATCGCCCACGCCGGGGGTGCGGGCCAGCCGGTCCAGGACGTTGATCGTGACGTAGTTACTGATGAACAGCGGGTCGTATTTCCCGCCCTCGGAGAAGAATTGCAGGAACTCCAGAATGGCGGTGGAGCGTTTGCGGACCGTCAGGCCGGCGCGCTGCACCTCCGGCGGCAGTTTCGCCAGCGCCTGCTGGACGCGGTTGTTGACGTTCACCACGTCCACGTCCGGGTTGGTCCCCAGCTCGAAGCTGACGGTCATGCTGTAGCTGCCGTCGTTCGCGCTGGCCGACTTCATGTAGATCATCTTGTCCACGCCGACGATCGCCGCTTCCAGCGGCTGCGCGACGGTGGACTCGATCACCTGCGCCGAGGCGCCGGTGAAGCTGGTGGCGACCAGCACCTGCGGCGGCACGATGTCGGGGAACTGGGAGACCGGGATGCGGAACCAGGCTAGCACGCCGGCCAGCGTGAACAGGATCGCGATAACGGCGGCCAGCCGCGGCCGGTCGACGAAGACGGAGGAAATCATGCGTCTATCGCCCCATAGGCGTTAAAACCGGTGTGCGCTGGCCCAACAGCCCCGTCATGGCCGGGCATGTGCCCGAGAGCATCAGGATAATGCGTTGCGGGAGAACGGCATTTTCCTTTTCCCGTCATCCTCGGGCTTGACCCGAGGATCGCCAACGGCACGACCGTTTGGCCATGGGCGGAAAATCGCGGTTTCAGTGCGCGGGGCGATCCTCGGGTCAAGCCCGAGGATGACGGTGGAGGGGAGGCCGGTGCTCCGGTTACCCCCGTATCCCGATGTCCGTGGGGCGTGTCCCGGTCATCGAAACCGGCACATGAAAGAGTGATTGTGCCGGTCTCGGTCCCCTGCACAAGGCCGGGGGAGAGTGCACTCGAACCGCTTCCAATCCTCACGCGCATGGTTCAGCGCCCCGCGGCCGGGGTGATGGGGGCCGGGGCGACGACCGCGCCGGGTCGCAACTTCTGGATGCCCTCCGCCACCACCGTGTCGCCCTCAGTCAGGCCGCTGGCGATGACCGCGGTGGCGGGGGTGGACTGCCCGAGCTTGACGCGGCGTTGTTCGGCTTTGTTTTCGGGGCCGACGACGTAGACGTAGTCGCCCTGCTGGTCCGACAGCACGGCGGCGCGGGGGATGCCCAGGGCCAGGACAGGTTGAAGGCCTTCCACCACAACGCCGACGAAGGCGCCGTCGATCAGCGGCCGGTCCACGGGTTGGCCTTGGGTGGCGGCGCGCAGCGGCGGGTTCGGCACGCGGGCGCGCACCAGGATGGTGTCGGTGGTGGGTGAGACCGTCGGATCCACGTAGTCGATGGTCCCGGCCTGGGCGAGCATCGATCCGTCCGACAACCGCACATGCACCGCCACCGCGCCGGTGCCGCCCTTGTCGGCGTAGCGCTTCTGCAGCGCCGTCAGCGTGCGGGACGCGACGGGGAACGTGACGTACATCGGGTCCTGGCTGACGATCGTCGCCAGCGCACCGCTGGTGGGGGAGACGACGTTGCCGACCGTGACGGCGCCTCGGCTTATCTTTCCGGCGACCGGGGCTTTGATCTCGGTGTAATCCAGGTTGATTTTCGCCTGCCGAAGCTGTGCCTGGGCCACCGACAGCTGCGCCGCGATGGAACGCTGGTTGGCCTGCGCGTCGTCGTAGGTCGATCGTTGGCCGGCCGGCGTCGACAGCAGGCTCTGTGCTCGGGCGAGCTGGATATTGGCATTGGCGAGGCGGGAACTGACGTCCGCGACGGTGCCTTCCTGTTGGGCGACGGCGGTTTCGAACGGCGCGCGTTCCAGCCGGTAGAGGATGTCGCCCTGCTGAACTTCTGTCCCTTCGGTGAACAGGCGCTGCTCCAGGTAGGCGGTGACGCGGGCGGTCAGCGCGACGCGATCCACGGCCTGCACGCGGCCGACGAATTCCGACGATTCGGTCATCGCCGTGGGCTGAACCTTAACAACCCCCACGGCCGGGGGCGGCCCGCCGGGCGCCTGCGCCCACACAGGACCGGCGGCAACCAGCGACGCGGCGACAGCAAAACGGACGGAGGCCAGACGCATGGTGACGGGTCCTTTTAGGCGGCGCGGCAATCGACCATCCCGATCCTCGTCATGGCCGGGTCTGGCCCGGCCATCTCAGGCCAATTGGATCGAGATGGCCGGGTCAGGCCCGGCCATGACGAGGATGGATGGGGACGAACTTGGCTCAATGACGGTGGCAGATAGTGAGTCGTGGGGTTTGCGGTCAACGGGGGGGATGGGTTACCCACACCGGGACTCCCGCAGCATAGAGGACAGGCGCGTGAAACGAAGGACATTCATCCAGGCGGCAGCAACCGCGGCGTTGGCTCGGCCGGCCATCGCGCAGGGTATCAAACCGCTTATCTTCGTGCCGCAGGCCAACCTGACGAGCCTCGACCCGATCTGGACGACCGCCACCGTCACCCGCAACTACGGGATGATGGTGTTCGAGACGCTGTACGGGATGGATTCAAAGCTGAACCCCAAGCCGCAAATGGCCGAGGGCCATACCGTCGACGCCGACGGCAAGCGCTGGACGATCAAACTTCGCGACGGGCTGGTGTTCCACGACGGGACCAAGGTCACCGCAAGCGATTGCGTGGCGTCGCTGCAACGCTGGATGAAGCGCGACGCGGTGGGACAGATCCTCGCCAACCGGCTCGACGCGCTGGAAGCGTCCGACGACAAGACCCTGATTTTCCGGCTTAACAAGCCGTTCGGTCCGCTGCTGTACGCGCTCAGCAAGACCCAGCCCGGCCCGGCCTTCATCATGCCGGCCCGCATCGCCGCGACCGACCCGTTCAAGCAGATCCCCGAAGCCGTCGGCAGCGGTCCGTTCGAATTCGAACCCGCCGAATACAACTCCGGCAGCCGAGCGGTGTTCAGCAAATTCGTCGCCTATAAGCCGCGCGAGGACGCCCCCGACTTCACCGCCGGCGCTCGCCGAGCACTGGTGGAGCGGGTGGAATGGCGGATCATCCCCGATTCCTCCACCGCGGCGAACGCGCTGACGGCCGGGGAGGTCGATTGGCTGGAAATGCCGCTGCCCGACCTGCTGCCGCTGCTGCGCAAGGCCAAGGACGTCGTTGTGGACCGGTTGGACCCGTTCGGCCTGTATCCGGTCGCGCGCTTCAACACGCTGCAAGGCCCCACCGCCAATCGCGGGGTACGGCAGGCGATCCTGGCGGCCGTCAATCCGGTGGAGGTCATGCAGGCGATCATGGGTGACGATACCAGCGCCTATAACGCGCCCATCGGCGTGTTCCTGCCCGGTTCCGATTCCGCCAACGCCGCCGGCATGGACCGTCTGGGCGGACGCAAACCCGTCGCCGAGATCCAGGCGATGCTGAAGGCCGCCGGCTACGCGGGCGAAAAACTGACCCTTCTGCACCCGACCGATCAGCCGTTCTACGACGCGATGTCGCAGGTGCTGTCCGCCACGCTGAAGAAAATCGGGGTCAACGTGGACGAGCAAACCATGGACTGGGGCACCGTCGTGCAGCGGCGCGCCAGCAAGGAACCTTTGGACAAGGGCGGCTGGTCGATGTTCTGCGCGTCCTTCCCGGCGGTGGATTATCTGGACCCTCTGGCTGCTCCGGCCGCGCGCGGCAACGGCGCCAAGGCCTGGTTCGGCTGGCCCGACGATCCGAAGCTGGAGCAACTGCACGACTCCTGGATGGATGCCACCGACCCCGCGGAACGGAAGAAACTGGCCACCGCCCTCCAGGACGAGGTCTTCACCGAAGCCCCCTACGTCCCGCTGGGGCAGTATTTCCAGTCGGCGGCGTGGCGGAAGAACGTGTCCGGGTTCCTGAAGGGGCCGGTGCCGGTCTTCTGGAACGTGACGAAGGCGTAGGGCGATGGCCGGTTTCGGGGCCTGGGTCGCGGTCGCGAGCGGGGGGGCCATCGGCAGCCTCGCCCGCTTCTGGCTGACCGGCGCGATGACGGCGCTGACCGGCCCGCGCTTTCCTTGGGGCACGCTGCTGATCAACGTGCTCGGGTCATTCGTCATCGGGCTGGTGGCGGGGATCACCCTGACGCCGGCCCGTATGGGGATGCATCCGGATATCCGCATCTTCCTGATGACCGGCATCTGCGGCGGGTTCACCACGTTCTCGGCGTTCAGTCTGCAATCGCTGGAGCTGCTGCAGGCCGGCGATATCGCCCCGGCGTTCGGCTACATGTTGGGGTCGGTGGTGCTGTGCCTGCTGGCGGTGTGGGGTGGGTGGCTGCTGGGGCGGGTTTGACGGTTCCGGGGCGCGCGTCGCGGTCATTTTTCATGATCCGCGCGTTAGCCCGCCCGATTATCCGAACCGATCGGAACCCAGCGATCGCGTCGAACTATTGCGACAAATTTAGCTTATTGCGCGGCCGTCCAAATCGATTTCAAATCGCGGACGCGAGGTCGTTCCGCGCCCCCTCGCGACAAGCCCGTGGATCGAACCGGGGGGAGTAGCCCAGATGACGACCATTGCCGCCAGCGTCAGTACGATTGCCCAACTCAACAACGAGATCGTCGCCATCGACTCCCTGGCCGCGAGTTCCGGTACCTCCACGATCACCCTGACAGGCAATATAGCGCTCGGCGCCACGGCGCTGGAGGCGATAAACCTCAATACCGGCAACGTGTTGGATATTATCGGCAACGGCTTCACGCTGTCCGGCGGCGGTACAACGACGCCGGAGCGCGGGTTGTTCGTTTACGCCGGGACCGTGTCGGTCGCGAACCTGACAATCGCTAATATGGATGCCAAAGGCGGCAACGGGGCCGGGGGCGGCGGCGGTGGAGCCGGATTGGGCGGCGGCTTGTTCGTCGCCTCGAATGTGGTGGGCGATGCCGGTAACGTCACTTTGAACAACGTGTCGTTCAGCGGCGATCGCGCGGTGGGCGGTGCCGGTGGCAGCGCCACCCAATTCGGCGGCGGCGGCGGCGGAATGGGCGGCAACGGCGGTGCCGGCAGCGGTGGAGGAGGTGGCGGAGGTGGGTTGGGCGGCAACGGCGGTGGCGGTGGTGCTGCCGGCAGCGCCAGCAGCGGTGGCGGCGGTGCTGGCGCCAGTGGCGGCGTTGGGATTGTCCCGCGGGGCGCGGCGGGCGG
>Ga0214182_1000659_pt1 | contig 12297 bp, 12 predicted proteins | sample TroBogEpilimnion_8_FD_153020 | JGI IMG/M metagenome (GOLD analysis project Ga0214182, IMG submission 153020) | Freshwater microbial communities from Trout Bog Lake, WI - 14NOV2007 epilimnion | ecosystem: Environmental > Aquatic > Freshwater > Lake > Epilimnion/Euphotic zone | place: Trout Bog... | reverse complement strand
CATCGAACCGGAAATCCAGGTACCCCAGCGCCACGCCGATGGCCAAATGCCCCACCGTGAAACCGCTGGACGCCAATGCGTCTGCTTCCCCCTCCAGCGCATCCACGCACGCCCGCAGCTTGGCGCGCCACAGCTCCTTATGCGGCTCGCTCTGCTTGTCGGCCGGGCGGAACCCCTCGCCCAGCAGCGGCAGTGCGTTGTCCAGCATGCCCTGGCCCAGCGCATGCCGCCGCAGCGCCGTCAGGCGCGCGGGCCATGCCGCCGGATACAGCTTCGGGCCGCTGTGCAGCGTGTCCAAATACTCGATAATCACCGGAGAATCGTAGATCGCGGTGCCGTCCTCCAGCTCCAGCGTCGGGATCTTCCCGACCGGGTTCACCTTCATCAGTTCCCAGTGCGGCGTCGTCCCGCCGGCCACGGTGCGGACGATCTTCACCCGATCCTGCAACCCCATTTCATGCAAAGCGATCATCACCTTACGGACGTACGGCGAACGCGGAGACCAGTGCAGCGTCATCGACATGGGAAAGCACCCTTCACGAGGCGGACGGCGCGCACTAACCTCGCGCCAACAAGGAGAGGGACGTTTGCCATGAACTTTGTCGAAGTCAACGGCACCAGCCTGCGCTACGAGCTGTCCGGCGAGGGGCCGACGACGCTGGTGCTGGTGCACGAAATGGGCGGCACGCTGGACAGCTGGGACGCGGTGATGCCGGCGCTGATCAATTCGCGCCGCGTGCTGCGCTACGACACCCGCGGCGCGGGACTGTCGCAAAAGATTAAAGGCGCCGTCACCTGGGACCAGATGGCGGGCGATGTCGGCGCTCTGCTGGATGCCGTCGGGATTCAAGGGAAAGTCTGCCTCGCCGGTATCGCCGTGGGCGCGGCCATCGCCATGCATTTCGCCGTCAAGAACCCCGATCGCGTCGCCGGTCTGGTGCTGCACGGCCCGGCCACCGGCGCGTCGCCAGACCGCCGCCAAGCCAGCCTGGATCGTGCCGCCAACGTCGAAGCGGGCGGGATGGCGAGCGTGGTGGAAACCAGCCTGGCGCTGTCGTACCCACCGGCCGTTCAGTTCAACAAAAGCGATTACCGCAACTTTCGCGCCCGCTGGCTCGGCAACGATCCGGAGAGCTTCGCGGCGATCAACCGCATGCTGGCGAATGAGGACATCACCGGCGAACTGCCGCGCGTGGCTTGCCCGACGCTGGTCACCGCCGGACGGCACGACCCGCTGCGTCCGCCGTCCGCGATCGAGCCGCTGTCGCGCCAAGTCCCCGGCGCGCAGTTCCTGGAGCTGAATTCGGGGCACTTCGCATCCGTCCAGACGCCGGGAATCATGGCGCAGGCGATACACTACTTCTTCCACGCGATGGGGCAGTAGGCGCCCCGCCGATTGGACAATTCCGGCTACCCGTGAGTATCTTCTCCCCCAGCCAAACCATCTTTGGGGGAGAAAGCGGATGAGTGTCGCCTGGACCGACTCGGTCAAAGAAATCGCCGGATGCAAAATTCATTTTTCGCGCGCCGGAGCCGGCCCGACGATTCTGGTCCTGCATCACGACATCGGCACGCCCGACCGGCTGCCCTTCTACGACGCGCTGGCCGCGCATTACGACGTCATCGTGCCGCACCACCCCGGCTGGGGTAAGTCCGAACGGGCCGAGTGGATGCGCCACCCGCGCGATATCGCCGCCATGGCGGCCTGGCTGCTCGCCGATCTCGGCGTGACCGACGTTTCGCTGGTGGGGCTGGGCTTCGGCGGCTGGATCGCCGCGGAAATGGCCAGCCAGTCGCCTGAGAGCTTCCGCCGAATGGTGCTGCTGGCGCCGATGGGCATCAAGCCGCCGGAGGGCGACATCGCCGATCAGGCGATCGTGTCCTACATCGAATATCCGCAATCCGGTTTCCACGATCTGAAAGCGTTCGAAGCCGTTTACGGCGGCATCAGCATCGAACAGCTGGAGCAATGGGACGTCTGCCGGGAGATGTGCTTCCGCACGGCGTGGAAGCCTTACATGTATAGCCAGACCCTGCCGCATCTGCTGGGCGGCGTGCGCACACCGACGCTGGTCCTGTGGGGCGACGACAACCGCATCGTGCCAATCAGCGCCGGCCACGCCTATATCAAGGCGCTGCGCAATGCGACCATGACCACCATCGCCGATTGCGGCCATTTCGCGGAGATGGAAAAACCGGCCGAGGTCGCTCGGCTGGTGACGGACTTCGTGGCCGCCAATTAAGGGCTCGCAAGGGGCAGGCCGGCCCGTTTCCGGGACCGGCCCTCCCCTACTTGCACCCGATATCGATATTGACCCGAAGGACAAAAATCGCTATAAGTGCCAGCAGGAGAACGAGATGTGGTGACATCGCGAATCTCCTTGCGATTGGCCGGCAGGGAAATCTTGCCGGCCAAAATCTCTTACGCCCCAAAAGTAAATTAAAGGTTAACGCTGGGCATTTTTTTGCCCTTTCCCCCCACTCTTGACGCCGGGCCGCAACAGCCGATCATGCCCCCAATCACGGGAGGACATGGATGCCAGCGCGTTCGGGTAAGGACTATCTGCAAGGCCTGCGCGACCAGCCGCGGGAGGTCTGGCTGCGCGGGGAACGCGTCGCCGACGTGACCGCGCATCCCGGGCTGAGCGGCGGGGCGCGCGCCATTGCCTCCCTCTACGACCAGCAGATGGCGTTGCGCGACAGCATGACCTTCGCCTCGCCATTGTCCGGCGATCCGCTCGGCTTGTCCTTCATCGTGCCGCGCACCCAGTCCGATCTGGAACGCCGGCGGGTCATGATGCTGAACTGGGCACGCACGACCTGCGGCATGATGGGGCGATCCCCCGATTTCATGAACGTGACCTATGCCGCCTGGGCAGGTGCTTCCGATTACTTCGGAGAGAAGAAGCCCGAATACGGCACCAATATGCGCCGTTACTACGAGTATATTTCCGAAAACGATCTGGTTCTGACGCATTCGCTGATCAACCTGCAACGCAGCCGCACGGTTTCCGGCGCGTTCAATCTGGAGGAAGGGACGGCACTGCAGGCGGTGAAGGAAACCTCCGCCGGTTTGATCGTGCGCGGGGCTCGCGTGCTGGCGACCCTCGGGCCGTTGGCGGACGAAATAGCGGTCTATTCCCCGCGTCTGGGCCAGCATACCTCCGAACACAGCCCGTTCGCGTTGAGCTTCGCCATCCCCTGCGGCGCGCCCGGACTGCGCTTTTTGTGCCGCGATTCCTTCGACTACGGCAAATCCCATTTCGACCATCCGTTGGGATCCCGGTTCGAGGAAATGGACACGATCGTGTTTTTCGACGACGTTCTGGTTCCGTGGGAGCGTGTGTTCATCTACGGCGATGTCGACCGGCTGAACAACACGGCCTACGCGACGTTTTCGTCCGCCCATACATCTCATCAGGGCGTCGCGAAAAACCTCGCGAAATGCGAGCTGGTGCTGGGCACCGCGCTGCTAATGACCGAAACCCTGGGGAACGCCCATCTGCCGCACTCGCAGGAACGTATCGGCGAGCTGATGATGTATACGGAACTGATGCGCGCCTGCATGCGGGCGGCGGAAGCCGATGCGACCATGAACCAATTCGGGGTGATGTGTCCGGCGTCGCTCCCTGCGGAAACGACGCGCAATCTGTTCATGACGGCCTATCCCCGGATGGCGGAAATTCTGCAATTGCTGGGATCGTCCAGCCTGATGATCCTGCCGACCGAGGCCGATATGTCCGGCCCCCTCGGCGGCCATATCGAGCAATATCTGGCCACCGAAACCAGCGATGCCCGCAGCCGTGTGACACTGTTCCATTTGGCATGGGACATCGCATGCAGCTCGTTTGGGCAACGGCAGGTTCTGTACGAACGGTTCTTCGCCAGCGACCCGCTGACCCGTGCTCGGGCGCTGGCGGCCATTTTCCAGAAGAAGGAAATCACGGACCGCGTGCTGGCGTTTCTCAATCAGGAGGACTCACCATGAGCAATCGCAAGATGTACCTCGGCCACGTCAACATCTACGTGCGGGATGCCGACAAAGCGCATGAATGGTACAAGAAGGTGCTGGGCCTGCACACCTATCACCATCGCCCCGGTGCAGCGGCGTTTCTGTCCGCCGATTTGGACCAGTCGCATGAGGTCGCGTTGATGCAGGTCGGCCCCGATGCGCCCTTGCAGCAAAAAGGTCAGGTCGGGCTGAACCATATGGCCTGGATGGTCGAAAATCTCGACGCGCTGAAAGACTCCTACCAACGCCTGAAAGACAACGACGTGAAGATCGAAGCCATTGTCGATCACGGCATTTCCCTGGGCATCTATTTCCGCGATCCCGACGGCAATGGGCTGGAGGTTTCCTACGAACTGCCGCCCGACCAGTGGCCTTCGAAGGAACAGGTGTTCGGCGTGCCCCCGGATCAGCGCGGCAAATTCCCCGGCCCCTGGGATTCCGATCCCGCACGCAAATAAAGGACCGCCACCATGAACCAATCGACAAAACTGCGCGCGCTGTTGCGTGCCCCCGGCATGACCATCGCGCCCGGTGCTTACGACGGGCTGACCGCGATGCTGGTGGCTCAGGCCGGTTTTCCGGCTGTCTACATGACCGGGGCCGGAACCTCCGTCTCCCATGGCTACCCCGATTTCGGGCTGCTGACAGAAACCGAAATGGTGGCCAATGCCGCCCGCATGGTGCGCGCGGTGGACGTGCCCGTGGTCGCCGATGCCGATACCGGATACGGCAACGAACTGAATGTCGTCCGCACCGTCCAGGATTACGAACGTGCGGGCGTCGCCGGCATTCATATCGAGGATCAGGTTTCGCCCAAGCGCTGCGGCCATCTCGACGACAAGGAACTCGTCTCCCGCGAGGATTGGCTCGCGAAAATCCGCGCGGCCGCCAGTGCTCGGCGGGATCCGGATTTCGTGGTGATCGCGCGCACCGACTCGCGGGCCGTGATCGGGTTCGAGGAAGCGGTCAGCCGGTCCAACGCCGCGTTGGACGCCGGGGCCGACATGGCCTTCCTGGAAGCGCCGCAGACGATGGAGGAAATCGCGGCCGTGCCGAAACTGGTGCGCGGCCCGTGCCTGCTGAACGTGGTGTGGGGCGGCAAAACCCCCGATATCGACCTGCGGGAGGCCGATAAATTCGGCTACAAGCTGGCGATCGTTCCGGGCTTGCTGCTCAAGGCCGCGATCGGCGCTTGCGACGATGTGCTGGCGGAACTGAAATCGTCCCATGTACACCCGGCCCCGCGCCGGGGGATGACGGTGCGGGAGGCGTTCAACCGTGTCGGCGCGCGCGAATGGGATGTGTTCCGCACGAAATTCCGGGAGCCGGAGGTGCGCAAAGCCGCAGAGTAATCCTTCACGAATGGGTATGGAGTCGCACGGGTATCGCACCGCGGCACTGTTCCGGTAGTGTCGCGGCGCTGAGGCGGTGCAGGTCGGCCAAAGCCGCCGCCGCGGCGCAGTAGCCCATGATCCGGGGCGACTGCCCAGCCACGGCGCGCAGCGGGTTCGGCCCTGGTTTTTGCAGCAATTGTTGAATCTCCGGCGTTATATCGGTGCCGGCGACGTAGATGTTCCGATGCACGGCCGCCGCGACACGGGCAATGGCCTCCGTCCCGGCATTGTTCGCGGCCCATAATATATCGACATCGGGATCGTCGGCGAGCAACCGTTCGGCCGCGCGTGGCGCATTCAGGCTGTTCCAGCCTTCGCGGCTGCCGGTGAGGCGCGAGACGATCCCCGCTTCGTTCAGTGCGGTTTGAAACCCGAGATAACGCCGGTAGCAGGATTCCTCATTCGCGCCGCAATGCAGAATACCCAGATCCAACACCTTGCCGCGCGCGTCGTGTGCCATCGCGGCGGCGAGGTGCGCGCCGGTCAAATGTCCCAATGCAACCTGATCGCTCTCGAACCGGCCGGCGTAATAGGAGTTCAAGTCGGACCGTTCGCCGCAGCTGTTGTAACAAACCACAACGATGCCAGCATCGTAGACCTCTTGGATCGTTGGGCGCGACAATTTGTCGTACACCGGCGAAAGCACGATGGCATCGATATCGTCCTGCAACAGGCTGGCAACTTCCTGCTTCTCCAAATCCAGTCGGTGGTAGGTGGCGCGCACAGCCGCGAGCGTTCCCTGCTTGCCCCCTTGGATCGACGGTTTCGCCAGATAGTCCCGAAATCCGGCTTCCACATCGGCGAAAAACCCGTCGTTCGGGTCGATCGTCAGCAAAGCGATCCGAAATGTCCTCTGCGACCCATTGGTGCGGACGGCGGTACCCTCGGGCGTCGAGCCCAGGACCATGGTTCCCTCCAAGCTCGAATGGTTCAGCCGTATGCCGGTCAAGTCCGCTCGGTAGAGGATGGCATGGTCCAGGTCGGCCCCGGCGAGATCGGCGTTCACCAGAGCCGCGTTGCTGAGATTGGCATCTTCGAAGTTCGTATGAACGGCATGCGCGTCCGTCAGCTCGCAGTGCGACGCGTCCGAGCGCGTGAGGTTCGCGCCATCGAGATTGGCTTTCGCCAAGCGCGTGGCACGAAGCGAGGCACCGGTCAGGTCGGCGCCCCGCAGGTCCGCCCCGGTGAGGTCGGCGTTGTCCAAGGAAGCGCCCTGCAAGTTGGTGTCACGCAGATCGGCGCCTTGCAAATCGGCCCCGTCCAGCCGGACCCGGGTGAAATCGGCACCGCGCAGGTTCGCGTGTGCCATGACCGCGTGCGACAGGTCGAACGGCACCGTCTCCGACCGGTAAGGCTTCCAATCGAATGTCAGCCGGTAGCTGCCCGTATCGCAGGGGCTCAGGTCGATCCCCGGCAAGTCCGCGTGTTTCATGCGCAGGCCGGCTGCGCTGACGCAATAATCTTTCAGCAGCAATAAGCCGCGCCGGCGCGCATCGCTGAACGGTTCGGTCTCGGCGGATTGGATGGATTTGAGCGCTTCGTCGATGACGATCTGGCGGCGTTTCGGGGCGTCGGTCACATAGGTAATCGCGACCACCAAAACGGACAACTGTCCAAGGACCTTGGGCAGTTTCGTAACAGGACTGATCTCCGCCCATGCAACGACGGCCGCCACCATGCGTTCCAGTCGTGCGAACCAGCCCCGCTGTCGCGATGCCGGCGGCTCCGTTTCGCTCATGCGTCCCCTCCCGGCCAAGCCCCCTTTGCCGAACCGATTGCTTCATGACAAGCTTCGGGTCAGCGAACAAGGAGGGAGCGATCATGCCGACGCAAGGAACGGGCGAATACACCTACGAGCCGGTTGAAAACTGGGCGAAACTGCCGCCGGGCTGGTCGTTCAAGGAAATCGGCAGCGTCGGCGTCGACAAAAACGACAACGTCTATGTCTTCAATCGCGGCGAACACCCGATGATGGTGTTCGATCGCGACGGCAATTTCCTCCGGTCGTGGGGCGAGGGCCAGTATCCCCGTGCGCACGGCGTGTTCATGGCACCCGACGATACGATCTGGCTGACCGACGACGGCGATCACACCGTCCGCCAATGCACGCTGGACGGCAAGATCCTGCTGCAACTTGGCGTTTCCGGCAAACCGGCACCGTATATGAGCGGGGAGCCGTTCCACCGCTGCACCCATACCGCGATGGCGCCGAACGGGGATATTTACGTGGCCGACGGCTACGGCAATTCGCGGGTGCACAAGTATTCGCCGGACGGCAAGCTGCTGCTGTCCTGGGGCGGGCCGGGCAGCGATCCCGGAGAGTTCAACATCACCCACAACATCACCTGCGACGCGGACGGCTGGGTTTATGTCGCGGACCGGGAGAATCACCGGGTGCAGGTGTTCGACGGCAACGGCAAATACGAGACGCAGTGGAACAATCTGCACCGTCCCTGCGGGCTGTTCATGACGCCGGGAAAGTGCCCCGTCTGCTACATTGGGGAGCTGGGGCCGGTGCAGCCGGTGAACCGGCATCTGCCGAACCTCGGGCCGCGGATCACGATCGTGGACAATACCGGCAAGCGGCTTGCGCGCCTCGGAGGGCTCGGGCCGGGCCTGGGCGCGACCGAGTTCATGGCACCGCACGGGATCTGCGTGGACAGCCGCGGCGATATCTACGTCGGCGAGGTGTCCTGGACGCAGTGGCCGCAACTGTTTGCCGATCAGCCGCGGCCGGATAATTTACGATCGTTGCAGAAGTGGCGGAAGGTGGCATAGAGGCGAAGGGGCATGGGGCGCGGCATCCTTGGGCGGCACGCACATTAGCCGGTAGAAGTTAATATAAAGTTAATCTCCGGCTCACGAATCAGTGAGCGATCGCGGGCCGGATCGCCGCTCGGATTTGTGATTGGCGGCGACCGGCGCATGCTGATTAGGGTGCTGTGCCGCTCTCAACCGATTCGGAGTAAACCGCCGATGCGTCGCCTTCTTGCTTTGGCTCTTGTGCTGTCCGCCACAATCGGCAGCGCGGTCGCGCAGCCGCCGCCCGGCTACGCACCAATTCCGCCACTTCGGTATGAGGCCGTGCCGCCGCCGCGCGGGGAGAGGTTCCTGTGGCAACCCGGCCACTGGCATTGGGACGGATTTCGCTACGTGTGGATCGGTGGGCGCTATGTCGAGCGACGGCCGCATTACCACCGCTGGGTGGAAGGGCACTGGGATTGGTCGCGCGGGGCGGGCCGCTGGGTCTGGCGTCCCGGTCACTGGGATTAGGCGATCTCGGTCATCACCGGCACATGATCGGATGGCTGCTGCTGTTCGCGCTCCATCCGGTCGGGGGCGGCTGAGACCAGCCGTTCTGCCAGATCGGGCGACAATAGTGCGTGGTCGATGCGCAGGCCGGAGTTCCGCTCCCACGCCGCCGCCTGATAGTCCCAGAACGTATAGACCGGTCCCTCCGGCGTCACCGCCCGGATCGCGTCCGTCATGCCAGCCCAGATCATGCGCCGCAGGCGGGCACGGGATTCCGGGCGCACCAGCGCGTCGGTGGGGGATAGGGCGCCTTTCGCGTAATCCTCGTCCGTCGGGGCGACGTTGAAGTCGCCGGTGACGATCAGCGGCGTGTCGGTCGCCAGCAACGCCTCGATCCGGTCGGCCAGACGGTCCATCCAGTTCAGCTTATACGCAAAACCTTCCTCGCCGCGGGAGTTGCCGTTGGGCAGATAGATGCCGATGGCGGTGACGCCGTCGGCCTGGACCTCGATATAACGCGCTTGGGCATCGTCCTCCGGCAGGCCGGGCAGGGCGCGGTGGGCGACGGTGAAGGGGATGCGGCCCAGCACCGCGACGCCGTTGTAGGATTTCTGCCCGACGACCTCGGCCGTGTAGCCCAGGGCCTGGAAGGTCATCGCGGGGAAGGCCGGGGCCTCGCACTTGATCTCCTGCAGGAACAGCAGGTCGGGCTGGCGGCGTTCGAGCCACGCGGCGACATGGCGTTCCCGCTGGCGGATGGAGTTGACGTTCCAGGTGGCGATTTTCATGCCCGCCATCGTGCCGTCCGTCCCGCGCCCCGGCAAGGGTCCTTGTTCGCCCGCGCCCGCACGGGCAAAGTGCCGCCGACCCAAGCGGAGGATACAGCATGATCGAATTCTACACCTGGAACACCCCCAACGGCCGCAAGATCAGCGCCGCGTTGGAGGAGATGGGGCTGGCCTACAACGTCCACCCCGTGAACATCGGCAAGGGCGAACAGTTCAAGCCGGAATTCCTGGCCATCAGCCCGAACAACCGCATTCCCGCCATTGTCGATACCGACGGCCCCGGCGGCAAGCCGATCAGCGTGTTCGAATCGGGCGCGATCCTGATCTACCTCGCCGAAAAGACCGGCAAGTTCATGCCGTCCGATGCCCGCGCCAAGGTGCCGGTGCTGGAATGGCTGATGTGGCAGATGGGCGGCTTCGGCCCGATGCCCGGTCAGGTGCATCACTTCCTGCAAGTGGAGAACAAGGATGACCAGCGCTACGGGCTGGAGCGGTATTCCAAGGAAACCCGCCGTTTGTACGGCGTCCTGGACAAGCAACTGGCCGGCCGCGACTACGTCGCCGGGGACTGCTCCATCGCCGATTTCGCGATCCTGGGTTGGGCCTGGCGGCATGAGCGGCACATGGTCGATCTGGCCGATTTCCCCAACGTGAAGGCTTGGTATGCCCGCTGCATGGCGCGTCCCGGGACGAAGAAGGGGTTCGAAGTGGCGTTGAACTGACGATTGCGTCGGTTCCCATTTGACCCGGACGCGGTGTACCCTTAAAGACAGTGGGGCAAACGCTGTGTCCGGGTTCGCCCGGGGATAACTCTCCAGGCGGAGGGGTGGCCGAGTGGCTGAAGGCAGCGGTTTGCTAAACCGCCGTACGGCGTCAAGCCGTACCGTGAGTTCGAATCTCATCCCCTCCGCCAGTTTTCCTTTTTAATATGTTGATAATGCTTATATATTTTAGGGGGGTGAATTTTCTACCCCCAAACCTACCCCCAGGGCAGGTTCCGGTGGCCTGCTTCCGCCGCGAGTTGCGCGGGGTAACTCCACAAGTTAGGCCCAATTCACGGCGCGGTGCTAGCTACCGCTCGTCCGCCTCGATCTTCCCGTAAGGGGGGCATTGGGCCGAGGGCATGCGTAGATCGGGGGATGCTGCTCAACGGCCCCCAACCAAAAAACATGTCACCACCCAAACTCAACCCGGCGTTCACGTTCGCGGCGAACAATACCGCGCAGGCGCTCCCGTTCGGCCGCTTGACGGTCCAGATCGTCGGCCAGGTTCGAGCACCTTGCAGCACGCGATCGAAGCCAATCGCGGACCGTGCCCCTCGGGCAGCAAAGAGACTCCGCCAGACTCGAAACTGGACAACCGGCGGCCAACAGATCGGCTGCCTGTCGGAGCGCACCGGACGCTGGGGGCGCGGCGTTTCCGCGAGCGTAGGACCTACCCGAGTCACTCCGCGTCATAATGTCGCGGTCAGCGCTTGCCGGAGCACTATCCGCTGTTCTTTGGTCAGGTTCGTCGCGTCGATCGTGATCGGCGCGACCTGAACAGGCGCGCCCTCTGGCCCACTGTGCTCCAAACGCTGGGCGTCATGATGCCAGCCGTTTGCAGCCCGCGAACGGTTGCGGAGCGCCCACTGGATCGCCTGAGCGTTGCCCTGGCCACCCTGCGCCACGTCCAGCAGCCTGGCCTCCCACCACGCCGTGGCAGCCGCTCTACCGGCCCGCACGGCCACGGAAAACTCCGGGTGAACCTTCTGCCACTCGTTCAGGCTGTCGGGATGCACGCCCAATTGCGAGGCGCAGCCGTCCAGGGACCGTCCCTCGGCCATCAGTTCGACGACGCGGGTGCAGTACTCGGGGCGGTATGACGTGGGGCGACCACCGGGATGCTTGAGGTTTGTCATACGCGACATGTAGCACGCGGGACGGCCAGTTGGAAACTTGTTAGCTTAAACTGTTGCCCGCCGACGAGCTACCCGTGGCCACACTGCGGGATGTAGATGGCTATAGTCGGGGAGATGATCGCCCGCTCACAGGCGATCATTTACCGAGAATTCGGGGAGTGGCTGGGGCCACCTAACTGCGCGGGTCGTCATTCGATGCAACCCTTTAGTCCATAACCGTTACCATCTTATCGACAGGCCGCCGCGGTAGATACACCATCAGCGATAGCACCTATCAAAGAAAAAATCGCTACCGCTCCGCTCGTACTATTTAGACCACTTCGGTCCGTATTAGCACTGCGCTGCTGAGCCACCGCACACTCGATTGCTTTTGCCTGCGCTTCTTGTGCATTTACGATACGTTGTTGCGCGGCTTGTTCGGCGACCAGTCTCTGGGCTTCGTCAAGCGACTGTTGTAGCAGGTAATCATAATCGGCCTGCCCTATGAGACCAGCTTTGAATTTCTCCGAAATTGCTACATTTTTATAGCGAAAAGTGAGGAAAATACTATTGTAATTACTGAACATCAATTGAGCCGCGAGATAACACTTTGCTGCTGGAACCGCGTTTTCTCTCGTTCGTTGGTCACGAGGGTAGTCAGCTCTACATTTTTGAACCGCCGCTCGGGCTGATGAATCTTGGTTTTGCACTGCCTGTCTACGCGCAATTTCCCTTTCTGACGGACCACAGGAAGACACCGCCAGCACTGCCAGTAACCCAGCATTACGCCATCCCGCTTTCATCGCATATTCCCCTTTTCGACTTTTATAATCTGAACACGCTAGGCTGTGTCGGCGGAATCCTACACGCTATGCGGAACGTGTCAACGACTTTGATACACCGGGTTCGGCAATTTAAGCTCGCTCATTCAACGTCGACTGAGCGCGCCCGATCCTCGGGCGGACCGAGATC
>Ga0214182_1000657_pt1 | contig 12374 bp, 13 predicted proteins | sample TroBogEpilimnion_8_FD_153020 | JGI IMG/M metagenome (GOLD analysis project Ga0214182, IMG submission 153020) | Freshwater microbial communities from Trout Bog Lake, WI - 14NOV2007 epilimnion | ecosystem: Environmental > Aquatic > Freshwater > Lake > Epilimnion/Euphotic zone | place: Trout Bog... | reverse complement strand
GTGCCGTCCGGACTTTGCGGCCCGTAATACCCGTGAATATTCGCCCAGTACTGCCAGCTCCGCCGATAATCGGCGGAGTTCTGCGGGCTGCTGTCCAGCGATTTCATCTTCTGGACCGCGGCGGTCAGGCTGGCGAGGCGCTTGGCCCCGTCGGGACCGCTGACGAAAGCCTGCCAGCTCATGCGAGTCTGTGGGGCTTGCGGAGCCTGGGCCATGGCGCCCACGGCGCCGAACGCCAGCCCCGCGAGAGTGGCAAGTCCGAAACGTAGGATTCTCATTGGACGGCTCCTTTGGTTGGTTGCTGTCAGACACGAAGTTCAGCGCGATTTGGCAACTATACCGGGAGTCCGCGTCAACGGCAAGCGTTGACCGAAGGGTGGTTTCTCCCTATAAAATAGGCCTATAGGGAGAAAATTCGGCCATGAACGCACCTGTTTCTTTCGATCCGTCCGGCGACGCCTGGACCCGTCCGCTCGACAGTTTCGACATGAGCGACCCGGCCTTTTATCGGGACGACACGTGGTATCCGTATTTCGAACGGCTGCGGCGCGAAGACCCCGTGCATTTCTGCAAGGACAGCCCGTTCGGGCCGTACTGGTCGGTGTCCCGCTACAAGGACATCGTCCAGGTGGAGGTGAACCACCAGATCTTCTCCAACGAACTGGGCGGCATCCAGATCGAGGATCAGCCCAAGAACATGGACCGGCCCAGCTTCATCCGCATGGACCCGCCCAAGCACGACGAACAGCGCAAGGTCGCCAGTCCCATCGTCGCGCCCAACAATCTTCAAAACATGGAAGCGCTGATCCGCTCCCGCACGCAAAACCTGCTGGACGGGTTGCCGCGCGGCGAAACGTTCGATTGGGTGGAACGAGTGTCCATTCCCCTGACCACCATGATGCTGGCCACCCTGTTCGATTTCCCGTTCGAGGAACGCGACAAGCTGACCTACTGGTCCGACGTCGCCATCTGCAACGTCCGCGCCCCGGAATCGCCGGTGCATTCCGAGGAAGAACGGTTCGAGGTTCTGAAGGAAATGGCCGCGTATATGGGCGCGTTGTTCAAAGAACGGCAGGCGCAACCGCCGAAGTTCGATTTGCTGTCCATGCTGGCGCACGGGCAGGCGACGCGCGACATGCCGATCCGGGAGTTCATGGGGACTCTGGCACTGTTGATCGTTGGCGGTAACGACACGACGCGGAATTCCATGACTGGCGGGCTGCTCGCATTGAACGAATTTCCCGACGAATACCGCAAGCTGCACGCCAACCCTGCCCTGGTCGAAACCATGGTGCCGGAAATCGTGCGCTACGTAACGCCGGTGATCCATATGCGCCGGACGGCGTCGTGCGACACGGAACTCGGCGGCAAGCAGATCAAGGCCGGGGATAAGGTGGTGATGTGGTACGTTTCCGGCAACCGCGACGCGGATGCGGTCGCGGACCCCGATCGTTTCATCATCGACCGCGCCCGCCCGCGGCAGCATCTGTCCTTCGGGTTCGGCATCCACCGCTGCGTCGGCAACCGGCTCGCCGAACTGCAATTGAAGATTTTGTGGGAGGAAATTCTCGCGCGCTTCCCGCCGATCGAGGTCATCGGGAAGGCCGAACGCATCTACTCCAACTTCATCCATGGGTTCCGAGCGATGCCGGTGCGGATTCCGGGGTAGGTGTGCGAACCGAAATTGTGCGCCGGACATCGGTCGCAATTTTGTTTCGTCATGGTCCGCGCAGGCGGGCCACCCACGCCTTGCTGAGCCGACGCGGGTAAAGGCGTGGGTGGTCCGCCTACGCGGACCATGACACAAATTTGAAACGCCCCCCAGCGTAGTCGAAAAAGCGGTTGCGTGCTGTAACGTGCCGCGACTTACCTGGTCCAACCGCCGATACCCTCAGGAGACATCCCATGTTGCGCCGCCCGTTGTTGCTCGCATCCCTCGCCGCGTTCGCGATGGGGACCGCTCTCCCTGCCGCCAAGGCTGCTGTTGTGGAACAACCTTTCGTGCAGGCCGCGTTCGATCAGGCCAAATCCGCGGGCAAATCGGTCCTCGTGGCCATCCACGCGCCCTGGTGCCCGATTTGCGCGAAGCAGAAGCCGATCCTCGCCGGGTTGGAAGACGATCCCGCCTTCGCCGCCCTGACCGTCTTCGTCGTCGATTTCGACAATCAAAAGGACATCGTCGCGGCACTTGGCGCGAACAAGCAGAGCACCCTGATCTCCTTCCACGGTACCGCCGAACGGGGCCGGTCCGTCGGCATGACGGATGCGGGCGACATCAAAGCACTGGTCGCAAAGGCGCTGAACTGAGCCGATGACATCCGGCACCGTCGGCCTGGGTTTCCTGGCCGGCGTTCTGTCCACCCTGTCGCCCTGCGTGCTGCCGATCCTGCCGCTGGTCCTCGGGGCGGCGGTGGCGGCGCATCGCTTCGGCGTCGTCGCTCTGGCGGCCGGGCTCGCGGTGTCGTTCACCGTGATCGGGCTGTTCGTCGCGACAGTCGGGTTCGCCGCCGGCCTGGACGCCGACGTCTTCCGCTTCGCCTCCGCCGGCCTACTGGTCCTGATCGGCATTGTCCTGCTCAGCGACGGCCTTCAGGCTCGGTTTGCCGTCCTGGCAAGCGGCGCCGGCAACGCGGGTCACGGTCTTATGGCCCGCTTGTCGCCGGATGGCTTAGGCGGACAGGCCTTCATCGGCGTCATGCTCGGCGCGGTTTGGTCCCCTTGTGTCGGGCCGACCCTCGGTGCCGCGTCGTTGCTGGCGGCGCGGGGCGAGAACTTGCCTCAGGTGGCGGCCGTGATGCTCGCGTTCGGGATCGGGGCCGCCCTGCCGATGCTGCTGCTGGGCGCCTTGTCCCGGCAGGCGATGCTGCGCTGGCGCACCCGCATGCTGACGGCCGGCAAATCCGGGAAACGCATCCTGGGCGTGATGCTGATCGTCATCGGCGCCGCCATTCTGACCGGCGCCGATCACCGGCTGGAAACCTGGGGCGTCGAATACGCCCCAGACTGGCTGACCGATCTGACGACGCGGTACTGACGGATCAGTCGATCGCCGCGTGCACCAGATTGGCGACCCGGTCCAACCGAGCGGAATGCCAGGGATCGGGCGACATGTAGTTCGTCAGGTAGGTGAACGACACGCCGCTGCTGGGGTCAACCCAGGAATACGACGTGCCGGCGCCGCCATGCCCGAACGTCACCGGCGCGCCGATGGTGCCCAGGCCGCGGATGCGATCGCTGTCCCCGCGCACATGCGGGCCGAGGCCGCGGTGCATGGGAATGCCGCCCATCTGGTGGTCCCCCATCTCCCCGGTATGGCCGCGCGAGACGTAGGCGATCAAACGCGGGGAGAACAGGCGTACGCCGTTCAGCGTGCCGCCGTGTCCAAGCATCTGGTAGAAGGCGACCATACCGCGCGCCGTCGCGAACCCTCCGCCGCTCGGCAGCCCGGCCGCTCGGAAATCCGCGGAATTGTCGCGGGGTTCGGGGGCGTAGGTGTCGGCGCAACGCGGCTGCTGGTCCGCCGGGACGCCGACGAAAATATCGTTGCCGAGGCCCAGCGGTTCGATCACCCGGGTGCGGATCACGTCGCGGTAATCCTGGCGGGTGACGGCCTCGATCACCATCGCCTGCACCAGATGCGCGGCTTGGCCGTGGTATTGCAGGCGGGAGCCCGGGGTCCAATCGAGCGAGAAATCGCAGACCCCGGCGCGCATTTTCGCGTGGTCGGTCCAGGTGGCTTTGGTCACGTTGTTGTTCGGGAAGCCGCCGGTATGGGTCATCACCTGTTGCAGCGTGATATCGGCTTTGCCACGCTTGGCGAATTCCGGCAGATGGTCGGCGACCTTGTCCATGAAGGACAGTTTGCCTTCCTCGACCAGTGTCCAGACGGCGGAACTGGTCAGCACTTTGGTCTGGCTGAACAGGAGGAACAGCGAATTGTCGGTGGCTTCCACGTCCCCGCCCTCGGTGCGGGCTTTGCCGTACGTCTGGAACAGCGCCAGCTTGCCGTGGCGGGCGAGCGCGATTTGCGCACCGGGATAGCGGCCCTCGGCGATATGGCCGCGGATCAGGTTGTCCAGGTGGCCCAGCGGTTTGGACGCGAAGCCGAGGCTTTTCAGATCGGACGGCGGTAACGGGTATGCGGACATGGTGGTTTCCTCCCTTTTCGGTATGGCGGAGATGCTACGCTCAGGGTGACCGCGGTCAATGCTTGCCATTTGGATTTGCCATTTTCATCCAATTTGTCCATTTTATCCGAAAGGAGAGCGATTGTGCAGTACGTATCGGCGACCGAAGCCAAGCAGAGCCTTGGCAGCCTTCTCGACACCGCGCAGCGGGAGCCGGTGACGATCCGGCGCCAGAAGCGGGATGTCGCGGTGATCCTGTCCGCCGTCGAATACGACCGGCTGCGGGCGTTCAACGTGCAAGCTTTCCAGGAATTCTGCGACCGCATCGGCGCACAGGCTGCGGCGGCCGGCATGACGGAGGAGCGGCTGGCCGAGATACTGGCCGATGACCAGGACTGAAAGGGTCGTCGCGGACACCAACATCCTGGTCAGCCGCCTGCTGATGCCGAAATCGCTGCCGGCGCAAGCGGTCGATAAGATACTTGCCGAAGCTTGCATTCTCGCATCGGACGACTCCCTGGCCGAGTTGGCGACCGTCCTCGCCCGCCCGAAATTCGACCGCTACGTCAGTGTCGCGGACCGCCGGAGCTTTCTTCGGCTGCTGCACGGACTCGCCGAACCGGTTCCCATCGTACACAGGATCGTCGCATGTCGGGACCCGAAAGACGACAAATTCCTGGAACTGGCGATCAATGGGTCGGCTGCGGCGATCGTCACGGGCGACGCCGACCTGCTGACGCTACATCCGTTTCGCGGCGTCCGCATCGTCACGCCACGGGACTACCTCTGACCCCATCTTGTCCGAAACGCTCGGATCGGGTGTGATCCCGCCACCAAACAGGAACGGAATCATGGCTGAAATTCGTACTTCCCACCTGATGACCATGAAGCTCGCGGTCACCGGCATGCAGGCCATCGGACCCACCCCGAACGGCAACCGCCGCATCGGCCTGGTGGCCGGCGGCACGTTCGAGGGGCCGAAGATGAAGGGCATCGTCCTGCCGGGTGGCGCCGACTGGATCATCGGGCGACCCGACGGCTCCACCACGCTCGACGTGCGGATCGTGCTGCAAACCGACGACGGCGCCACCATCGGCCTGACCTATCGCGGCATGCGGCACGGCCCGGCCGACGTTATGGCCAAGGTCAACGGCGGCGAAATGGTCGATCCGTCGCTTTACTACTTCCGCACCGCCGTGTTCTTCGAAACAGCGGCGGAGCAATACGACTGGCTCAACCGCGTCATCGCCGTCGGCACCGGGTATCGCCCGCCCGAAGGCCCCGTCTACGACATTTTCGAGGTACTCTGAACCATGGCGATCATCGGATTCATCGGTCTGGGCAACATGGGCGGCCCCATGGCGGCCAATCTGATCAAGGCGGGCCATAAGGTCACCGGTTTCGACCTCGTGCCCGCGGCGCTGGAGGCTCTTGCCGCCGCGGGCGGTTCGGTCGCGGGCAGCGCGAGCGAGGCCGTGCAGGGCGCCGAAATCGTGATCTCCATGCTCCCGGCCGGGGAACATGTGCGCCAGGTCTGGCTGCACCAGGGCGGCCTGATCGACGTCGTGAAGGACACCAAACCGCTGCTGATCGATTGTTCCACGATCGATGTGGACAGCGCCCGCGTGGTGACGGCGGCAGCCGAGGAAGCCGGCATGACCATGCTGGACGCCCCGGTGTCCGGCGGCACGGTCGGCGCGGCCAACGGCACCCTGACCTTCATGGTCGGCGGCGATGCGGACACCTTCGCGAAGGGAAAACCGATCCTGGAGGCGATGGGCAAGAACATCTTCCATGCCGGCGGGCCGGGTGCGGGTCAGGCGGTGAAGATCTGCAACAACATGATGCTGGCGATCAACATGATCGGCGTGGCGGAGGGTTTCATCCTCGGCGAGAAGCTGGGGCTGGACCGGAACACGCTGCACGCCATCTGCGCCACCGCGACATCCAATTCCTTCGCGCTGTCGAACTACTGCCCGGCGCCGGGGCCAACCCCGGCCTCCCCCGCCAACCGCGATTACGCGCCGGGGTTCATGACGGCGCTGATGCTGAAGGACGTGAAGCTGTCGCAGGCGGCGGCGGAGGCGACCGGCGTCGCGACGCCGATGGCGGCGCTGGCGCAGTCTCTGTACCAGCAGGTGGCCGATGGTGGGGATGCAACGAAGGATTTCTCGGTCGTTTACCGGCTGATAGAGGCGATGAAGCGGGGGTAGGCGCTACTCGTCCAGGCCGTGCAGCCGCCAGAGTTCGACTCCGATCGCGCGATACGGCTCACGGCCTTCCTCCCCCGCCTGTTCGGCCAGGCGCATCAGACGAAGCTCCTGTCCCAGGCCCTCGGAATACGTCGGCCAGGGGATGGTCGCGGCCGAGCGCAGTTGGGCCAGCACGGCCTTGAGTTCGGCCACCGGATCGACCGGCGGTTCGCGCACAGCCGAAGGCGGCGGCGGTGCGGCTGGGGCGAACAGGTCGGCCTGGGCAGGGGCGAATCGGGACATGCGTTAGTTTACCCTGCGTCCGGTCCATTGCGAAACGCCCGAACGGCGCGGATAACGGGAGCATGAGCAGTCAGATTCTGTCGGATTATCTGTCGGAAATCGCCCGCATACGCGCCACACGGGCCGGTACCGGGGAGATCAGCTACTACGGTGCCCTGACCGGCGCGTTGAACGCGGCTGGGGAGAAGCTGAAACCCCGCGTTTTCTGCGTTCCCAATCTCCGCAACCGGGGCGCGGGCTTTCCCGACATGGGGCTGTTCGCTGGCGCCATCGCCCATGCACCCGACGAATGGCCCACCGGCCGGCCGCCGGAACGCGGGGTGGTGGAGGTGGACGACATCCCGGCGGACATTTCGATCAAGCGCGACAGCGAACAGGTGCGGCGCTATCTGGCCGCCTATCACCTCGTTCTGGTCACCAACTACCGAGACTTCCTGTTGCTCGGGCGCAATGCCGCGGGCCAAACGGAAGTGCGGGAGCGATTCGATTTCGGCTGCGCCGACGCGGACGCGTTCTACGCCCTCGCACGCGGGACGCGTCGTCCTCCAGGCATGGCCAGCCGTTTCGCCGAATTCCTGGAACGGGTCCTGCTGCATCAGGCGCCGCTCGCGCGGCCGGAGGATGTGGCGTTCTTCCTCGCCTCCTATGCCCGCGACGCGTTGTCCCGGGTTGACGAACAAGCAACCTTGCCGGCCTTTGCCGAATTGCGCGGTGCCCTGCAGGAAGCGCTAGGCCTGACGTTCGAGGGGCCGAAAGGCGAGCATCTGTTCCGCAGCAGCTTGGTGCAGACGTTGTTCTACGGCCTGTTCAGCGCCTGGGTGGAAGTGGCGCGAGACGGGGAATTTTCGACTGGCGCGCGGCGGGCTGGAGTCTGCATGTCCCCTTCGTCGATACCTTGTTCCAACGGGTCGCCACGCCGCAATATTTGAAACCGTTGGGGTTGGGGGAGCCGCTGTCCTGGGCCTCCGCCGCGCTGAACCGGGTGGACCGAACGGCGTTCTTCACGCGCTTCGATGAAGCCGACGCGGTCCGGTATTTCTACGAACCGTTCCTGGCGGCGTTCGATCCCGATCTGCGGAAGGAGATGGGGGTCTGGTACACGCCGCGTGAAATCGTCCGTTATATGGTGGAACGGGTGGACCGGGTGCTACGCAGCGAATTGGGAATCGCAGATGGGCTGGCCGACCCGAATGTGTGGGTTCTGGATCCATGCTGCGGGACCGGGGCGTATCTGGTGGAGGTGCTCGACCGCATCGCTCGCACCTTGCGCGAAAAGGGCGACGACGCGCTGCTGGCGGAGGATTTGAAACAGGCGGCCATGACGCGGGTCGCCGGGTTCGAGATCATGCCGGCGCCTTATGTGATCGCGCATTGGCAGATCGGGCAGGTGCTGCGGGCGGCAGGCGTGGCACTGACGACGGACGAACGGGCGGCGGTTTATCTGACAAACGCGCTGACCGGCTGGGCCGCACCGACTGCGACCGAAACGCCACAATCGGCTCAGCGCGGATTGCGGCTGACCTATCCGCCGCTGGCCGACGAACGGGACGGTGCCGCGAAGGTCAAGCGTGAGCAGCGTATACTGGTGGTGCTGGGGAACCCACCCTACAACGCCTTCGCCGGGACAGCGTCGGCGGAAGAATCCGGTCTGGTCGAACCATATAAAGAGGGACTGCAAAAAGAATGGGGGATACGGAAGTTCAACCTGGACGATTTGTACGTGCGGTTTTTCCGTATCGCGGAACGGCGGATCGCCGAGGGGACCGGCCAGGGAGTGGTTTGCTTTATCAGCAACCATTCCTGGATAGCTTATCCATCTTATGTAGTAATGAGAAAGCGCCTGATATCTGAATTTGATCCTATTTGGATCGACAATTTGCATGGCGATCGGACCATAAGCGAGTACGGACCAGACGGACGCACGAGTGAGACGGTGTTCGCGATTCGGGGCTTCTCTCCCGGTATTCAGCAAGGTACGGCCATATCTTTGTTGGTGCGTTCCCCCAGCCGAGGATCGACGGCGGATGTATTGTTCAACGACGGGATAAATGCCTCTGCCGCAGATGATCGTCGTAATCAATTGATTGACAGTCTTGCGGCAGCAGATTTCGACGCGCAATATGTTGCCGCCACGCCAGACCGGGCGAACCGTCTATCATTAAGGCCCGGACTTGTTGCGGCCAATTACGCGGATTGGATCGGTATTCCGGAATTATCAGGGCTTCCCCCTTTTAGCGGCGTGGTGGAAAAGCGGCACGGCGCCTTGTTCTCGTTTGACCAGGCACTACTGAAAAATCGTATGCAGCAGTATCTGGATCCAGATATTCCGTTTTCGGAACTTAAGGCGGCCGGAATCGGGCCAGTCGAGAATATGGCCCGATTTATGGCCGAGGAATCTCGGGTCAGAATCTTACGGGATCATTCATTTTCGGACTCTGCAGTGCGGCGCGTCATGCTGCACCCATTTGACCAACGATGGGCATACCATACCAATGCTAGACCACTATGGAATGAGCCTCGTCCAGAACTCGCTGCACGGGCTTTTTCCGAGAACAATTTTCTCATCGCCCGCCTCCGAGCACGGCGCCCCGACGAGGGTTTGCCCCTTTACTGGACCTCTCTGCTTCCGGGTGACCACCTCCTCGATCCCAACACTCATCCTTTGCCGGTCCTCGCAGACGTAAACAGGGCTAACCTCTCCGCCTCCGCCCGCGCTTGGCTGTCCGCCCTCAACCTCCCGAACCCGGACGCCGACCGAGCAACCGCCGCGCTCCCCTGGCACCACGCCCTCGCCATCGGCTACGCCCCCGCGTGGCTGTCGGAAAATGCCGATGGCATCCGCCAGGATTGGCCCCGCATCCCGATTCCCGACAACGCCGCTCTGCTCCTCGCCTCGGCCGCGCTTGGCGCTCGGGTCGCCGCATTGCTCGACCCGGATACCCTGGTGCCGGACGTCACCAACGGTACCGCCCATCCCGCCCTCGCGACCATCGCCATCCCCGCCAAACGCGGTGCCGGCCCGATCACGGAACAGGACCGTTCTGTCACCGCCGGCTGGGGCCACACCGGCAAAGGCGGCGCCGTCATGCCGGGCCGAGGCCATAACGTAACCCGCCCCTACACACCCCAGGAAGCAGCAGCCGAAGCCGAGGCTCCACTGCTTGGCGCCCAAACCCACGACATCTACCTCAACGACGACGCCTATTGGCGCAACATCCCCGACGAGGTCTGGAACTTCACCATCGGCGGCTACCAGGTTCTGAAGAAGTGGCTATCCTACCGGGAACGTCCGCTGCTCGGCCGCGCGATGACCGCGACCGAAATCCGTTACGTCCGCGACGTCGCCCGCCGTCTGGCCGCGCTGCGCCTGATGGCGCCGGAGCTGGATGCCAACTACCGCGCCTGCGCCGCTGCCCATCGCCCTCTGTAACCGATCTCCGAGCCGCCTTACGCTCGTAAAGCTGTCGCAGGCAGCGGCGTGCGGAGAATAGCCGTTCTATTCTCCGCAACGTATGCGGAGAAACCGTTGACGAAACGCGGAGATTGCATGCCATGATCTCCGCGAAAGGTGCGGCGGATGACGGCATACACCGACGCGCTGACCGACTGGCCGCCGTTCTGACGAAGGCGCGGTTCTGGGAGAGGCATGCGGACGTGTCCCTACTGGATCGCCAACGCCTTGTGCTCAACCGGTTGCTGGGCGGTTTCGAGGGGAAGCTGACATCGTCGAAATACGCCAAGCTCGCGAAGTGCTCTCAGGACACCGCATCGCGCGATATCGACGATCTGATTTCGCACGGCATTCTCGCAATGGACCCGGGCGGCGAGCTGAAGGTCCGACTCCACCGCCCCGTTTCACCCCATGCGGTCCCGCCCTATACTCCCCGTCACCGTCCAAAAACCGGGGAAACCACGCCATGACCGCCCAGGCCTTCAAAGCAGCCCGCGATTTCCTGTTCGCGCACCAGCACGACTACCCCACCGCGCACCGCGATTTCCGTTGGCCCGAGCTGACGGAGTTCAACTACGCGCTGGACTGGTTCGACGGAGAACTCGCGCGCACCCAAACCAATGACCTCGCTTTAAAGATCACCGGCGAAGGCGCCGCCACCCGCACCTTCGGGGAACTGTCCGAGGCGTCCAACCGCGTCGCCAACGGCCTCCGAGCGCTCGGGGTCAAAAGGGGCGACCGGGTGCTTCTGATGCTGGGCAACGTCGTGCCGCTGTGGGAATCGATGCTGGCGGCGATGAAACTCGGCGCCGTCGTCATCCCCGCGACCACGCTGCTGACGGCCGGAGACCTCGCCGACCGCTTCGGCCGAGGCCGAGCGCGCCACTTGATCACCACCGCGAACGACGCCCCGAAGTTCGATGGCCTGGACCCGACGGTGACCCGCATCGCCGTCGGCGGGGCGCCGGCCGGCTGGCATGCGTATGAGGACCTGCACAACAACCCCGCCGCCTTCGCGCCGGATGGGCCGACCATGGCGACCGATCCGCTGCTGCTGTATTTCACCTCCGGCACGACTTCCCGCCCCAAATTGGTGGAGCATTCCCACCAGAGCTACCCGGTCGGCCATTTGATCACGATGTATTGGATCGGTCTGCGCCCGCGGGACATGCACCTGAACATCTCCTCCCCCGGCTGGGCGAAGCACGCCTATTCCTGCTTCTTCGCCCCCTGGAACGCCGGTGCCACGGTGTTCATCGCCAACCAGCCCCGCTTCAACGCCCGCGGCATGCTGGACGCGATCGTCGAAAACAAGGTCACCACCATCTGCGCCCCGCCCACCGTCTGGCGGATGTTCGTGCAGGAGGACATGGCGCAGTGGAAAACCTCCCTCCGCGAAGTGCTGTCGGCCGGCGAACCGCTGAACCCCGAGATCATCGGCCACGTCCAGGGCGTCTGGAACCTGACCCCGCGGGAGGGTTACGGCCAGACCGAAACCACCCTGCAAATCGGCTGCTACCCCGGCCAGCCCGTGAAACCCGGCTCCATGGGCCAGGAATCCCCCGGCTACCGCATTCGTCTGCTCGGCGCCGATAACGAGGAAATTCCGGAAGGCGAAGTCTCCATCGTCTTGAATCCCGCCCCCGTCGGCCTGATGCGCGGCTACCAGAACGATGACGGCAGCTTCGCGCCGCTGGGCACCATCGCCTATCGTACCGGCGACGTCGGCACGTGCGATGAGGACGGTTACTACACCTATGTCGGTCGCGCCGACGACGTGTTCAAAGCGTCCGACTACCGCATCAGCCCCTTCGAACTGGAAAGCGCCCTGATCGAACACCCCCTGGTCGCCGAAGCCGCCGTCGTTCCGGCGCCCGATCCAATCCGCTTGGCGGTGCCGAAAGCCTTCGTGACACTGGTCGCCGGCACGAACGACGACCGCGAAACGGCGCTGTCGATCTTCCAGCATCTGCGGACAGCGCTGGCGCCCTACAAGCGCGTGCGGCGCATTGAGTTCTCCAACCTGCCGAAAACCATCTCCGGCAAAATCCGCCGCGTGGAACTGCGGCAATCCGAGGAGCGCAACGCCAAAGCCGGCACCCGCGAACCCCGCGAGTTCAGGGAAGAGGATTTCCCGGAACTGGCTCGGTCGTAATTGCTCATCTCCCGTCATGGCCGGGCCTGTCCCCATAGGCATCGGGCTAAGGCGGTGGCCGGAGAAAACAGGCCTCCCCCTCCCCTTGCGGCTAGGGGATTCTCACTTTTGACTCTCGCCTGATGGTCTCCGCGATTTCGAACCCC
>Ga0214182_1000656_pt1 | contig 12380 bp, 14 predicted proteins | sample TroBogEpilimnion_8_FD_153020 | JGI IMG/M metagenome (GOLD analysis project Ga0214182, IMG submission 153020) | Freshwater microbial communities from Trout Bog Lake, WI - 14NOV2007 epilimnion | ecosystem: Environmental > Aquatic > Freshwater > Lake > Epilimnion/Euphotic zone | place: Trout Bog... | reverse complement strand
CCAATGGGGTAAAGGTGGTCGGGTCAAGCCCGACCATGACAGCAAAGGGAATCAGCTCAACGCCTGAATCATCGCCCGCACGCGCGGATAAACCTCCTGCTCCCACCGCCGGCCGCTGAACACGCCGTAATGGCCGACGCCGGTCTGCAGGTGGTGGCGCTTCATGCTGATCCGAATGCCGGAACACATGTCCAGCGCGACGACGGTCTGACCGACGGCGCAGATATCGTCCCGCTCCCCTTCCACGGTCATCAACGCCGTACGGCGAATCAACTCGGGTCGGACTTTCCGGTCGCGCCATGTCAGGTTGCCCATCGGCAGATCGTGCTCCTGGAAGATGCGCTGCACGGTTTCGAGGAAAAATTCCGACGCCAAATCCATCACCGCGCCGTACTCCTGGTAGAAGGTGCGGTGTGCCGTGGCCTTGACGTGATCCCGCTGCGCCAGCGCGTGAAACTGGTTCACATGGGCATTGATGTGCCGGTCCATGTTCATGCTCATGAACGCCGTCAACTGCATGAACCCCGGATAGACGCGCCGGCCGCCGCCCTTGTAGCGCCAGGGCACGGTCCCGATCAGATTCTCCGCGAACCATTCTATGGGTTTGGATTTGGCGAGTTCGTTGACCTTCGTGGGGTTGATCCGGGTATCCAAAGGGCCGGCCATCAGGGTCATGCTGCGCGGCTGGCAGCGGTTGTTGTCCTCCGCCATGATCGCGACGGCGGCGAGTGCCGCGACGGTCGGTTGGCACACCGCGATCAGATGCCCACCGGGGCCGATGGTTTCCATGAACAGAATCAGGTGTTCGACGAAGGAATCCAGGTCGAACGTTCCGTCGGACAGCGGTACGTCGCGGGCGTTTTTCCAATCGGTGATGTAGACATCGTGATCGCGCAGCAGCGTGCGAACCGTGCCGCGCAGCAGCGTGGCGAAATGCCCCGACATCGGGGCCACCAGCAGCACGCGCGGCTGCGCTTCCGGAATATCCTTACGGAAATGCAGCAGGGAGGCGAAGGGCGTGTCGAGCGCGATTTCCTCGGTCACCGCGATATCGGCATCCCCGACGCGAACCGTGTCGATCCCGTAGTCGGGGCGGGCATGCGTCATCCCCGCATCTTCCAGGATCCCGCATCCCGCCGCGAACTGTCGCATAAAGGCCGGCGTCTGCGATCCCAGATCGGTCATGCGGGCGAATGCCGTCCCAGCCCGAGCGAGTGCGCGAACAGGCTGCAGCATGTCGGCCTGTGCCTGATACATTTGATAGATCATTCCAGGCGGCTTCATTCGATCCCACCGAACAAGGGTCCGGCCGGCATATACGAACAGAAATTAGCTCGGCGAACCATGACACAAATCCTGTCAAAGGGGAGGCGGGCGTGTTATATTGCACCGCAGCATGACACCGACCGCGGGGAATGTCACTATGTCTAAGGCCACTCTCTTCATCAGCAGCAAAAACTATTCGTCCTGGTCGCTCCGCGGGTTCCTGCTGGCGCGCATGGCGGGCCTGGATTTCGACATTCAGCAGGTGTCCGCCGACGACCCGTCTCTGCGGGCGGAGCTGCTGATGCAGACCTCGTCGATTCGCATACCTTATATAGTGCACGACGGCGTGACGGTGTGGGACACCTTGGCGATCGCCGAGTACCTCAACGAACTCCACCCCGGTGCCTCGATGTTGCCAGCGGATCGGGTGGCCCGTGCGCGCTGCCGGTCGGTTGCCGGAGAAATGCACTCGGGCTTCGCGGCTTTGCGGGAGGCGTTGCCGATGAACCTGCGGATGTTCCGCCCGAATTTTACCCTGTGGTCGGCGGTGCGAGCGGATATCGACCGGATCACCGAGATCTGGCGGGAATGCCTGGGGACCTGGAAAGGTCCCTGGCTGTTCGGCGAACACCGCACCATCGCCGATGCGATGTTCGCCCCCGTCGTCACGCGCTTCCGGACCTACGACGTGGAAGTCGATGCCGTCTGCGAAAAATACTGCCAGGAAATTCTGGCCTGGCCCGATATGCGCGAATGGTTCGCCGCCGCGCAGAAAGAGCCAGAGCAGATCGAGGAACTCGATATCGAGTTTTGATATCCGCGTGCCGACCCGTTGGCACGCCGGCTCGCGATAAGCCGTCATGCTGACGAAGGTCAGCACCCACGACTTTGAATGGCGAATTCAAGAAGTCGTGGATGCCGACCTCCGTCGGCATGACGATAGGGGTGTCGACCGCGGCCTCATTGGTTCGAGCGTTCGGTACAATTCAGGCGGCGGGCCAGGGCGCCGGGGAGGGCACGGCGCACGGGCCTTCGACGTCCACGGTCTTGAAATCGAACGGGCCCACGACCTCCAGATATTCCATGTCCGGAGAATAATCGAACAAATAATGGGTGATGCCCGGCCGCTGGTGCACGCAGTCGCCGGCAGCGACCAGATGTTCCTTGTCCTCATACATGAATTTTGCCCAGCCCTTCAGCATCAGCACGATATGGAAATCGGCCTGATGCTGATGCCAGCCGGTGCCTTTTTCCGGCGCCGAATTGGCTTTTACCAATTGTGCCAAAATCCGCCCGCCGGTCGAGGCGGATACGCCGAGATCGCGGTACAGGAAGAAATCGCGCAGGCCGTCGCTGACCCAGGGCGTGTCGCCGGGTTTGACGTGGGAGAAGAGGTTGACGATGGGGTTGTCGAGCATTGGGGGGAGACTCCGGTTCGTGACCGCCAGCACTGCCGGCGGCCGGTTGTTCACCAAGACCTTGGCCGCTGACTCCCCGAGCCGGCGCTTGTGCTAAAAGCATGCAAGACGCCGCGATTGCTGCGGCGCAGCATGACACAATGACGAATTTGGATGCAATGTATTTTGATGGATTAAATTTTAGGCAACTCTAACCCGACAGCCCCACGCCAAGCCACGAACGAACCGCTCATTTCAGCGAAAAAGCGCGCGGCCCTTGAGCCAAAGCCGCCGCCCCCCTAGAACACCCGCCGCAGCCGAAAGCAGGGGTCCCATGGCCAGCTACCAGTATGTCTACGTGATGAAAGACCTGACCAAGGCCTTCCCCGGCGGGCGAGAGGTCTTCAAGGGCATCACGCTGTCCTTCCTGCCCGGCGTTAAAATCGGCGTGTTGGGCGTCAACGGTGCCGGTAAGTCGACGCTGATGAAGATCATGGCGGGGATCGAGACCGAATACGGCGGCGAAGCCTGGGCCGCCCCCGGCGCCACCGTTGGCTATCTGTCGCAGGAACCGCACCTCGACCCCGACAAGACCGTGGGTGAGAACGTCGAAGAGGCGTTCGCCGACCTGAAGGCCGCGATCAACCGGTTCAACGAAATCTCCATGGCGTTCGCCGAACCCATGGACGACGACAAGATGAACGAACTGCTCGCCGAACAGGGCGACTTGCAGGAAAAGATCGACGCCGAAGATGGGTGGGAGCTCGACCGCCGCGTCGATATCGCGCTGGACGCGCTGCGCTGCCCGCCGGCCGATGCCCCCGTGACCAAGTTGTCGGGCGGGGAGCGCCGCCGCGTCGCCCTGTGCAAGCTGCTGCTGGAAAAGCCCGATCTGCTGCTGCTGGACGAACCGACCAACCATCTGGACGCCGAAAGCGTGGCGTGGCTGGAAAAAACCCTGCGCGAATACACCGGCACCGTCATGGTCGTGACCCACGACCGCTACTTCCTGGACAACGTGACCGGCTGGATTTTGGAACTCGAGCGCGGCCGGGGCTATCCGTTCGAGGGCAATTACTCGTCCTGGCTGCAACAGAAGCGCAAGCGGCTGCAGCAGGAAGAAAAAGAGGAATCTGCCCGCCAGCGCGCTTTGGCGGCGGAATCCGAATGGATCGCGGCCTCCCCTCGCGCGCGGCAGACCAAAAGCCGAGCGCGTATCGCGAAATACGAGGAGATGCTGCAAAAGTCGCAGGAACTCGTGTCCGGCACGGCGGATATCGTCATCCCGCCCGGCCCGCGCTTGGGCAACGTCGTGATCGAGGCCGAAAACCTGCGCAAAGGCTACGGCAACAACGTCTTGATCGAAGGCCTGAACTTCAAGCTGCCCCCCGGCGGCATCGTCGGCGTGATCGGCCCGAACGGCGCCGGCAAAACGACGCTGTTCCGCATGATCACCGGCCAGGAACACCCCGACGCCGGCGAACTGCGCATCGGCGAAACCGTCAAGCTCGGCTACGTCGATCAGTCCCGCGACAGTTTGGACGACAACCACAACGTCTGGCAGGAAATCAGCGGCGGCGACGAGGTTATCACGATCGGCAAGCGCTCCGTTCAATCCCGCGCCTATGTGGCGGCGTTCAACTTCAAGGGATCGGACCAGCAGAAGAAGGTCGGCATCCTGTCGGGCGGTGAGCGCAACCGCGTGCATTTGGCCAAAATGCTGAAGGTCGAGCACAACGTCATCCTGCTCGACGAACCGACGAACGATCTGGACGTCGATACGCTGCGCGCGCTGGAAGACGCGCTGGCGGAATTCGCCGGCTGCGTCGTGGTGATCAGCCACGATCGCTGGTTCCTCGACCGCTTGGCGACGCATATCCTGGCGTTCGAGGGCGACGGCCACGTGGAATGGTTCGAGGGGAACTTCCAGGCCTACGAGGCCGACAAGCGCCGCCGTCTGGGCGAGCATGCGACGGAGCCGCACCGCATCAAGTACCGGCCGCTGATGCGGTAGGGGAACCGTCTTCTACTTCTCCATCAACGCCAACCCCTCCATCGCCAACCCGTACCCCAGCAAGTCGCCCATCCGCTTCCGCAGATGTTCGGTGAACATCAGCCGCGTATAGCGCAGCAGTAATGTCGGCCGCACCGTCAAAGTGCGCGCCAACTCCCAGGCACGGGGAAGTACCTGGTCCTGAGGCAAAACCTCATTCACCAGCCCCCAATCCTTCGCCTCGGTTGCTGACAGCGTCTGCCCCGTCAGCAGGAAATACCGCCCCCGGTTCACGCCCATCAAAATCGGCATCACGATATGCATCCCGTCCCCCGGCACCAGACCGTTCGGGAAATGCGCGGAGTCCTGGAAGGCGGCGGTATCGGAGGCCAAAACGACATCAGACAGCAACGGAATTTCCCCGTGCCGCCACGCCGGCCCGTTGATGGCGGCGATGACAGGAACCTCGATATTAAGAAGGTTCATCAGCAGCGCGCGGCCTTCCCAGTGGACCCGGTCGAACTGCGTCGCGGTGATGCCGCCGGAAATCGCGCTGGAACCCGGCGTGGCACGCGGGCCGGAATACAAATCGCCCGTGCCGGTCAGGATCACCACCCGGTTTTCCCGGTCGCGGCCGACGTCGTTGAACGCCTCCGGCAGTTCCGCGTGCGGTCCGAGACCCCATTGGAACGGTCCGCCATCGGTATGGAAGCGCATCTCCAGGATGCCGTCCTCCCGCTTCATGGCGATGCAGGCGAATTTGTCGCGGTAATCTTCGAACTTGCTCATGGTGTTTATCCTCCCACCGGCACGGGAATTCCCGCGATTTTCAGATTGACGCTGCCAAGATGCCCGCGGCTGGTGAAATACAGGGTTTTCCAGTCCGCCCCGCCGAACCCCAGATTGGTGGTGGCAGGTGCCCCATGCACGATCCGCCCCAGTTTCTTGCCGGTAGAATCCATGATCCACAGGCCGCCGGAGCCGCCGCAGTAGACGTTGCCTGCGGTATCTACCTTCATCCCATCCGGCACGCCCGGAGCCTCGCCGCGCAGATCGGCGAACACCCGGTCGGACGCTTTCGCCACCGTTCCATTCGGCAGCACGTCGAAAGCCCGGATGTGCCCGCGACGGGAGTCGTTGATATACAGAACCGATTCGTCCGGCGAAAACGCCAGCCCGTTCGGCAGCACGAAATCCGCCACCAGCAGCGTCATCGTCCCAAGGTCCGGCGTCACCCGGTACACGCCCGAGAACGTCAAATCCCATTCCTGCGCTGGCATCGGGCTCGTCCAGGGATCGGTGAAATAAATGCTGCCGTCGGATTTCACGACCACATCGTTCGGGCGGTTCAACTGCCGCCCCTGGAAGCTGTTGGCGATCACTGTGATGTCGCCGTCCAACTCCTGCCGGGTCACACGGCGCGAGTCGTGCTCGCATGCCAGCAGTCGCCCTTTCAAATCCCGCGTCAACCCGTTCGCTCGGTTGGTCGGTTCCTGAAACAGCGATACACCCTTGCCGGGTTCGTATTTCATCCGCTTGTTGTTGTGGATGTCGCTGAACAGCAGATAGCCGCTCTCATGCCACCACAGCGGCCCTTCGGCCGGCCCTTGAGGCCCGCCGAACCCGTCGGCGAGATGTCGGATCGGCTGGCTGACATCGATGATCTTGTCGAGTTCGGGGGCGTAGCGCTCGATCCTCGGTGCGTCGGTCATTGTTGTTTCCTCCGTTTTCACGAAGGATAGGCACGCACCCGACGCACCGGCAAGCCAGCGCTCAGGCCCCGGCGAGCAGCGCGTCGAAGGTACCGGCGTTACCGCAATATTCGTGGCTGTTGGCCGCCGCGACGCCGACCGCCAGTTCGTTCCGGCACCGCGTGCTGGCGCTGCACCGAGAACAGGTCAACTCCAGATCGCGCACCAACGGCCCACACATGCGGCGTACCTGGTTCGGATCCAGCCCGCGCGCGATCATCATTTTGTCCATCAGATCGGAATGATCGGACGTGCGCGGCAGAACCTGGATCAGATCGGCTTCGGCGATCCCCAGATCGGCCGCCATCGCGGTCAGATCGCCGCACGACAACGCATACAAATCGTCGTGCCGGTGCGCTCGGGCTTTCACCCAATCGCAGAAGCGACCCATCGTGCCGCGGACGTCGGAAGCGGTATCGTACGGCATGGTACCCTCTCACGCAGAAGCAATGCCGCAGCGTGAGCCGGTTCGGATACCGGCGCGTTGACGTGGATCAAGCCGGCGGCGTCAGTGGTGGTGATGCGCCATTTCGCCCTTGGCCATCGCGAGGTGGTGCACCTGATGGTGGCCGCCTTTCGCCATGATCCCCATGAAACCCAAGCCACGGATTTTCGCCGCTTCGGCCGCGTTGGACGCGGTGACGGTCAGGGTCACGCCGTCGGCGTTCGGTGCCGCCCGCACCGTCCAGCCGTTCGTGCCGTCGATCTCGCGCGCGTGGTCTGGGACCATGCGCTGGATGGCCTCCAGCGTGCGGCCGGAGCCGGTAACGGTCATGCGCAGGCCGCTATCGATCGGCTCCTTCCGCACGGCGGCCCGCAGCGTGACCTCATCCATATCGATCAGATGCTGGCGCAGGGCGTCGATATCGACTTTCGACCAATCGGTTTTCGGGTCCGCCTGCAACAGGTTCACGATTTCCTGAATCGCGCCGAACGCGGCTTGGCCGGGAGAGGTCGGAACGGTGCCAGCGCTCGCCATATGCTGCATGTGCATATGGCTGGGATCGTTCTGAGCCTGGGCGCTGCCGCCCGCGCACGCGAGCAGCAACGACAATGCCATCAAGCGGCGCATTGTGCCCCCGATCGCCGACGGCGCAGCGCCGCGAGCCCCAACGCTCCGAACCCGAACAATCCCATCGAAGCCGGTTCCGGCACGGTCAACAGACCGCCGATATAGAACTGGTTGGCATTGGCGATGTCCACCCCGCGCACGCCCAGGAACGACGCCGGGTTCGCTCGGATATTGAGGCTGTGGCTCTGGTTCAGGCTGGAGGAACTGTTGCCGAAATCGAAAACCTGTCCGCTGCCGGTAATGGGATTGGTTTCGACGGAAAACCCGCTGCCGGCGGTGATGGAGGACGACGGGGTGCCGTTGGTCGCGAACCAGGCGAAGACATTGCTTTCCACCGTCCGGGCCACGGTCTGAACACCGGCGATCGCGAGGCTGAACGTCGCGGCACTGCTGCCGACGAAGGCACCGCCGCTCACGGTGGAAAAGCCGAATACGACCCATTCCTGGTTGTTGTTCAGCACCGTGACCGATTCCGAAACCTGGATGGTCCCGCTTGCGATCAGGCTGGTACTGCCGAGGACACCCCCACTATCGGTGTAATTGGTCGGGGCGTCCGTGGCGGTCACGGTGAAGTTGCTGCCAGTGTTCAGAATCGCGTCAGCCCGAGCGGGCGCGATCCACGCCAGCGCGGTTGCCAAGCCTGCCGCCAGAAGGCGTGCGTTCGCGGACATGAACATCAGGCCGCCGACGCCAGCTTGATCCCGGATGCGTCGAAGGCCGAGAACAACGCCGCCTGCTGCGCCGCCGTCAGCTTCAGATGCGGCGGGCGGATGTTGGTCCAGGCTTGGTTGCCGGTGTTGCGCGCCACCAGAGATTTCAAACCGGGGATCAGCGGCACCGAGGTCACCGCCTTGCGCGTCGCCACCAGGATTTCGTGCGCCGCCGCGCCATCGTCGGTATTCCAGCCCGCGTACGCCCGAGCACCCTCGGCGCAATTGACGTTGGAGGCAGCGGTGATGCAGCCCGCACCGCCTTTTTGCAGCAGCGGACGCAGCAGCGAGTCGTCGCCGGCATAGAACTCGAACCCGTCGCGGGCGAAATTCTCCACGTACGACAGACCGTTTTCGTAGTTGCCGCTGCTGTCCTTGATCCCGCGGAACTTGCCGGGCACGGCCTTCAGCAGCCGGCCGATGAAATCGACCGAGAACGGAATGGCCGATTGCTGCGGGAAGTTATACAGATACAGCGAAATGTCGCCGCCCACGCGCTGCGCGACCTCCTGAAAATATGCCAGCAGCCCGTCGTCGGAGGGGTTTTTGTAATAGAACGGCGGCAGCAGCAGCGTGCCCCGGCAGCCCAATTTTTCGGCCTCTTTGGTCAGAAGCACCGTGTCGGTGATCGCCGTGGTGCCGGTGCCGGGCAGCATCTTGGAGGCCGGAATGCCGCGCGCGACCAAGCCTTCCAGCAGGCGGATGCGTTCCGCGACGCCCAGGCTGTTCGCCTCTCCGGTCGTGCCCAGCACCGCCAGCCCGTTGCAGCCGTTCGCCAGCAGCCAGCGGCAATGCGCGGCCATGCGATCCAGGTCGATGGATAGGTCGTCGTTCATGGCGGTCAGCACGGCGGCGTTCACACCGCCGTACAGGGCGTCTTTCAACATACTACTACTCCTTGGGTTCGCGACGGGCGCGCGGCATGCGGCCGGGCCAATCCACAATGTGATGTTCGAACGGCCCCGCCTTGCGTTCGTTAATGGCGCGCCCGCGCACGGAAATCCCCGCCTGATGCACGGTGTCGGGATCGCCGGACACCAGCGGGTGCCACCACAGCAGGTCCTTACCCTCGGCGAGGCGGCGGTAACCGCAGGACGGCGGCAGCCAATCGATCTCCCGCACCACCTCGGCCGTCAGACTGACGCAATCGGGGACGCGGCGTTTCCGCTTGGCATAGTCGCTGCACTGGCAGGAATGCAGGTCCAGCAACCGGCACGCCACGTTGGTGTGAGACAGCTCCCCGGTATCGTCGTGCCGCAGCTTGTGCAGGCAACAGCGGCCGCAGCCATCGCAGAGCGATTCCCACTCCGCGCCGGTCATGTCTTCCAGCTGCTTGGTCTTCCAGAATGGCTTTTCGGCGCCCATGCGGCCGGAAGCTACAGGGCGCCGAGTGGGATGGCTAGACGGGTGTTAGCGCCCGGGAGGCGCCAGACTCTGTTCCTGGATCGGCCCCCGGCTGCCCGAGGACGCGCCGGGCGGGTAGGACGGCACCAGTTGCGGCTGTTGCATCTGCTGCGGCTGCGGCGCGGACTGGTACCCCTGCGGATAGGCCGGGGCGTATCCCGCCGGCGGCTGCATCGGCGGCTGCGACTCCACCCGCTCCGGCCCGCGCCCACCGACGCGGGTCAGCAGATCCCGCAGCGGATCGGCCCCGCGATTGCTGCCCTGCATACTGACCACGATCTGCTGCGCCGCCAAAGGCTGCCCGTAATAGGACTGGTTGGCGCGCGAGTCCGTGGACATCAGGCTGCCTTCCAGCGAAATACCGCCATACAGGCCGCGCGCCTGCGCGAAGGCCACGATATCGGCCCCGACGGCAGCGGTGGTGGAGCCTTGCACGCCCGCGCCGATCGTCGCGACCGCCAGGGACGCGTCGGCACCCAGCTTGACCTGGTTGTCCAGTACCGCGCGCAGGCCCTTGTCGGTCATGATCAGGATCGTGACCTGGCTGTCCTGGATGCCGATCTGCAACCCGAAACTGCCGCTCCCGATCGTATAGAACGCCGGATACGACCACGTCCCATTCCCCGCTCGGGCCAGCATGACGCAGCTGCCGCCCTCGCCGCCGAAGAAGAACCCGGCCTTGAACACGCGCGGGCAGATCATCGCCGCCTTGGCGCGCCTGAGCATCGAGGCAGGCGAATCCGACACGGTTTGCGTGGTCATCTCCTGCACCGCCAACGCGGCGCGATCCACCAAGGTCTGTTCCTCGCCGGGCGAGGTGGAGCAGCCGCTGAGCCAAAACGGCAATATTATCAACGCGGCGGCCAGGATACGGGATCGCATGGTCGGTCTCCTCAGGTCGGGCGAATCCGATTCGTTCGCTCCACTTTACCCAGTGAAGACCTGATTCGGGGCAAATTCACGGCACCCCCGTGTCAATATCCTGGGAGTTCGTTCACGCAGACCACCCGCCAGCCGCCCGGATGGCGTTCTAGCCGGGTCAGCGACAGGTTCTGGATGGACAAATGCAGCGCGTTGTCCGGCGCCACCCCCAGCGCATGCGCCACCGCCGCGCGTATTGTCCCGCCATGGCTGACGATCACCACGTCTTCCCCCTCATGCGCGATCGCCAGACGTTCCAACGTCGCGCCGGCCCTGGCCACGACCTCCACCATGCTTTCGCCGCCGGGGGGCTTTTCGTCGCCGGCCAGCGGCCAGAAGGCGTGCGCGGGGTTGGCCAGTTTGTTCGGCAGTTCCGCGTGCGGCAGGCCCTGCCATTCGCCCAGCGACTGCTCGATCAGGTCCGGCTCCACCGACGGGGGAATATGCGGATAGCCGGCATCGAAGATCGCGGCGGCGGTACGATGGGTGCGGGACAGGGGCGTGACGACCCAGTTGGCCGGATGCGGCAGACGGCTGGCGAGCGCCTTGTACATCGGCGCCTGCTCCATCAGCGTGGTCTCGCACAGGGCCACGTCCATGACGCCGTACAGGATCGCGCGGGCATTTTCCTCCACCAGCGCGTGGCGGATCAGCCAGAATCGGGTTTCGCTCATTCGCCGATGCTCAGAAGGGCGCCGCGCACGCGGGCCTGGTGGAACTGGCGGGCGAACAGCAGCGACGCCGCGCCCAGCCAGAGGACATTGAGGCCGGTGGCCGCCGCCAGATGACCGGTTTGCACCACCCCGTCCAGCAGAATGCCGCGCATCCCCTCGAACACATGCGCCGCCGGCAGAGACAGCGCAACCGGCTGTAGGAACCAGGGCAGGACCGACACCGGGTAGAACACGGCCGAGAACGGTGCGAGGCCGAACAGCACGCCCCAGGCCAAAGGCTCCGCCCCCGCGCCGTGCCGCAGGATCAGCGATACGACACCCAGCGCCACCCACCAGCCCATGACCAGCATGTTGACGAAAAACAGAACCAGCGCCGGCCCGAGGGCGAATAGGTTGAACGCATACAGCCCCCAGGCCAGGACAATGGCCGGCAGCACGCCCGCCAGCATGCGCAGGAAGGACATGCCGATCAGCGCCATCACCAGCTCCCACGGGCGCAGCGGGCTGACGAAAACGTGACCGAGGTTGCGGGACCAGATTTCCTCCAGAAAGCTGATCGACAGCCCCATCTGGCCGCGCAACGTGACCTCCCACAACAGCACGCCCCCCATCAGCGCCCCACCCGCCATCAGCGCGGTGTTCCCGAGGCGCCCGACCAGGAAGCTGGCCGTGAAACCCCAGATGCACATGTTGAGGACGGGCCAGTAGGCAAGCTCCAGCAACCGCGGCCAGGAGCGGCGATACAAAGCGAGGTGCCGGTACATCAGGCCCCAGATGCGGCGAAGGGATGGCGTCATGCGCGGCTTATAGCGTGCGTGGACGGTGGCGGGAAACCGGGGCATAGTGGGCGCCATCATGATCCAGCAACGTCTCGGTACTTCCCTGTTATCGGTGACCCCGATTCGCGCGGGCCTGCTCGCGGCCGCGTTGGCCGTGCCCGTCGGCGCATGGGCGCAAAGAGTGGACAAGCCGGCCGCCGCACCACCCCCGGCAACGATGGAGGCATCGCTGGGCCGGTCGGCCTTGCGCGCCACGACCTTCAAAGCAGGGACAACGGCCCTGAACCTGAGTGTCCGTCCTGAAAGTTAGCGAGTTATTTGAATCGGTTACCCTGGGGGATTGCACCGTCTGAAAACCTCTGAATCGATAGACGGCACCGAATCCCGAGGTGCCTCATGTGGACTGCCGAAAA
>Ga0214182_1000649_pt1 | contig 12435 bp, 7 predicted proteins | sample TroBogEpilimnion_8_FD_153020 | JGI IMG/M metagenome (GOLD analysis project Ga0214182, IMG submission 153020) | Freshwater microbial communities from Trout Bog Lake, WI - 14NOV2007 epilimnion | ecosystem: Environmental > Aquatic > Freshwater > Lake > Epilimnion/Euphotic zone | place: Trout Bog... | reverse complement strand
CGCCGCAATTGCTCGATCGCGGGCATGACCAGCGTGGTTTCCTCCGTCCCCAACGCCCCCTGTTCGCCCGCGTGCGGATTGAGACCCGCGATCGCCAGCCGTGGCCGTGCGATCCCGAAATCGCGGCGCAGCGCAGCATGTACGGTGCGGGCCGCGGCGACGATCGCTTCCGGCGTCAGCATGGCGATGGCATCGCGGAGCGACACATGCACGGTTACCGGCACCACCCGCAGCAGTGGACAGGCGAGCATCATGATCGATTCACCGGGCACGCCCGTGATTGCGGCGAGGAATTCGGTATGGCCGGGGTGGGCGAAGCCGGCACTGTACAGCGCGGCCTTGTTGATGGGGTTAGTGACGATGGCCCCCACCTCACCGCTCATTGCCATGGCGGCGGCGCGAGCGATTGAATCGACGACGACCGGTGCGTTCGCGGAATCGGGCCGGCCGGGTATCGCCGCGACGGGCAGAGGCATCGGAAACACCGGCAGCGCTCGGCCGAACATCTTGGCGGCATCCGCGGCGTTCGCGACGGTGTCGATCGGCACATCCAACCCTAGGCCACGCGCCAACGCCGCCAGACGGTTGGGATCGTCGAGCGCGAAAAACGGATGCCCGCCCCGGCGCGCGAGCCATGCCCGCAGCGTGCACTCGCCCCCGACCCCGGCGGGATCGCCCATCGTCAGCGCCAGAGGGCGCGGTTCGGGTACGGGCATAAGCGGGTGTCTTTCCTGTCCGGCGGAACTGGGCCCATGATGCCATGGCTCACTGCCCCCGTCATGATTGCATGTGCGCCAGCGGGGTTATCCCTTGGGCGTATCCGTTGGAAGGGGCAGCTGGATGTCAGCCACGATCCGCGTCACCACACCCGCCCAATCGCCCGGCCGGTCCTGCCGGAACAGTCGCATCGAGGCATACCAGGGGCTGTCCTCCCGCCCCATCAGCCAGCGCCAATCCGGGACATGTGCCAGCATTGCCCAGGTCGGCACCCCCATCGCGCCCGCCAGGTGCACTACCGCGGTGTCGGCGGCGATCACCAGATCGAGCGTCTCCAGCAATGCCGCCGTCTTGCCGAAGTCCGTCAGCCGCTCGCAATGGTCGGGCAACGGCAGGTCCCGCGCCCGTGCGCCGACCTGGAGATTGACGAACTCGATCCCCGGTATCGCCAGCAAAGGCGCCAGCGCCGCCGCCGGCACCGACCGGCGCCGGTCGTTCGCCTGGGCGGGGTTTCCGGCCCACGCCAGCCCGACCCGGCGCCGTCTTGTTCCGCCCGCGCGCGGCGAGGCCGCCCGCAGGTATCCCTTCCGCCCGGGCAGGGCCTCCAGGTCCGCCCCCATTGCCAGAGGCAGACTCATCATGTCGGTCCAGGCGTCGTAGCCCTCCACGCGGGCGGAGTGAGGGAGGACCACGACTCCCTCCAACCGCGCCAGAAGCGGCACCAGCTTGGGATCGCATTGCAGAACCGGCGTGCCGCCGGCCTGGGCGATTTGCACCAAAAATCGGGCGAATTGGATCGTATCGCCGAAGCCTTGTTCGGCACGGACCAGGATGACCTTGCCGGCTGGATCGCCGCTGGACCAATAGGGGCCGGGCAAAGGTGGGAAGTCGCGGCGAAAGGCCGGGTGCCGCTTGCGCCATTCGTATTCGGGCAAGCCGCGTGCCAGGTCGCCCGTCAACAGCCGCACCGACGCCAGATTCCAATGGGCCTGCGGCATTTTGGGGGACAGGCGTACCGCGGTCTCGCACGCAAAAAGGGCCTCGGTCAGCCGCGCCTGAGTCATCATCAGGTGGCCGAGGCTCGCTTGTGCCTCGGCCAGCGTCGGGTCCAGCCGAATGGCCGTCCGGTAGTGACGTTCGGCGTCCGCCTCCTCACCCAGGTCCACGCAGGTATTGCCGAGGTTCAGCCAGCCTGCCGCCAAACCCGGCATCAGCACCACGGCGCGGGTCAGCGCCGCGTGCGCGGCCTCCGGTCGCTGCAAAGCGCTGAACGCGGTGCCCCGGGCGAAGTACAGCTCCGCGTCGTCGGGCAGCGCGGCCAGCGCGAGCGCGGTTCGGTCCAGCACCGCGGGATAATGTTCGGCGGCCAGCAGGGACCGGATCAGGTCTCGGGATGGGGCGGGCTCGTGAGCGCGGGCGTGCAGCGTTTCCATGCGCCGGTTCTAGGCATGGAATGGTTAACAAAAGGTAAAGGGAACCTACACGCGTATGGAAAATTCGACGGCGTGGTCCCTTACCGAGCCTGAGCGCTCGCTTCGCTCCGCGTCGCCCCGGATCGTGCGGCCAACGCCGCCGCCATGAACTCATCCAGTTCGCCATCCAGCACCGCGTCCGGATTGCCCTTTTCCACGCCGGTCCGCAGGTCCTTCACCAACTGATAGGGCGCGAGGACGTAGTTCCGGATCTGATGGCCCCAACCGATATCGGTCTTGGCGTCTTCCTGCGCCGCCGTCACGGCCTCCCGCTTGCGCAGCTCCGCCTCGTACATGCGGGCACGCAGCATCTCCATCGCGTTGGCGCGGTTGCGGTGCTGCGACCGGTCGGTCTGACATGCCACGATGATCCCGGTCGGGATATGCGTGATGCGGATCGCGCTATCTGTCTTGTTCACGTGCTGCCCGCCCGCGCCGGAGGCTCGGTAGGTATCCACTTTCAGGTCGGACGGGTTGATCTCGACCTCGATGGTGTCGTCGACCACCGGATACACCCAGACGCTGGCGAAACTGGTCTGCCGGCGGGCGTTGGCGTCGAACGGGCTGATGCGGACCAGACGGTGCACCCCGGCCTCGGTCTTCAGCCATCCGTAGGCGTTGGGGCCGGAGACCTGGAGCGTCGCCGATTTGATCCCGGCCTGCTCGCCTTCGGATTCTTCCATCAAGCTGGCTTTGTAGCCGTGCTGTTCGGCCCAGCGCATATACATGCGCAGCAGCATTTGCGCCCAATCCTGGGCTTCCGTGCCGCCGGCGCCGGCGTTGAGCTCGATGTAGCAGTCGTTGGCGTCGGCTTCGCCCGAAAGCAGGGATTCGATTTCCCGCCGCTTGGCTTCCTCGGCCAGCGCCTTCAGGGCCGCGATGCCCTCGGCCACCATGTCCGCATCGCCCTCGGCTTCCGCCAGCTCGATCAATTCGGCGGCGTCGTTGACCTCGGCCTCCAGCTTCAGCACGCCTTCCATGCCGGATGCCAGCTGATTGCGTTCCCGCATGAGCTTCTGCGCGGCGGCGGAATCGTTCCAGATGGCCGGGTCTTCGGCGCGGTTGTTCAGGTCCGCGAGGCGGCCTTCGGCGACATCCCAGTCAAAGATGCCTCCTCAGCAGCGCGATCGACTGCTTGATCTGGTCGTTGAGGGCGTCGGATTCGGTGGACATGGCACTCAATCTGGGTCGGAAAGGGAGCGGGTCAATACAGCCCGCCCAGGCTGCTGTCGACTCCGCCGTGCACGGGACCTTGATCGGAGGAACCCTCGCCACCGCCGCCGCCCGTCGCGACCGGTTCGGCCGATCCGGTCAGGATGGCGTTCGACGCGCCGGGGGTCTGGCCGGTCTTGAAGGCGTCGGTCACCGCGCCGGAACCGCTTTCCCACGTCGCCAGCGTCACGCCGGGTGGCATGGTGAAGTTCACCACCGGCCGGTCCTTCAACGCCACCGCCATGAAATCGTGCCAGACCGGCGCCGCCAGCGCGCCGCCGGTTTCGTTGTTGCCCAGCGACATCGGGTTGTCGAAGCCGATCCATACCGTCGTCGCCAGATCGGCGGTAAAGCCCGAGAACCAGGCATCGGTGAATTCCTGGCTGGTGCCGGTCTTGCCACCGATCGGCCGGTTGAGACCTTTGCCCGCCGCGTATCCGGTGCCGCGACGGACCACGCCCTGCATCATATTGATCAGCTGATACACGCTCCGCGGGTCGGCGATCTGCTTGCGCGGATCGGTCAGGTCGGGCGGGGCGGCGGGATTGCCGCAGCCGTTGCAGACGGCGGGTTCGCTGCGGAAGATCACCGTGCCGTTCCGGTCCTGCACGCTGTCGATCAACGTCGGCACGACCTCCTTGCCCCCAGCGGCAATCGAGGCATACGCACCGGCCTCCCGCATCGGGGTCGTCGTCACCGCCCCCAGCGCGGCGGGCAGCACGTGCGGCATGCTGTCGTTCATGTGAAACGCGATCGCCGTGTCGGCCACCGCATCCATGCCCACCTGACGCGCGACGCGAATGGTGACCAGATTGAGCGACTGCTCCAGCGCCACCCGCAGCGGCGTCGGGCCGCCGAACGTGCCCTCGAAATTCCCCGGTCGCCAACGCCCGGCGGCGGTATCCACCACGATCGGCGCGTCCATGAAACGCTGACTCGGAGAAATTCCATGCTCCAGCGCCGTCAGATAAACCATTGGCTTAAAGCTCGACCCCGGCTGCCGCTGTCCCTGAGTCGCTCGGTTGAACTGGCTTTGCTCCGAACTCCAGCCGCCGACCAGGGCCAACACCCGCCCGGTCGTGGGTTCGACGGACACCAAAGCGCCCTGTACCAACGGAATCTGCCGCAGCGCCAGACGCGGGCCGGCGGGCGCGGGGGCCGGCTTGCCGCGCGCGGCGGCGGTTGGGGCGGGTTCCTCCTTGGCCGCGATGCTCTCGATCATCACGACATCGCCGGCATGCAGCGCGTCGCCGGTCCGTCGCGGCGCCGGTCCCAGCTTGCCGTCCTTGACCGGCCGCGCCCAGGCGACCTCGGCCAGCGGCATCGTCCCGGTTTTGGGCAAAGGCATCGTGCCCGCGCCCACCGCCGGTTCCAGCCAGCCCAGCTTGGCTTCGGCGTCGGCGGCGGCCAGCACGACGGCCAAACGCCACGCCGGCAGCATCCCCGGCGGACGCGGCACGCCGCCTAGCAGGCCGGGCCATTCGCGGTCGAGGCTCGTGCTTGTCACCTGCGTCACTGCCCCGCGCCAGCCGCCGATTTTGCGGTCGTAGGCCATCAAGCCATCGCGCAACGTGGTCTCGGCCGTCGCCTGGAGCAGCGGGTCGAGGCTGGTGCGCACCGTCAGCCCGCCCTGCGTCGCGGTTTCCGCACTGAATTGCCCCACAAGCTGGCGCCGCACCTCTTCCGCGAACCACTCCGACCCCGGCACCGGAGGCGGGCGGCGGAACTCGCTGGGAGAGATCGGCGTCGCCTTCGCCGCCGTGGCCTGTTCCGGCGTGATCGCGCCATCTTCCAACATCCGGTCGATCACCCAGTCGCGGCGGGTGCGCGCGGCCTCGGGGAAGCGGAACGGGTTGTAGTTGTTCGGCGCTTTCGGAAGGGTCGCCAGGAACGCGGCTTCCGGCAAAGTCAGTTGGTCCAGCGATTTGTTGAAATATGTCTGGCCGGCCGCCGCGACGCCGTAAGCGCTGAGTCCCAGGTAGATTTCGTTCAGATAGAGTTCGAGGATTCGCTCCTTCGGCAGCGCGTCCTCGATCCGAATCGCGAGGATCGCTTCGCGGGCTTTGCGCGCCAGCGAAACTTCATTGTCCAGCAACATGGTCTTGGCGACCTGCTGGGTGATGGTGGAGGCACCGATGGGCCGCCGGCCCTGACCCATATGCGTCAGGTCGAAGAACCCGGCGCGTGCGATCGCCAGCGGGTCGATGCCATGGTGGCGCCAGAAGCTTTGGTCCTCGGCGGAGATGAAGGCTTGGCGCACCATCGGCGGGATGGCGGATACCGGCACGAAAATGCGCCGTTCCGTCGCCAGTTCGGCCAGCAAGTGGGCATCGCCGGCATAAACCCGGCTCATGACCGGCGGCTGATACTCCCGCACGCGATCCAGGTCGGGCAGGTTTTCGCTGAAGCGCTGATACGCCACCCAACCGGCGGCCGCGCCGAGCACGCCAACCAGAATGACGATGCCGGTCAGCATTCCGAACACTACGCAGATGAACCCAAGGACTGGCCGGCGACGCTTCGCTGGCGGCTTCGCGGTAGGCTTGGAGGGCGGCGGTACGAGCGGTTCGCCCGCGGTCAAACGTCCGGTCATGCCCGCGATATGGCGTGTTCCCCGCCCAAGAACCAGCCCCGATTCTTATCCCGTGCTCAGCTCCGCGACGGACAGCCGTCCCGTGGCGACAAACCAGCCATCCACCGCCCGTTTCATCGCCGCCGCCACCAGCTTACGATGGGGCGCCTGCCGCAGCGCGGCCTCATCCTGCGCGTTCGACATAAATCCCATCTCCACCAGCACGCTCGGGATGTCCGCCGCCTTCAGGACCTGAAACCCGGCGTGTCGTGCGGGGTTGGGCAACATCGGCAGTTCCCGGTCGAGGCTGCGCACGAGAGTCCGGGCGATGCGGGCCGAACCGGAGCGGGTTTCCTGGCGCACGAGGCTGGCGAGGATGCGGGCGACATCCGGGGGGGTGTCGTGAAAGCCGGGGTCGCCAAACCGGTCGGCACTGTTTTCCCGTTTGGCCAGCATCGCCGTTTGCGCGTCGGAGGCCTGGTTTGCCAGCGTGTACACCGAGGCACCGCGAACGCTGTGATCGTTCATCGCATCGGCATGCATCGATACGAACAGGGCCGCGCCGCGCTTTTGCGCGCGGGCTACGCGGTCGCTCAGGGGCACGAACACGTCCCGTGTCCGGGTAAGTTCGACGCGGTATTGGCCGCCTTTTTCCAGGATTGCTTTCAGCTCTCGCGCGGTGGCGAGCGCGACGTGCTTTTCATAAGTGCCCGATACACCGATCGCGCCCGGGTCCTTGCCGCCGTGGCCGGGGTCCAGCATCACCAGAGGCGGGGCCGGTTTGGTCCCGAGTTTCGTCGGCGCGGCTGCTTCCTTGCCGTGCTTCGTCGCGGCCAACACGGTCGGCGATAGCAGAAATGTGCCCGTTACCGCACTGGCGACCGCGAACCGCCCCAGCAAAAGGCGCCGCGACAGCAGGTCGTTCATGCAATCGTCCGTCGCCATCCTTGGCTCCCTTGGACCGGTTCGCCGATGCTCGACATGTGCGGCGATGTTGGCAATCCGCTGGTGATATCAAGCGCTCAGGCAATAGCCTTAACACGTTTTGTCGGGAAGTGCACGTTGTACGTTGAAAGCGGCCGGTTTATGGCGCCGTGGATCGCGCGAGCCCGGTTTCCTGTCCGGGCAACGAGCCGTTTCCCCTCTTGGAACACCGAGGATATCGCGGCATGTTGCGCCCCGCGCCCGCTTTTCCGCCGTATCGCCGAAGGACCGGCCCTTGCCCGACCCGATGAACCAGCAAGACCGAGACCTTTTCGATGAGGCTGGGTATCTGCGCCGCAATCCCGGTCTGATCGAGGCGATCGAAGCCCATATCGTATCGAATGCTTGGGATCATTACGACAAGCACGGACGGCGCGAGGGCCGCCTACCCAACGATGTCGACGCGGACTTCTATCTCGCCGCCTATCCGATTGTCGCCGCCGATCTTGGACGCGTCCCCGGCCGCAGCGACGCGGCAGCGCATTTCGTGCGGTTCGGCCGAGCGCGCGGGTATCTGCCGAACGCGACCGCGCCACGGCCGAACGATCCCGGCCGGTCGCCATCGCCCTTCGGCGGCGGATGGACCGATCGGGCGGATGCGATGGACGCGATCCAAAACCGCTTCGATCTCGGCCGTATCACGGACCGGCAGGCGGACCGTCTTCGGTCCTGGGTGCGCGACGGTTACGTGACGATTGACATCGGAACGGCCGGCGACCGGATCAAACCGGCCGCGCTGGCGTTGGAGCAGGCGTTTGCCGGCACGTTTCCCGATGCGCGTTTTCGCTGTCCCGATTTGGGCGCGGATCCCGTCGCCTGGGACCCCATACTGACGCCTCATGCCGCGGCTGTTTTGGACATCCATGCGTTGTCGTCGGCGGTCCGACGCTTGATGTTGGCCCCCTTGGCATCCGGTTTTCTGACGGAATTGTTCGACAGCCCGCTGACGATCGAAAGGAGCGAGGGCATGCTCCGCCCTGTTCCGCAACCGCCGCGGCAGGATTCCGCGTGGATCGGCCATGCCTCATCCCGGTTGTTCGCCGGTTTGTGGATCGCGCTGGACGAAGAGGCGGAGGCGGGTGCGCTGTTCGTCTATCCCGGCAGCCATCGCCTGCCGGAATTCGCCTATGCCGGACGCTACAAATCGTTGGAGGAAGCCGAACGGATGGCCGAGGGCGGCCTGGAAAGCGAAGCCGCCGCGCATACCGATCATTTGCTGCGGGAAATCCGCCGAGCGGGCCTGGAACGCGTGCCTGTCGCGCCACCGTTGGGATCGGTGACCGTGTTGCACCCGGATCTGGTTCATGAGGTCGGTGGGGTAACGGGGCTGGCCGTGCGGCGGGCGCTGCGCGCCTGGGTATGCCCGCGCAATGCCGCGCCGCTGTTCGCCGAACGCATTCCAACGAAACGCCATGCGGAAGACGGCTACAGCTTCATCTCCGGCGTCTACCCCGAACGGGAACCAGTGGATTGAACGAATCCCTGTTCGCGCGCACCGCGCGCGGTGCCGGCTGGGTGATGGCCTGGCGGTTCGGCATGCGCGTCCTGGGCCTGATCAGCACGCTGGTGCTGGTGCGGCTGCTGGCACCAGCCGATTTCGGTTTGATCGCGCTCGCGACCGGGTTCATGCAGTCGGTCGACGGGCTTATGAGCCTTGGCACCGAGGAAGCGGTGATCCGCGCGCAGGCGCCAGACCGTAGCATCTACGATACGGCCTTCACGTTGACCGCGCTGCGCGGGCTGTTCGCGAGCATGCTGGTGGCCGTTGCCGCGTTCCCCGTCGCCCGCTTCTTCGGCGACGATAGGCTCGGGCCGGTGCTGCTGGTCGTCGCGACGCTGCCGCTGCTGGACGGCATCGGCAATATCGGCACCGTCGATTTCCGCCGCCACATGACTTTCCACAAGGAATTCGCGCTGATGGTGCTGCCCAAGCTGGGCGGCATCCTGGCGGCGATCCTGGTGGCGATTCTGCTGCGCAGCTACGTCGCCATGCTGGTCGGCATGCTGACGAATCGCGGCCTGCGCACGGTCATGAGCTACGTCATGCATCCGTATCGCCCCCGGTTCAGCCTGCGGTCCTGGCGGGCGTTGGTCGGCTACTCCGTCTGGACCTGGCTCTTGAGCCTCGCGGTGCTGCTGCGCGACCGGTGCGACCGTCTGATTCTAGGGCGGCTGAGCGGATCGGCGCTGTTGGGCTTCTTCAGCGTCGGCGCCGAAGTCGCGGCTCTGCCGATGACCGAACTGATCGAGCCGCTGGGACGCGCCGCCTTCGCCGGATTCGCGTCCGCTCGGCACGCGGGCGCCGCGGTGCCCGACATGTTTTTGCGGTTGATCGGCTTCGCCGCGCTGCTGGCGCTGCCGGCCGGGTTGGGTTTGTCGCTTTTGTCCGCGCCTTTGGTGCGCTTGGCGCTGGGGCCGGGCTGGGACCAGACAGTGCCGGTGCTGGCGGTGCTGGCTCTCGCGGGCACGATCATGGTGTTCGGCCATCTCAGTCTGCATCTGCTGAGCGCGCATGCGCTACTCGGGCGGCTGGTGGGACTGACCTTGGCGGGCGCGGTGCTGCGGGTCGGTCTGCTGTTGGTGCTGATTCCGCGATTCGGCTTGGTGGGTGCCGCGGTCGCGGCGGCGTTGGCGACCGCGTTGGAACAAGGGCTGACCGTCGCGCTGGCCTTGCGGCATTTCCGGATCGGCGCCGGCGCGTTGTGCGCGCAGGTCTGGCGTCCGGTGCTGGCGACCGCGGCGATGACGGGCGTGCTGTGGGCCACGGGCCACGGCTGGCAACCGCCCGATGCGGAACCGGCGCTGGGCGCGCTTCTGTCGGGCGTGGGGATCGGCATCCCGGTCTTCGTCGGGACGTTGCTGGTGGTGTGGCTCGCGGCGGGCCGGCCGGCGGGGGCTGAAGCCGATGTGCTGCGCCTGATACGCCAGCGCGGGTTCGCGTAGCCTCTTGCCTTTAGCCGCCGGCTGGGCGACCTTGTGCCATCAACCAAACCGTCTCTGACCAATAGCGAGGCTGCCGTGAACGACACCGCCATCGTCTCCGATTCCGTGAAACGCTTCAAATGGGTGGGCACCCGCCCGATCCGTCCGGACGGTATCCCCAAAGTGACCGGCCGAGCGCAGTACGGCGCGGACCTGAAGCTGCCGGGCATGATCTACGGCAAGGTGCTGCGGTCCCCGCATGCGCACGCCAAGATCCTGTCGATCGACACCTCCGCCGCCGAGAAGATGCCGGGCGTGAAGGCGGTCATGACGTCCGCCGATCTGCCGCAGCAGAAATTCGACTACATCGGCCCGGAACGCGTCGCGGTGAACTTCTGGCACGTCACGCGCAACATCATGGCGCGTGAGAAGGTCTATTACGAAGGCCATGCCGTCGCCGCCGTTGCCGCCATCAGCAACTCCATCGCCGAAGAGGCGATGGCCCTGATCAAGGTCGAATACGAGGTGCTGCCGCATGTCATCGACGTCGATGAGGCGATGGCCCCCGATGCCCCGCTGTTGTTCGAGGATATGATCACCCGCGGCGTCGAACCCCCGCCGACCAAGCCGTCCAACATCTCCAAGGTGCTGAAATTCGCCATGGGCGACGTGGACGCCGGCTTCAAGGAAGCCGACGTCGTGATCGAACACGAATTCAAGACCGCCGCCGTGCATCAGGCTTACATCGAACCGCATGCCTGCGTCGCGAAATACGAGGCCGACGGCCAGTGCGAAATCTGGTCCTCCAGCCAGGGCCACTTCCAGATGCGCGCGCTGACCGCGCAGATCATGGGCAAATCGCTGGGCGATCTGCGCGTGACCCCGGCGGAAATCGGCGGCGGCTTCGGCGGTAAGACGGTGACCTATCTGGAACCCGTCGCCGCCACGCTGTCCAAGAAATCCGGCCTGCCGGTGCGCATCATGATGAGCCGCGAGGAAGTGTTCCGCGCGTCCGGTCCGACCTCGGGTTCGTCCATGTGGGTAAAGATCGGTGTCAAAAAGGACGGCACGATCGTCGCGGCCGACGGCATCTTCAAGTTCCAGGCCGGTGCGTTCCCCGGCTCGCCGGTGATGAACGGCTGCCTGTGCGCCTACGCGCCGTACGACATCCCGAACCAGCGCGCTGTCGGCTACGACGTGGTTAGCAACCGCCCGAAGGCGGCCGCTTATCGCGCCCCTGGCTCGCCGATCTCGGCTTTCGCGGTGGAAAGCGTGCTGGACATGTGCGCCAAGAAGATCGGCATGGACCCGCTGGCGCTGCGCCAGAAGAACGCCTGCCGCATCGGCACGCCGACCCTGTCCGGTCCGAAGCACGCGCATGCCGGCTACCTCGAAACCGTCGAAGCCCTGATGAAGCACCCCGCCTATCAGGTGAAGCTCGGGCCGAACCAGGGCCGCGGTGTTGCCTCCGGCTATTGGTTCAACGGCGGCGGCGAATCCTCCGCTACGCTGCAGATTAACGCCGACGGCACGGTGCTGATCGCGACCGGCAGCCCGGACATCGGCGGCTCTCGCGCCTCCATGGCGATCATGACGGCGGAGACGCTGGGGATCGACTACAGCCAGGTGCGGGCGATCGTCGCCGACACGGCGTCCGTCGGTTACACCCATGTCACCGGCGGTTCGCGCGTGACCTTCGCGACCGGCACCGCGGTGGTGAACGCCACCAAGACCGCGGTGAAAATTCTGTGCGAGCGCGCGGCGATGATCTGGGGCGTCGATCCGGAAGGCGTGATCTGGGAAGACGGCTATGCCAAGCCGGCCGGCTCCAACGTCGGCGATTTCAAGCCGCTGTCGCTGAAGGAAATCGCCGGTAAAGCGGCGGCGACGGGCGGTCCGATTACCACATCGGCCGGTGTCAACGCCGGCGGTCAGGCCCCCGGCTTCGCCACCCAGTTCTGCGACGTGGAAGTGGACCCGGAGACCGGCAAGGTCACCATCCTTCGCTTCGTCGCGGCCCAGGACGTCGGTCGTGCGATCCATCCTTCCTACGTGGAAGGCCAGATCCATGGCGGCATCGTGCAGGGCATCGGCTGGGCGCTGAGCGAGGAATACATCTACAACAGCAAGGGGTTGCTCGATAACGCGGGCTTCCTCGACTACCGCTGCCCGGTGTCGTCGGATCTGCCGATGCTGGACGCGGTGCTGGTGGAAGTGCCCAACCCGACGCACCCCTACGGGGCGAAGGGCGTGGGCGAGGTCTGCATCTGCCCGCCGATGGCCGCGATCGCCAACGCGATCGAAGCCGCGACCGGCAAGCGCCTGACCGACCTGCCGATGTCCCCGCCCAAGGTTCTGGCCGCGCTTTCGGCCTAACCATGGCAACCGGCCCCGCTCGGGTCGTCTTCACCAGCGGATTCGCCGCGCGCTATACCAATGGCGTGCGCGAATTCGATGTGTGGGCGACGAATATGCGTCAGGTCATCAAGGCCATGGACGACATGTTTCCCGGGCTGGGGCATCATCTGGAGGAAGAGACGACGCTCGCCATCAATG
>Ga0214182_1000642_pt1 | contig 12480 bp, 14 predicted proteins | sample TroBogEpilimnion_8_FD_153020 | JGI IMG/M metagenome (GOLD analysis project Ga0214182, IMG submission 153020) | Freshwater microbial communities from Trout Bog Lake, WI - 14NOV2007 epilimnion | ecosystem: Environmental > Aquatic > Freshwater > Lake > Epilimnion/Euphotic zone | place: Trout Bog... | reverse complement strand
CGGATCGCCGTGCCCGTCATCGCGCCGCCGGCAGCCCCGCCATGAATTTCACCAGATACGGCTTCCACGTCGCCGCGTAATAATGGGTGAAATGCCCGTGCGTATCCTTGCCGTAGGGCGTCAGGATATACGTGCCGTGCGCGATCTTCTTGAACGCACGCTCGACCGTGCCGAGCGTGGGCGGGTTGGCGGTATCTTCCACGTTGTTGATCAGCATGACGCGGGCTTTGATTTTCGGCAGATCGGCTTCCGGGCTGTAATCGTAGATCGATTCGATTTCATACAGCGTATTGTTGGCGTCGCCGTTCTTCATGAGCGCGGCCAGACGTTTGTCGTACAGCGCCTTGGCGGCCGCCATGGTCGGCGCTTCCTCCTGAATACGCGCCGGGCTTTCCGTCAGGTCCTGGCCGGCGGCGGAATACATATAGCCGGTCGGATTCTTGTCGTAATTGCCGCCATTCCACGCCGGATCGTGCCGGATCGATTCCGCCGCGCCGTGGCGCAGCATGTAGTTGCGCCCACTGATTTCCACCGGCTGGCAGGAAAGCCCGATCGTCCCGTCCATCAGATCGGGATACCGCTCGGCCCACAGGAACTGCTGCATGCAGCCGAGCGAACTGCCGATCACCAGGCGGACATGGCCGACTTTCAGCCCGTCCGTCACCAGACGGTGAGCCAGATCGACCATATCGCTGTACCGGTAATGCGGAAACCCGGCTTTCAGCCCGTCCGACGGTTTCGACGATCCGCCGCGGCCGAGCGCATCGGGCATGACAATGAAATATTTCGCGGGATCGAGCGGTTGTCCCGGCTTAAACAACTCATCCGCGATGCTCGGGCGCAGCCAGTTGGCGCCGGTGCCGGTATTGCCCTGCAACAGCAGCACGGCATTGATCACCTGACCCGCGGCGTTGCGCTTGGGCGTGCCCATGGCGCGGTAGTGCAGCTTCGTCTCGGCCAGGGTCTCGCCGCTGGCGTATTTGTAGTTGGCGACGGTGTAGTCGCCTTCCTGGTAGCCGGGCCATTTCGCGGATGTCTCCTGCGCGAGCGCCGGGGCAGCTACGGCCAGCAGAGCGGACAGGATCGATGCGCGGATGGACATGCTGTGGCCTCCTATGACGACGGTATCCTATCCATGCGCGGGCAGGCCAGGGAACCCCTGGGGCTTCCGGCCTGTCAGTCCGGCAGCCACGTGCCGAGCACCTGCTCGGGTGTGAAGGTCAGCGTGGCGGGATCCCGATGCGGGGTTTCGCCGCGGTCGGTCAAATCCTCGATGACGACGTCGCGCGCACCGCTGAATTCCTGTTGAATGACGGCGGATGCGGTCTGCTTCAAGCTCGGGGCGTCGGCCAGAAGACGTGCGATCTCCCGCCGTTCCCGCCGGATCGTGCGGCGCCAGCCGGCACGCGGGTCGAGGGCGGGGGAGGTTTGCAGTTCGATCAGGTGTTCGAGAATCGTGGCGATGCGGCTGGCCAGTTCGCGCGCCTGACTTTTGCCCAAGGCCTCGATCTCCTCGGCGATATTCTGCCAGTCTGGGGATTCGTTGATGTGTTCGCCCGCCGCCAGCCTGCGCAGAAGGGCAGCTTGGTGTTCGGACCATTGCACAAGGTCGAAGTCGTAGAGCGCGTCCATGGAGTGGATGCTATGCCTCGGGGATGGAGAGGGTCAACGAGAGATGCGATTCTGACTGTGTCGATACGGTATTAACCCTGCGGTGTGGCCTGCCGCTTTCGGTGGGATCGGATGGTGTTGCGAGCAACATCGACCCTCACCGGAGGACGACATGACCGCACAGGAGTCGATAGCACGGCGGACGCTGTGAACCCCATCGCGGAGGAACCGATGGCATGCGCTTGCAGCCTAGCCATGACGGTTAGTGGTTCAAATGAGCCATATAAGATCATCCCGATCAGGCGATATCAGCGGTCCGTCTGGTCTTGTGCGGCATTCTCATGACGTTGAATCAGATGTGTCAGTATCCGCACAACCGCCGTGCGTTCGGTGGCGTCCAATGGCGCCAGGAGACGTTGTTGCACCCGGTGTACCGCCGGTTCGGCTTCCCGCAGAACCTGTGAACCCGCCGACGATAAACGCAGGACCTTGATGCGTTTATCGTTGGGGCTGGGGCCGCGCAGGATCCAACCCTTCGCCTCCAACCGTTCCAGCACGTCTCCGAGCGTGGAGCGGTCGAAGGCGATGAGGGACGAAAGACGGGTGGCGTCCAGGCCGGGATTTTGCCGGATGGCGGTCAGCGCCGCGAATTGGACCGACGTGAGTCCGGACGCGGCGCATTCTTCGGCGAAGAGAGCCATCGAGATTTGGTGGATCCGGCGAATGAGATGGCCGGGCATCGCATAGAGGTCGCTCATGGGAACTCGATCAAGCCGTTGGCCATGGCTTTAGCACCGAACGCCGGCGGTTGAAACCGAGATTGACAGCCTACTGAACGACAGTATACTGTCTAAATGGTTGCCCGAATGCCGCCACATCGAAGCGCGGCGCGGGCAACCCACGAAACAGGAGGAAGCGGACATGCAATTTTACCTGAACGGCTACAAACCGGGCGATCCCGATATCCAGGCGGCCGCGCCCGGCGTTGCCCGGTCGGGCTCGCTGCCTGATACAACCGATGTGCTGATCGTCGGTACCGGCCCCGCCGGCATGCTGCTGGCCGCGCAACTCGCGGCTTTCCCCGGCATCTCCACCCGCATCGTCGATCGGCGCGAAGGGCCGCTTCAGGTCGGGCAGGCCGATGGCGTTGCCTGTCGCACCGTCGAAATGTTCGACGCGTTCGGGTTGAGCGCGAAGCTGATCCGCGAAGCATATTGGGTGAATGAGACGGTGTTCTGGCGTCCGTCGCCCGACGACCGGACGAAAATTGCCCGCACCGGACGGGTCCAGGATACCGAGGACGGCTTGTCCGAATTTCCCCATCTGATCGTCAATCAAGCGCGGATGTTGGCCTATCTCGAAGAATACATGCAGAAATCGCCGTCGCGGCTGACCCCCGACTACGGCTGGGAGTTTGCGACCCTGACGGTAGAAGCATCGGGCGAGTATCCGGTGCGCGCCACGCTGGAAAATGTCGCGACCCGCGCGCGGAAAACGGTCAGGGCAAAATATGTCGTGGGGTGCGACGGCGCCCGCAGCCGGGTGCGGGAGGCGATCGGCGCCGTTCCGCGCGGCGATTTCGCCAACCACGCCTGGGGCGTCGTCGATATGCTCGCGGTGACAGATTTCCCCGACATACGGTTGAAGGCCGCGATCCAATCGGCGGACGAGGGCAATATTCTGCTCATCCCGCGCGAGGGCGGCTTCATGGTGCGGCTATATGTCGATCTCGGCGAGATCGATCCCGATAATCGCGATGCCTTTCGCTCGATCGGCCAGGAACAAGTCATCGCGACGGCGCGGCGCGTGCTGCATCCGTATACGTTGGACGTGCGCGATGTCGCGTGGTTCGCGGTCTATCAGGTGGGGCAGCGGGTCACCGACCGGTTCGACGACGTGGGGGACGGCGCGGGTCACCCGAGGGTGTTCATCGCCGGCGATGCCTGTCACACGCACAGCGCCAAAGCCGGGCAGGGCATGAACGTGTCGATGCAGGACGGCTACAACCTCGGCTGGAAACTGGCGTCCGTGCTGGATGGACGGGCGCGGCCCGACCTGCTGCGGACCTATCATGTGGAACGCCACGCGGTCGCAAGGAGGTTGATCGATTTCGACAAGGAATGGTCGAAGATCATGGCCTCGCCGCCGAAGGACCCGGAACATCCGGAATTGGAGGGCGTCGATCCGGCGGAATTGCAGGCATATTTCACGATGTCGGGGCGATATACCGCTGGGGTCGCGACGCAATACCCACCGGCCACGTATTTAACGGCGGAAGCGCCCCAACAGCAGTTGGCGATCGGGTATCCGGTTGGGATGCGCTTTCACTCGGCGCCGGTCGTGCGGTTGGCCGACGCCAAACCGGTGCAGTTGGGGCATGCGGCCCGAGCGGACGGGGCGTGGCGAATTTATGCGTTCGCGGATGCCAGCGGGACGCGGTTCGCGGCGCTGATGGATTATCTGGCGCATGCGGCGCAATCGCCGATACGCCGGTTCACCCCGGATGGTGCGGATATCGACAGCATCATCGATGTGCGGGGGATTTTCCAGCAAGGGCACCGCGATCTGAAGGTGGAAGCCCTGCCGGCGATGCTACTGCCGCGGAAAGGCCGGTTAGGGTTGATCGATTACGAAAAGGCCTACACGCCCGACCTGCGAACCGGCCCGGATATCTTCGATCTACGCGGCATCGACCGGGTGCTCGGGGCAACAGTGGTCGTTCGGCCGGACCAGCACGTCGCCCATGTGCTGCCGCTCGACGCCCACGACGCGTTGGCCGGGTTCTTCGGGCGGTTCATGCTCGACCGACGCTGAACGCGCCGCCACGCGATGGCACATCGTGTGCAAAGCTCCTGCTGCCCAACTGTAGGATGCGAGCCATGAACCGTGCCGAATTGACCGAGAAGATCCTGGATATCAAACGCGAGAAGAACTGGAGCTGGAAGCATATTACCGACAGCATCGGCGGCATGTCGCCGGTTCTGGTCGTCGGTGCGCTGCTGGGACAGATGAAGCTGGTGCGGCCTCTGGCGGCGAAGGCGGCCGCCCTGTTCGGGCTGTCCCCGACCGAGGAGCGGATGCTGAACGAGGTCCCGATGCGCGGCACGCCGATGCCGCCGACCGATCCGCTGATCTACCGGTTCTTCGAGTTGGTGATGGTCAACGGTCCCGCCTGGAAGGCACTGATCGAGGAGGAATTCGGCGACGGCATCATGTCGGCGATCGATTTCGACATGGCGTTCGAGCGGGAACCGAATCCTCGGGGGGACCGTGTGCGGATCACGATGTCCGGGAAATTTTTGCCGTATCGGTATTACGGGGCGGAGCAGGGGATACCGGAGTACGGGTATAAGGAGGAGGCGGAGTAGCGCTGACAGTTTTCGTCATGGTCGGGCCTGACCCCATTGGCATCAGGTTAAGCAGGTAACCGAAGCACCGGCCTCTCCTCCACCGTCATCCTCGGGCTCGACCCGAGGATCGCCAACGGCAGTATGGTTCGACCATTGGCCGAAAATCGCGATTTCGGAGCGCGGGGCGATCCTCGGGTCGAGCCCGAGGATGACGAAAAAAGGAGAATGCCGTTCTCCCACAATGCCTTAGCCTGATGCCTATGGGGGGCAGGCCCGACCATGACGGGCATTAAGTATTACGTTCGGGGTCGGGGAAATCTCGATACAGGGCGAACACCGCGTTCTGCACCAGGGAATTGACCCCGAAATGGAGGCCTTCCACCGGTTCGGCACGGGTCGCGACGCGGCCGAACGCGGCGTCCAACTGGGCGAGGTCGCGGACTTCGATCGCGATGTGGAACTCGCCAATGGTCGAGGGGCCGAGGCCCAGCCTGCGGCGTGTCAGGCGCCAGGATTCGATCAGGTTTTCGTCCTGGAGATGCCCGAGGTAGGCGGCGATCTTTCGTTGGAAATCAAGATCTCCGACGCCTGGCTTCAGATCGCACCAGATGTTGTAGATGTTCATCTGTCATCTGCTCCGTAGGGTGCCGTTGGGGTCTCGGACGCCGCCGGAAGACGGCAAATAGTCGGGACCGATGGGGACTTTGCCGTGGCCGCCGGGGATGTCCAGGACGTAGGTGGGCCAGGCGAGGCCTGTGACGCGGCCCCGCAGCGATTCCAACAGCTTGCGGCCTTCTTCGATGGGAACGTGGAAACGGGCGGTGCCGGGGGCGGCGTCGAGCTGGTGCAGGTAATAGGGTTTCACCCGAGCCGCCAGCATCGCCCGGAACAGGGATTCAAGGGCTTGCGGGGTGTCGTTGACCCCATGCAGCAGGACGGATTGGCCGAGCAGGGGAATGCCTCGGCGGCGGATTCGGTCCAGGGCGGCGCGGGCGGCGGGTGAGAACTCCCGGGCGTGGTTGGCGTGGACGGCCAGCCACAGCGGCGTTTCGGTCTCCATTGCGTCGGCCAAGGCCTCGGTGACGCGGTCCGGGTCGGCCACAGGCACGCGGGTGTGGATGCGCAGGGTCTGGATGTGCGGGATGGCGGACAGGCGCCGCAGGATGTCGGACAGGCGGCGGGCGGACAGCATCAGGGGGTCGCCGCCCGTCAGGATGACCTCGGTTACCACCGGGTGGGCGGCGAACCAGGCGTAGGCGGCTTCCAATTCGGCTTCCGTCAGCAACCCGCCGGAGGGGCCGACATGCTCACGCCGGAAGCAGAAGCGGCAATAAACCGGGCAAACCAGCAACGGTTTCAGCAGCGCTCGGTCGGCGTAGCGGTGGACGACGCCTTTGACCGGGGACAACGCGTCGTCGGCGATGGGGTCGAGGCTTTCGAAGGGCGCGGTGATCAGTTCCGCCGGGGAGGGGACGAATTGACGGCCGATGGGGTCGTCCGGAGTCTCGATCAGGGCCTGGATCGCGGGCGTGATCGCGACGGCGTAGCGGGCTTCGACGGCGGCGATGGCGTCCTGGTCGGCGGCGGCGATCAGGCCGGCATCGGCCAAAGCGGCGGCGTCTCGTAACGTGGGGTAGGTGAGGGCGTCCATGGTCGGAGGTTAGCATGCTGCCCCGAGTGCGGTAAGGATCGGGCATGACTCTCCCCGTCTGGCACCCCGAAAGCCTCGCTGCCCGTCTGCCGTTCCTGCGGCGGCGGGGCGAACTGACAGCCGCCACCCGCCGTTTTTTCACCGAACGCGGCTACACCGAGGTGGAAACCCCCTACGCCGTGAGGGCGCCGGGGGAGGAAGTGCATCTGGCGACCTTCCGTACCGAACGCGTTCACACCGACGGACGGACGGAGCCATTGTGGCTCCACACCAGCCCGGAATTCGCGATGAAGCGGCTGCTGGTGGCCGGGGCCGGCCCGATTTTCCAACTGGCGCGGGTGTGGCGCAACAATGAGGGCAGCGCTCGGCATGCGCCCGAGTTCACCATGCTGGAATGGTACGCGCCCGGCGCGGATATGGACGCGCTGATCGCGGAGACGACGACGTTTTTGCGGGCTGTGCTGCCGCCGGTGGTGACCTCGGCCGGAGTGCGCACCGATCTGTCGTGGTTCAAGCGGCTGACGGTCGCGGAAGCATTCTCCCGCTACGCCGGAGCCGACGTGCTCGGCACCGAAGGCGACGCGGCGGCGTTGGCGGCCTCCGCGGGGGTGCGGCTGCGCGACGGCGAAACCTGGGAGGATCTGTTCTTCCGCCTGCTGCTGGAACGGATCGAGCCGCATCTGGGCCGCGCCCATCCCACCTTCCTGACCCACTGGCCGGCGGCACAGGCGGCGTTGGCGCGGCGGTCGCCGGAGGATCCTCGGGTGGCCGAACGGTTCGAGCTGTTCGTGGGGGGGATCGAACTGGCGAACGCGTTCGTGGAACTGACCGATCCGGCCGAACAGCGCGCCCGGTTCGCGGAAGACCGCGCCCGGAGGCATGCGATGTACGGGGAGGATTGGGCGCTGGACGAGGATTTTCTGGCGGCTTTGGAACACGGCATGCCGGCGGCTGCCGGGATCGCGGTGGGGTTCGACCGGCTGGCCATGCTCGCCTCCGGCGCCGACCGGATTGGGCAGGTGCTGTGGTTGCCGCCGGAGGATTTGGCGTAGGGGATGGCCGCTTCCCGTCATGGTCGGGCCTGACCCGACCATCTCCTGCGATTTTACGCGCCTTTGAAAACACTGAATTTTTCTATCCGTTCCCCGTTGGCCTGAGATGGTCGGGTCAAGCCCGACCATGACGGGGTGGAGGACAAAAGTTGCCTTTCACGGCAAACCCGTCACACTGTCCCCAACACCATCGCATCTCAGGAGGAAACCAAATGGGTTACAAAATCGCCGTTATGGGCACAGGCGCTGTCGGCGCCTACGCGGGCGCCCACATGGCTCGGGCCGGGGAGGACATCACCTTCATCGATCCCTGGCCGGAAAACGTGGAAACCATGAAGGCCAAGGGCCTCAAGGTGTCCCACATCCGCGAAGTGCCGGAATGGTCCACCCCCGTGCGCGCGCTGCATCTGACCGAACTACAGCAGGCCGCGAAGCAAAAGCCGTTCGACATGGCGTTCGTGTGCATGAAGTCCTACGACACCGAGTGGGCAACGACCATGATCGCCCAGTACCTGGCGCCGAACGGCTTCGTCGTGTCGCTGCAAAACTGCATGAACGAAGAAACCATCGCCGGCGTCGTCGGCTGGGGCAAAGTCCTCGGCTGCATCGCGTCGTCCATCACCGTCGATCTGTGCGAGCCTGGCCATGTCCGGCGCGCCGCCGGCAAGAGCGGGTCGAAGCACACCGTGTTCCGCGCGGGCGAAGTGCACGGCCGCATCACCGAACGCTTGCAGGAAGTGACGCGGCTGGTGTCGCTGGCGGACTCGGCGTTGGCGACCAACAACATCTGGGGTGAGCGCTGGTCCAAGCTGGTGACGAACGCGATGGCGAACGGCATGTCGGCCTCCACCGGGCTGGTCAGCAAGGATATTCTGACCAATGACGCGCTGCGCCGTTTCGGCGCTCGTCTCGGGTCGGAAGCCATCCGCGTTGGGCAGGCGCTGGGGTATCAGCTGGAAGAAGTGCATCACATCGACCCCGAGGTGATCGCGCGCGCCGGCGAAGGCGATGCCGCGGCGACCAAGGAATACGATGAACACCGTCTGGCCGAGGTTCTGAAGGCCGGCGGCGGCGAGCATCGTCCGTCCATGGGCCAGGACATGGTCAAAGGCCGCCGCACGGAAATCGAGTTCCTGAACGGCCTGATCGTCCGCAAGGGCGAGGAGATCGGTCTGGCGACCCCGGCCAACGCGGCGCTGGTGGATATCGTGAAGCGGGTGGAGAAGGGCGAATTGAAGGCCGATCCGAAGCATATTCTGGATCTGCGTTTGAACTGAGCTTTCGCGGACGCGCCCCTGGGTTTTACCTGGGGGCGCCGTTCGTAACCGATCTAAGTCATGAAGCGAGCAAACGCTTCCAACGCCTCGCGTTCGCCGCGCCGATCCTTCGATCGAACGTCGGACAGGCTGAATGGTGTCCCCGGCGGGATTCGAACCCACGGCCCCAGGATTAGGAATCCTGTGCTCTATCCTGCTGAGCTACGGAGACACGCGGCATTCGATACCACCGAACGTCCCGTTTGTCAGTACGCCACCGCGCGGTGCGCTGCCGCCTTCCGGCAACGTTAACGCCCGGAGTTGCTCGGCGGACAGTCAGCCCCTATCTACCCAGCGTCACTACCCGAGACAGGTCCCATGCTGAACATCGTGATCCCCATGGCCGGGCTCGGCAGCCGCTTCGCCAATGCCGGCTACAAGGACCCGAAGCCGCTGATTCCCGTCAACGGCGTGCCGATGATCCGTCTCGTCATCGCCAATGTCGCGCCCTCTAACCCCCATCGCTTCGTTTTCATCTGTCAGCGCGCCCATGACGGCGCTTACGGCCTGACCGAGAAGTTGAAAACCTGGGCGCCAGGCGCTGAGGTTATCCTGCTCGACGGCGTCACCGAGGGTGCCGCCTGCACCGTCCTCACCGCCCGTCCATTCATCGACAACGACGACCCGATGATGATCGCCAACAGCGACCAATACGTGGACATCGCCATCGATCCCTACGTGAACGCGATGGCGGCCCGAAACCTGGATGGCCTGATCATGACCATGCAGGCCGATGACCCGAAATGGTCCTTCGCCGCCGTCGATCCCCAGGGCTACGCGACGCAGGTGGTGGAAAAGGAACCGATCTCCACCCACGCCACCGTCGGTATCTACAACTTCCGCCGCGGAGCCGATTTCGTCCGCGGGGCCGACGCGATGATTGCCGCCGATCTGCGGGTGAACAATGAATTTTACGTGGCGCCGGTCTATAACCAGTTGATCGCCGAGGGTGCCAAAATCGGTCTGCACGATATCGGGGCGGAGGGCAGCGGCATGTATGGCCTCGGTATTCCCTCCGACCTCGACGCCTTCCTCGCATTACCCCTGGCCGCGAAAGTGACGGAGCCACTCCGATGATCGTCATGAGCCATCGCGGCTATTGGAAAGAGCCGTCGGAAAAGAACAAGTCGGTCGCGTTCCACCGGTCCTTCGACCTTGGCTACGGCACCGAAACCGACGTGCGGGACCTCAATCGGCGCCTGATGATCGCGCACGATCCGCCCGACGGGTCGGAAATCAGCGTGGAAGCGATGCTGGACATCCTGGCCGGCCGCGATTTGCCGATGGCCATGAACATCAAGGCCGACGGCAACGCCCGCGCGCTGAACGAACTGATGACGGCCAGGGGCGTCAAGGACTGGTTTACCTTCGACATGACGGTGCCCGAGCTGGTGGTGCAACTCCGCCTGGGTCTGCCGGCCTTCACCCGTGCCAGCGAATACGAACAACCGTGCCCCTGCTACGATCGCGCCATCGGCGTGTGGCTGGACGCGTTCGAATCCGTCTGGTTCGGCCCCTCGCAGATAGAGACCTTTTTACGCGACGGGAAGCGGGTCGCCGTGGTATCTCCCGAATTGCACGGACGGGACCCGATGGACCTCTGGACGGCGTTGAAAGCCTCGCCGGTCGCCTCCCATCCCGGCCTGATGCTGTGCACCGACGTCCCCGAAAGGGCGACGGCATTCTTCGGAGCCGCACGATGATCAAAGCCGTCATGTTCGACATGGATGGGGTGCTGATCGAGGCCAAGGACTGGCACTACGAAGCCCTGAACCGAGCGCTGCGCCTGTTTGGGTTGGAGATCAGCCGTTACGAGCATCTGACGACGTTCGATGGGTTGCCGACCAAGCGCAAACTGCAAATGCTGTCCGCGCAGGGCAATCTGCCCACCGAACTGCATGAGTTCCTGAACGATATGAAGCAGCGCTACACGATGGAAATCGTGAACACCCAGTGCAAGCCGCGCTTCAACCACGAATATGCGCTCTCGAAGCTGAAGGCGCGCGGCTACCGGCTGGCGGTGTGCTCCAATTCCGTCCGCGACACCATCGACACGATGATGCGCAAGGCGGCGTTGATTCAGTACCTGGAGTTCTTCGTATCGAACCAGGACGTCAGCAAGCCGAAGCCAGACCCGGAGATGTACAACGTCGCCATCGCCCGCATGGGTCTGCGCCCCGATGAATGCCTGATCGTCGAAGACAACGAAAACGGCATCAAGGCCGCACGAGCGTCGGGAGCCCATGTGATGGAAGTGACGGATGTCGATGACGTGACCTACGCGGCGCTCTCGGCGCGTATCGCCGTATGCGACAAGGCGCTGGCGGCATGACCATCCGGATCCTGATCCTCGGTGGCGGGAACATCGATGCCGGCCCGGAATCGACCCCTGTGTGGCTGGTCGAAAGCAACGGCGAAATCCTGATCGAGCGGTTCGTGCGGGCCTGCGGCGCATTGAACGGCAAGATGGTGTTCGCCGTGCGCGCCCCCGATATCAAGCGATTCCGGATCGATAGCGTGATTTCGCTCGCCGCCCCGGGCTCCGCCGTGGTGCCGATTGCCGGGGAAACCCAAGGCGCGGCCTGCACGGCCCTGATGTGCGTCAAGCACATCGATCCCGACGCGGAACTGCTGATTTTGAACAGCAATGAGTTCCTGGACATCGACTACAAGGCTGCCGTCGAGGGTTTCCGCAAGGCGGATTTCGACGCGGCGGTGGTGACGTTTCATTCGATCCATCCGCGCTATTCCTACGTGCTGCTGGACGACGAAGGATTGATCGTCGAAGCCGCCGAGAAGCACCCGATCAGCCGCCACGCCACCGCCGGTTTCTACTGGTTCCGCCGCGGCGGCGATTTCGTCGCCGCCGCGCAGGATATGATCCGCAAGGATGCCCAGGTCGACGGAAAATTCTTCATCAGTCTGGTGTTCAACGAGCTCGTTCTGAAACAGAAGCGCATGGGCGTGCTGGAGGTCGACAGCCGTCACTATCATCCGCTGAAATCCCGCCGCCAGGTGTCGGTCTACGAATCCGACTCTTACTCGGAGAACGCCGCGTGAAGCATGCCCACCTGAACGATATGGTCAAAGGCTGGTTCGTCGGCGATTTCGAGCCCACGCTGCTGCGCAGCAAGGATGTCGAAGTGGCAGTCAAATACTACAAAGCCGGCGACCGGGAAGACACGCACCATCACCGCATGGCGGTCGAAATCACTGCGATCGTATCCGGGGAAGTCATGATGATGGGCAAACGTTGGGGGGCCGGCGATATCGTCCTGGTCGAACCCGGTGAGGCCACGGATTTCCTCGCCATCACAGACGCGGTCAACGTAGTGGTGAAAATGCCGAGCGTCATGGGCGACAAATACCTCGGCACCCCGCCGGAATAGCGGTGCTATTTCCGTTCGATATTCCAGAACACCGGAAACCCGAACGGAATCACGCCTCTTAAATCCGAACGGTATGCGCGCGGGGCAGAAAATTGCCCGGCTAGAACGACG
>Ga0214182_1000633_pt1 | contig 12616 bp, 25 predicted proteins | sample TroBogEpilimnion_8_FD_153020 | JGI IMG/M metagenome (GOLD analysis project Ga0214182, IMG submission 153020) | Freshwater microbial communities from Trout Bog Lake, WI - 14NOV2007 epilimnion | ecosystem: Environmental > Aquatic > Freshwater > Lake > Epilimnion/Euphotic zone | place: Trout Bog... | reverse complement strand
TGTTTTCACTGGTGCTCTCCTTGGCTTGTTGGTTGCTCTCTTGGACAATTCCGTGGGCGAGTTCGATGGCCCTAGCAATTTTGCGTATAGAGAACGGATAGTTGAGATTAAATCCGATAACGTCAATTTCTTCATCTGATAATGCCTTTCTAGGTGGTTCCCAATCAGGAGGGGTGTAATCGCTTAATGTAAATGTAGTCATATTAAAAACAGTTAATGAACTGTCCCTCACGAATGCAGGTAACAAGTTTACCATCTGGAGTCAATATTTGGGTGGTCTGGGCTGGTGCATAGTGGCACATAGTCAAACCAATTGTGAATGCTATTGCGTAAAGTTTTCTCATTTCCATGCTCCTAATAAAGGTTTAAAGTTCCACTGAAGTGGAGGGTTGTAATCCATTTCAATACTATAAAAACTGCCTTCTTGCTTAATGTATTTAGCTTTTACCATGTTATTCAAAATCTTCCGAAGATTACTTGCTCCCATGTGTAGCTCTGAAGCCAACTCTGGCAAAGTCATTTCCTCATCAAGCAACTTCTCAAGGATTGCTTTTTGGTTCTCTGTCATTTACGTGCCTCCATCATTGCATCAGCCATTTGATAAGCAACTCCAGCAGTTTCATCCATAAACCATTCCTCATCTTTTACTGTTGATAAAAGTCCTTGCATAGCTTTAGCCGCAAAGTAATCTCGCAAATCCATGCCCCATTCGCAATTTTCATCGCCATACATTGTTTTTGCTGATTGTGGAAATGCTTTCATAGTCCTTGCTCCACTTCTCGTTGTGCATAATACTCAGCACGTTTTTCCATGTAGTCAAAAGAAATAGCCCATATCTTTCTACCAAAGTTATCCCACTCATTCCTAGTAAGAAAATCATTTAATGTCTCACGGTCATCTTGAGATGCTTCTGATAGAGCCTCAACAATGTTGTCGATGTTACCAGGGTCACACTCCTCACCCTTACTCATCAACTCATCTATACGCTCCTCGATGTAGATTTCTTCATCTTCACCATCGTATGCACCGCTTTGTAACCAGTTGTCATATCCCATTTTTACTTCCCCTTTCGTGTTAGCGAGATTCCAATATAGCACAAATATTTCTTTTGACAAATTATTTTTTTAGTGTATCATTTTTACCAATGACTAAATACATTGTCCACGACGAATTCGGCCCACTTAGGGTATTCGATAACAAAGAAGAAGCTAACCAGTTTTTACAGCCTGGTTGGTGGGTTGAGGTCGTCAAGATACCAAAAAAAGTCTATAAATTTGAAGACGCACCGTTCTAGGAGATTTTATGAGTCAAGATAGGTTCTATGAGCCACTGTTATATGTTGTAAAAAAGCACGGTTCCCTCAATGCCTCGGCAAAAGCCTTAGGAATTAGCCAACAACGCATATTCCATTGGAACAAGATGAAAGTCATTCCAGATGAGTGGAAAATCACGTTGCATAAGAAATATGGGGTTCCATATAAAAAGTTCTTTGAACAGCTTGAATAAATTTTAAATAGGGGGTAAGATTTAATTGTTGCAGAGTCTCCCCCTGTACCAGATGCCCTTAGTGGGTGTTTTGAGGCCTTACCAAAGTGTTTCATGCAAGCACATTTTGTTAAGGGGGAGAACTCAGAACATCCTCTAAGGGTTTTCTGTTTCTGTAGCGGTCTTAATTGGACGGCTAAAACCACCAGCGATTAAGATACAAGTGCTACTGGGGGATAAGTTGATGTAAGAGCACACAAGGAGATGGCGAAGTCAGAGTCTCCTTCAACGAAAGTCTGACGGGTGCTGTCTGGCTCCATAAGTCAACAGTTGAAGGCAAACCTAGGAGGCTAGGTGCGTCTTTCCAAAGTCAACAGGTCGTTCAATAATATTAAATATAATCAAAAAGACAGCCTATTGCCTAAAATTTAAGCATGATTGTAAAGTTAAGAATGGGGATTGTAAAGTTATGGGGCATTCATTGTAAGGTTATGACTTATTAAAGAGTCCTTAAATAGGTTAAAGCCTTATTAATGAGTCATTTAATAATTTCAACATAAAGTTGCCACTTGTATAAAAATGTTGAAAAACTATATATATCAAATAGATATGTATACTTTTTATTAAAGTTTCATGCACTTTTTTCCAGTTAATTTTCCACATAGGGAAAGTCCTAATGCAAATAGTAATGAACACTAACTTTTATTTTGAGATAATAAAAGAATGAAGAACAATTTACGGCAGTATCAGGTCGATTCCATCAACGACCTAAGAAAAGCTATTCTCAAAGGACATAAGAGAATCGTGTTACAACTTGCGACAGGCGGTGGCAAAACTACAATCGCATCTGAAATGATTAGGAAAGCAAATGAAAAAGGTAAGAAATGTTTATTCCTTGCTGACCGCATTGAACTTGTTGAACAAACATCAAGGAGACTTGACTATGAGGGTATTGACCACGGAATTATTATGGCGGATAACCCTCGTTATAAGCCTTATTCTGTTAATCAAGTTTGTAGTCCTCAAACATTGGCTCGTAGAGCTACTCCTGCTGCAGATTTAGTCATCATTGATGAGTGCCATGTAGCCTATAACGTTCACCGTAAGATGATGGAAGCAATGCCAAACACCGTATTTATTGGCCTGTCTGCTACCCCATTTACCAAAGGACTGGGAAAAATGTATACCAACCTAGTGATAGGTGCTACTACATCCAAACTGACAGACGAAGGTTATCTCGTCCCCGTTAAAGTCTTTGCTCCAAGTAAGCCAGACCTTACCAAATTGCGTACTATCGCTGGAGATTACGACGAAAAGGAATTGTTTGCCCGTGTCAACAAACCAAAACTCGTCGCAGACATTGTAGATACTTGGATAAAGCGTGGAGAGAACCGTCCAACAATCGGATTCGCTGTTAATGTTCTTCATAGCCAAGCATTGTGTGAGCAGTTCAAAGATAGAGGAATCCGTGCAGCCCATATTGACGCATATATGCCAAAGAAAGAGCGTGAACAGACTGTCAAGGACTTTAAGGACGGATACATCAAGGTCTTATTCAATGTAGGCATTCTCGATAAGGGGTTTGATTATCCTGAAGCATCATGCCTTATTATGGCACGACCAACCAAGTCGCTCATGTTGTATATTCAGCAAGCGGGTCGAGTCCTTCGTCCACACTCTAGCAAAGAAGACGCAATTATTTTAGACCATGCAGGAAACACACAGGCTCATGGATTTGTAACTGATGATTTACCACAGGAATTAGATGATGGCACTAAAAAGAAGGTGGAAAGAACTGAGAAAGTATCGCAAGAGAAGGGGAGAATATGCCCGTCGTGTGCTTTTGTCAGGAAAAAGCATGAGTATTCGTGTCCATGTTGCGGATTTGTTCCGAAAAAGAAGGATGCAGGTGTTGATGTCGCGGAGGGCGACTTATTGGAGGTTACCAGGAAGAAGGTAACAATGGAGGATAAGCAGAAGTTATACTCTGAACTACTCTACGTGGAAGTGGAAAAGGGATATAAGAGGGGGTTTGCAGCACAGATGTATCGAAATAAATGCGGAGTATGGCCTAAAGGACTCAATGACGTTCCTCAAACACCATCTCCTGAGACACTTAACTATATTAAATCACGCATGATTGCGTTCAGACATGGAGCTAAAAGGGCATGAAAGCAGTAGACCACGCTATACAATATGCGGAAAAAGGGTGGCACGTATTACCATTGCATTCTGTCATTGACGGTAAATGCACTTGTGGTAAAGTAGGATGCACTAGTGCAGGAAAACATCCACAGACCATCAATGGATTAAAGTCTGCAACAGTAGATTTAGACACTATCAATACTTGGTTTAAGCACTGGCCTAAAGCGAATATTGGTATTGCAACAGGGGCAATTTCGGGTATCGGTGTATTGGACATCGACCCAAAACATGGAGGGGGAGATTCACTTGATGAACTTACACATAAATATGGAAAGATTCCTGACACAGTTGAAGCAATCACACAGTCTTCAGGCCGTCACATCATTTTTCAGTATGAAGAAGGGTTTAGGACTACTGCTGGTAAGTTGGGTAGGGGTATTGATACTCGTGGTGATGGTGGATACATCGTTGCCGCACCTTCAAAAGGACTTCTTGGAACTTATGAATGGGAAGCAAGCAGCGACCCCTCAGAATGTCCTATTGTCAGAGCACCAGCTTGGGTATTACAATTGCTCAACAGAAATAAAGAGTTGGAATTTGCTTCCGAGAAAATCTCTGAAGGACTCAGGAGTTCTTATATGTGTAGTATAGGGGGAGCATTAAGAAGTAGGGGTGTTTCATTTAAAGCGATTCTTGCTTGCTTGGTAGAGGAAAACCTTGCAAGATGTGAGCCGCCACTTAGTAACATTGAAGTATTTACTATAGCTAGAAGTATGATGAATTACCAACCAACAGTAGAGATGAATAAGTTAAGGATTAGTAAAAATGGTTTACATTGACATCGAGGCAGTCATAACAATGTTTAAGTCCACTTATAGGAATTCCTATTTGCGTGGTGATGAGATAGCTAGAATTATTGAGTTGAGATATGGACAACAAGACCAAAAATCGTCTGCTTATGCCAGAGACGGCAAAAGTGGTAGACCACTTCAGGACGGTCTTCCCGAGGATTAAAGTTTTATTTGCAGAAGAAGGCCCATACCGAATTGGTAAAAAGCCTGACCGTAGTAAGTATGTAGTTCCGTGTATTGACGAACGTAAGTTAGAGAAAAAAGGAAAGAAAAAATGAGTGATGCTATTAAAGATTTTCCAATGGAAAATGCAATGATGTCTGACATGGTAGCTTTGGCAGTAATTGAAGCTATGGTATCAAGTGACCTGGGGAAGCAATTAGAAAAACCAATGGAACAAATGACCGCTATTGGCTTTGCGTTTGCTAAAGAATTCCTCAAGCAGCGTCAAGAATGGTTAAAGCCTAAAGAAGAACCAAAAGAATCTAGCCAAATCATTACAGGCTAATTATGATTCCTATTGTGGTTTGCACCGTTGGCTCTCGTAGCCTAGGGGTGTTACAGACTTCCGTAAAAATCTATAACCCTGATGTCAATTTAATGATATTTGAAGGGTTTATGGGTAACTTTGGCGATGACTATAACGCAGTCATGGAGCTTGCTTTTAGAGACCATGACGAAATCATTATTGCCAATGACGATATAGTGTTAAACCCTGACTCTTATAACCTATTGGTCGAGGATGTAGCATTCTTAAAGAACCGCTTTCCTCGTAATTTAGGTTTTGTTGCTGCACGTTCTGATTGGGTTAGACCACACCAAAGCATAGCCCATCAAACGGAACAGAACATTCTACAAGCACCAATAGTCTCACCACTATTCGCTTACATTAACAAAGAAGCATTTGCCAAGGCTAAATTCCCACCGATAAATTGGTTCTCTGATGATGTCATGTGTAAAGACCTCATCAAAGCAGGTTATTTGAACTTTATCTCAAGGTCTTATGTGCATCATGTAGGTTCTCAGTCTATTGGTAGAGACTTTAAAAAGCTAATGGATGCCCCAAGAGAATGGATTAAAGAGAATAGACCAGAATACTTTAAGGAATGGTATGAAGAAAGCTAGACGAATAATGATTGGAACTCCTTGCTATGACGGCAAGCTAGAGTTAGATTTTATGGCTTCCATGTTTAGGACTATGGAGCTATGCGTTCTCAATGAGATTGAAATGACCCTCAAGACTATCGTGGGATGCTCATTGATTCAAAAGGCTCGTGATGAGCTATTCCGTATGGCTTACGAGGCCGAAGTAGATGACCTTATCTTTATTGATTCTGACCAAGGATGGACTCAAAAAGACTTTGGTAATCTAATTTCTCCTACTGTGGACGTTATTGGTGGTGCAGTAGTCTCTAAAAATGACCTTATTCACTTCAATGTGAAGACTTTTGAGAAGAAATATGACTTTTACTATGGTCTGATTGATGCTCGTGCCGTAGGAACTGGCTTTATGCGTATTTCTAAACGTGCTATTAAGATGATGTGGGAAGCATCCGAAGAATACAAAGACGGAGATAAGACTTACCGCCATGTATTTGAGACAAAAATAGTAGATGGTCAATTATTGGGTGAGGATGTCTGCTTTTGCCAAAAATGGAGAAGTCTAGGAGAGAAAGTCTATGTTCACCCTGAAATTAGCATTTCTCACACAGGAAAAAAGACTTGGCACGGTGATTTCAAGAAGTATGTAGAAATTGCCAATGCAAATTGGGAGGCCGAGAATGATAAGTCAGCGTGATATTGAGAAAGCATTAGACTTTTTGCGTGATTCAGCCGAGCAAGCAGCCGTCAATAGGTCAAACCGTGTCTATGTTGAGGACTATCTCAAGGTGATTAAGTCAAACATTATGGCAAACCATGCAGATAAGCCTGTAAACGCCCAAGAAAGAGAAGCCTATACCCATCCTGAGTATGTAGCCCACCTTCAAGCGATTAAAGAAGCAGTCTATGAAGATGAAAAGCTAAGATTCTTGATTGATGCTGCCAAGGCTAAGATTAGTGCATGGCAAACAATGGAAAAGGTGAATGCAAATGTCTAGTTATCTCAAGACAAAACCTTATCGCAACCCTCAGTTGCTAAAATTAGCAAAAGATGCCCCCTGTGCAAATTGTTGTTCATACGGAACTACCGTGTCAGCACATTCTAACCTATTAGAGCATGGAAAATCTATGGGACGTAAAGCAGATGATTGCTACATAGCATTTCTCTGCCATAAGTGCCATTCAAGAATTGACCAAGGCAACGGAACTTACGAAGATAAGAAATTGTTATGGCTAGAGGCTATGGCAAAGACTTACCATTACTTAATGACGCACAATTATTTAATTATCAATCCAATCGGCAACACACACGGGAGAGAATTTGAATGAGAGATGGTGGAAAAGGAGACAAGGCTAGACCTTTGTCAGTCCCATTAGAAAAGTTTGACAATAATTGGGATGCTATTTTCAAGAAAAAGCCTGAACCAATTATGGACTTTACTAAACATAATCGAGTTATGAGCGAATGCTATCCAGGTCATGTTTGGGACAATTTGCCGCATGATACGGATAAAAAATGATACTAGGAATTGACCCAGGATTAGACGGAGGACTTGCCATTATTGACGGGTCGTCCATTGAACTACTCGAAACCATTCCAACTCAGACTAAAGGCGGTTTTATCAAGAGACAGGTGGATGCTCAAAAATTAAGCAACATACTTAGGGTTTACCCTGATTTAGTATGCTATCTTGAGGGAGTAGCTTCGAGACCTGGTCAAGGTGTTGCATCGGTCTTTAGTTTTGGAGATACTTACGGCTGCATTAGAGGCGTTTTGGGAGCTTTAAACATACCAGTCTATACTGTGTCCCCATCTAAATGGAAAAAGGCTCTAGAGGTCTCTAGTAAAGAGGATTCACTAAAGGCTTCAAAAGACTTATTCCCCTCGGTGAATTTTAAGAAAAAAGACCATAACATAGCAGAAGCCCTATTGATTGCTTATTACGGACAAAAGGAAAGACAAAATGGGTAACATGACCCCCGAACAATGGGAAGCAAGATACTTGAACGAGGAAGGCTCAAATTATCCTCAGGAAAAGCGGCTCGAATTCGTAAAAGATTACCTCTTAGACCCCAATTTAGCAGCCGTTTGCCGTAAACATGATGTGCCATATCAAACCGCCTTCCAATGGAAGAATAAATCATGGTGGCATAACATGGTTGAAGAAATCCTCCTAAACTATAAGGATGAGCTACTAGCCAAACAACGCCAAATCATCAATAAAACCTATGACGAGATTGGGGAACGTTTAATAAATGGGGATGAGACATATATACCCAATGAAGGCCACGTTAGAACGAAGGTAAAAGCCAATCACCTAGCAACAATCGCAGATGTAACACTAAAAGCTAATCAGTTACTACAAGGGAAGGCCACGTCAATAAATCACGTGACGATAGAATCCCTTGCAGATAAACTTAGAACCATCACTCAAGAGGCTATCGACATCACCCCAAAATCTCAAACCATTCAGCAGATAGAACAAAACCCTCAGGATTCAGAGTAGGGACTAAAGGCTTATTGTTTTCTTGATTTTGGGTAGCAAATCGCCTAAAAGTCTCTCTAATATCGGTTTTGGCTGAGTTGATATATTTAAAATTAGGGTCAGTAAGTCTTAATTGTGGGTAAAGTTTTTTCATTGTGAAACCTCTTCAAACATTGGAAAATAATCTAAATCTTCTAGCCTTGCTTCGCTTATGGCATCAATTTGCCAATCAATTTCTGGATGCTCATAACAATCAGAAGGATAGATTTTTGACACAATTTCGTCTAATTGTTCCTCATTTTCTGCCTCAACTAAGACAGTAAAATATACTAATTGAGTGGCTTGTATTTTGTAAGTTTTCATTTGTTCCCCCTGTAAATGGCTAATAATTCGGCTAATTGTTCCCCGTCTAAAATACCCCTTGCAAAGGCAATAGACAGGGCATAGTGCATTCGTTCAAATTTGGTCATGCTATCCCCTCTCTTATTTCTTTGTTTGTCTGTCTTATCCATTCGTCTTTTTTTTGTTGCTCTCTTTCTGCCTCTATCCTTTTGTAATACTTTTTAATCAATTTATTGGCCTCTTTAATTTCTTTGTGCATAACGTCTATTCCGTCCCATCTATCATCGTCTAAATAGGTTTCAATTGATTCTGTAAGCCTAGCGAGTAAATCCACTGTGTAAGCTATTTCTAATTTATCCACGATTAAACCCCCTTTACTAAGTTATCAAAATATTCTTGAGGCTTCTCTGTTGCAAGATGCACCCATGAGTTGATATGGCGGGAAGTCGTTTGAGACCATTTCTTGGATGTCTTAAAGTATTCCCCATTTACCCAGGCTGCGACTGGTGTCGCATAACTAAAAAGCACTTGAGTGCCATCGGCTAAAGTAATCTCGTTTTTATTGCTAGATAAGTGTTTTAAATTCATTTTTTTAGTTCCTTTGTGTATTGTTTAATCTCTTCGGTAAGTGCTTTTAATTGCTTGTTAAAGTTTTGGAGGTATTCAAATGCAGGAATGGCCTGGTATTTCTTTGTATTTAATGCGTCAATGCTTGATTGCTCGAAAAGCTCGCAAATGACCTTTTGAGTTGATTTTTCCACGATGATATAAGACATAATTAAACCCCTAAAAGTGCGTTGGCGAATAAAAAGCCCAAAGTAATACCAAGAGCCATGAATGCAACAAAGTTGATAAATTTAGTCATTTTTAACCCCTTAATAGTTAGCAAATACAATAGTGCCTTGAGGTGTAACACCCACTAGCATAGTCTCATCATTGATAAAGTCTTGAACCGCCAAAGATTCATTGCCGTCTAATTCAATATCTAAGTTCCAATCCTTAATAATTTCTTCGGGTGTCATTTCGATGTATTCGCAGCAAATGCCGATTGGGTCTAATTCAAGCTCTATGCCATTGTCTGATTCGTATTCTTCAAACCAATTAAAAAGAATCTCTAAGCCTTCATAAGAGAAGTTATTAGGACGGATAGAGAAAGCCTGGCGGAAGTCATGGAGTGTGATAGTTTGTTTCATTGTTCTATTCCTTATAGGTTAGTAATCTATGAATGGTTAATTCCATCCATGAGTAAGAATATACACCATAACAAAATATATTTGTATATTATTTTATAGGGACTTTCCCTAGTGTATGGATATACAGTATGTGCCTATTTTTTAAGCAATATCAATCGTTTACGTTAGCGGCCGCAATAAACCTTATACAAACCTAGTTAAGCCATTAAATAGAGAGACAAGAATACTAGAGAGAGAAACATAAGAAAGGGATAAGACTTACCCATCATTTACCCCGTTTGTGCCAGCTTGCTAGTCCCTCGCCCCCTTTCCCAATCATCACAGGGCGACCCCAAGGCTACCCCATGACGGGGAGGGGCATAGACCATAGCCCAAGGGGACTCCTTAATAGTCTCCTCTCTCTATATATACATGAGACACCCTCTCTATACTCTCTCTATACAAAATTAAGACCCCCCATCATCCCATCAGGGTAAACCCTAATACCAAGATAGGGTGGGGAGGGGGAAAAGTTATAGGTGTAATATAGTTATAACGCAGACTCCGACGCTAATTGCAAATTTCAAATTTAGACTTTGTTAATACTTACTAACTTACCTTTGAAAACCAACTTGCGTTTCCCGCTATATGTAAATTTTGAAATTTAGACTTTCTTATGTATACTATCCTCTATGATAGGTAATAAGATTCCCACAACGGATTTATCTCGGACCGTTGACGAAGAAGTATTAGACGAGATTGAAGCTAGGATGAATGCAGGTTGGCGTGTGCGTACTGACATGGAATTGATGATTCAGTACATTCGTGCAAAGCTATTGGAGGCACGACAATCCAAACTAAAGGAAAAAGATGCAATTAGATGCGGCTCTAATAGAGGGGTTTGTCAGGGTCTTCCTGGTTCCTCGAATGGATGCAGTAAAGGCAATACCCAAGTTTCATAGAGAACTTTGGGAAGACTTTTGTAGCGAATACCCCCGTGTGGCGGAAGCTGCACCTCGTGGTACCGCTAAAACTACTGCAATAACTTTTTCCTGTACTCTAGCATCTGCACTATTCCGTGATAGGGACTTTATCCTATTAGTCTCAAAAACCGAAGGGCAGGTCGTTCGATTCCTAGCCAATATCAAGACTGAGCTTCTGGTCAATGAAGAACTCAAGTCCCAGTTTGGGGTTAAACGCTTTGTCAAAGATACCGAGACCGAAGTAGTCGTCGAACTAAATGATGGTCACCAATTCTGTATTATTGCCAAGGGTTCTGAGCAAGAGGTGCGTGGTCTACAGTGGAATGGTAAACGTCCTAACCTGATTATCATTGACGATGCCGAGGGTGCCGAACAGGTAATGAACCCCCAACGTCGTGAGAAGTTCCGTAACTGGTTATTTAACGACCTATTCCCCTGCGGCTCGGAATATTGCAAGATTCGGATGGTTGGTACCGTACTTCACATGGACTCAGCCCTAGAGCGTCTACTTAAAGATAACCTATGGCACAGTAAGCGTTTTGCAGCCCATAACGAAGATTTCTCTGAGTTACTCTGGCCTGAGAAGCTCACTAAAGCCAAGTTAATGGAAATACGACAGTCCTATATTAACCAAGGAAACCCAGATGGATATAGCCAGGAATATCTCAATAAGCCTATTGACGCTGAAAACGCCTATTTTCATAGGGATGATTTTATCCATAGCGATACTCCTGATTACCTTGAGTATTATGCGGCAATTGACTTTGCTATTACAAAGAAAACCAAGTCCGACTACACGGTTATTGCAGTGGCTGGGATGGACAACGAAGGACTCCTGCATATCGTCGACATCCGCAAAGGACGATGGGACGGTTTTGAAATTATCGAAAATATGTTCTGGGTACAAGAAAAATATGAGCCTAACCTATTCATTGCCGAAAAAGGACAAATCAAGCATACACTTGACGCATTCCTCAACGCCGAAATGGTCAAGCGAGGACAATACATAAACCTACACGCCGTCACCCCAAAGGTAGACAAAGAACAACGTGCCAAGCCATTACAGGCTAGGATGAGGGCTGGTGGGGTACGATTTAACACTGAGAAGAAGTGGTATGCCGACCTGATTGACGAAATGCTAGTATTCCCTAGGGGTCAGCACGATGACCAAGTTGACGCACTAGCCTATATTGGCCTGGCCTTGGATAAGGTGACTATAGCTCCTAGTAAAGAAGAATTAGAGGACGAAGAGTACGAAAGAGAGTTTGGCGGTCAATTATTTGAAGGTCAAAGTATGTGGACTGGGTATTGACTCTGTTACAATGCTATGGTATTTTTCGTTAAAGATTCCACAAGGTAAACAATGAAAATAGAAGAACTCTTACGTTCACCCAATATCGCTGAAGATATGGACGATGATGCCCTGTCATCATTAGGTCAAACATTGATGAACGACATCACGCTAGACCTGAACTCCCGTATCGAATGGGAAGAGCGTAATGAGAAAGCTAGTAAACTAGCCCTTCAAGTTGTAGAGCGTAAAACGTTCCCTTGGCCTGGTGCCTCCAATGTGAAGTTCCCCTTGATTACTATTGCTGCAATGCAGTATCATAGTCGTGCATACCCAGCATTGATTTCTAATAATGAAGTAGTCAGGTGCAAGGTGTATGGCAAAGATGATGACGGCGAAATGCACAAACGTGCAGACCGTGTATCTCGTCACATGACTTACCAAGTAATGGAAGAAGATGAAGGTTGGGAAGAGAACACTGATAAGACTTTGTTGGTACAAGCTATCGCTGGAACTGCAATCAAGAAGTCTTACTTTGACCCAGTAAAGGGTCATAATGTCTCTGAGCTTGTTCTTCCTAATGATTTCATTGTCAATTACTACACCAAGTCAATTGCTGAATCCCCAAGAGTCTCACATAGAATTCTATTGTCAAGCAACGACCTGCACGAGCGTCAAGTTCGTGGTTTATTTCTAAAGCTAGACGACCAACCACCTCCTAGCACTCCTGCACAGTCCATGTTGACTAATGCTAAGGAAG
>Ga0214182_1000632_pt1 | contig 12673 bp, 7 predicted proteins | sample TroBogEpilimnion_8_FD_153020 | JGI IMG/M metagenome (GOLD analysis project Ga0214182, IMG submission 153020) | Freshwater microbial communities from Trout Bog Lake, WI - 14NOV2007 epilimnion | ecosystem: Environmental > Aquatic > Freshwater > Lake > Epilimnion/Euphotic zone | place: Trout Bog... | reverse complement strand
ATTATTTGTGTAGATACCTATGCTTGTGGGGCGACAGATTCGCCTAGTACATTCGTTTATTGAAACGGGGCGTTGTGTCGCCCCTACAGTATGATTTCCGGATCTTTAGGATGGGTAAACCCATCAAACACAACTGCTCCCAAAAAAACTTTGTCAAATACAAAAAACAGTGTAAATAGTCCATCAGGCAAACTAACTATAAGAGCTAAAAATGATTCGTTTAATTTATGTGAGTTCAGCTAATAAGCTTTTAAGTCCTGATGAGCTTGCAGACTTATTAAATATTTCAGTAAAGAATAATAACCTTAGCCATATAACAGGATTATTAATCTATTTAGATGGTAATTTTATGCAAGTTCTAGAAGGTGAAGAAGCTGATGTTGACTTCTTTTATAAAAAAATCTTACGCGACTCCAGACACCATGATGTGATCATCATAGATCGTTCAACCATTGAGCATCGTGATTTTGAATCATGGTCTATGGGCTTTAAGGCATTAGCTAATGATGAAATTGCCCAAATCACCGGTTATTCGAGTATTTCAAGCTTAAAATCTCTGGCAATGCACAGTGAAGCGCTGGATATTTTATTGCAGTTTTTGAAGAATAATAGGTCATGAGTTTGTAATGTAGGGGCGACAGATTCGCCACGTATTAACAAACGAATATACTGGTCGAATCTGTCGCCCCTACAGTATGATTTCCACAATTTATGGTTACTTATGCTAGATGAACTGTCCGATCGGGAGGCTAAATCATAATACTTTCACAGATCGTAGGATGGGCAGAACAAAGTGAAATCCATCAAACGTGGTGACATGATGGGTTTCGCTAACCGCTCTACCCATCAAACGCAGCTACGCAGCTCAACGTTCCCAAAAAACTACATCAAACCGAATTGACTCTTTCTGAGCAACGCTTTCGTGAGCTTTCTAACGCAGCTCCGACTTTAATTTGGCAAGCCGATTGCCACAAAAATCGTTTTTGGTTTAATGTGAGTTGGTTAGAATTTACGGGTCGTAGTTTAGTTGAAGAACTCAATCAGGGCTGGATGGAAAGCCTACATCCCGAAGACCAGGCTCATTATATGAGTATCTATAATCGATCCTTTGATAAAAAGGACGCTTTTCGAATTGAGTACCGTTTACGCCGTGCCGATGGCGAATATCGCTGGATAGACGGGCAATGCGTGCCGCAATTTTCTGTGGATGGCGTATTTGAGGGTTATTTAGGCGCCTGTACTGATATTACCGATGTTAGAAACTCAAAAGCCGCGACGGATTATTTTGATATCGCTCATGAAATGATCTATAGCACCGATCTCGATGGCATGATTGTTGATTGTAATCAGCGTTTTTCTGAGATTACTGGCTATAGCCGAGATGAAGTTATTGGCCGAAATGTGCGCATACTTAAATCTGGAAAACACGATAAAGACTTCTACGTACAGATGTGGCAAGCCATTTTAAACCAAGGTTTTTGGCGTGGCGAAATTATCAATCGCCATCAAGCAGGTCATCACATCACCTTAATGACCACCCTCTCGGTTGTCCCTGATAGTCAAAATAACCCCAAGCGTTATCTAGCGGTTGCTAGTGACATTTCCTCAATCATTGAAAAACGTCAGCATTTTGAGCAACTGGCCCATTACGATAATTTAACGGGCTTAGCGAACCGCTTATTACTGATGGATAGACTCAATCATGCCATGAGCGGCGTTAAAAGGCGCGGCGGTTTTATTGCGCTGTTATTTATTGATCTGGATGGCTTCAAGTCGATTAATGATCACTATGGCCATGAAATGGGCGATGAGTTTTTAATCGCCATTAGTCATAAAATGAAAGAAGCCATTCGTGAGACCGACACCTTAGCCAGATTAGGCGGCGATGAATTCATCATTATTTTAGATGAATTGAATAATACACACTATCTTGAAGTGGCTATTCCTCGCATCTTAGCAGCCTGCAATGCTGAACTTTTTTTAAGTGAAACCGCGATAAAAGTCTCAGCAAGTATTGGTATTTCTTTATATCCCAAAGATCCTGAGGGTTTTGATATTGATGCGGAAATGCTTTTAGCGCAAGCCGATCAGGCCATGTATGTTGCTAAGCAACGAGGTAAAAATTGTTACCATCGGTTCGATCGAACTCAAGATCAAATCATCATCACCCGTAACAATTCTATCGAAGCCATACGCTTAGGTATAAGTCGTGATGAGTTTGAATTGCATTACCAGCCTAAAGTGAATATGGCTACGGGTGAAGTGTACGGCTTTGAAGCCTTAATACGCTGGAATAAAAATCATACTAAACTCTTAGCGCCGTCGAAATTTTTGTTTATCGTTCAAAATCATCCCTTAGGTATTGAATTAGGTTACTGGGTGATTAAGAGTGCATTAAAGCAATTAAATACTTGGAACGAACACGGTTTAAAAACCAGCATCAGTGTTAATGTTGACGCAAGACAACTCATGCAAACAAACTTTATTGATATTTTAGCCGCCGAAATTAATAAACAGACTAACTTTAAAGCGGGAAGCTTAGAGCTAGAAATATTAGAAACCACGGCGATTGAAGATCGCTTGCTAGTTTCAAAAGTGCTTAATCGCTGCCTCGAACTGGGCCTTGAGCTTGCCCTAGATGATTTTGGCACCGGCTATTCATCGATCACTTATTTAAGAGATTTTCCTGTTAAGACGATTAAAATTGATCGCAGCTTTATCATGGGCATCTCACATTCTGAACAAGACTTTAATTTAGTAAGCCATATTATCCACATGGCTAATGATATGGGTAAACATGTGATTGCAGAAGGCATTGAAAGCATAGAACAAGGTGAGTTATTACTCGGTATGGGCTGTGAACTAGGCCAAGGCTATGTAATCGCTAAACCCATGCCTGCCTCTCATGTATTAGCATGGGTAAAAGACTGGCAATCTTATCCAACTTGGCTAAAAACATCTTAAGGCGTGATCTTAATCAATAACCCATCGGCCATTAACAGCAGTAAAACTCGTGAGTTTTGTTTAAAAAACGGAGTCAAAACTCACGAGTTTTGTTTATAAAAAAGCCTAGCACCTTAGCCATCCATGTTAGACTGAATGTTAAATAAGTACCTCGGGAAACTAAAAGCAGCAAAACTCTTGAGTTTTGACTCCAGTATTACTTAAATGTGGAGACTAACGGAGTCAAAACTCACGAGTTTTGTTTAAAAAAACTTAGCACATCAGCACCTTAGCCATCCATGCTAGACTGCATGTTATATATGTACCTCGGGAAACTAAAAGCAGCAAAACTCTTGAGTTTTGACTCCAGTATTACTTAAATGTGGAGACTAACGGAGTCAAAACTCACGAGTTTTGTTTAAAAAAAAGCCTAGCACATCAGCACCTTAGCCATCCATGCTAGACTGCATGTTATATATGTACCTCAGGAATCAAAAGCAGCAAAACTCTTGAGTTTTGACTCCAGTATTACTTAAATGTGGAGATTAACGGAGTCAAAACTCACGAGTTTTGATACCAAAACATAATGTTTAAAAAATACTTAAATAATCCAGCTCATTTATTTATTGATAATAGCCCGTATTTCATTACCTCGGCGATTTATCAAAAAAGAAATCTACTTACATCTCAGGCTATCAAAGAACATTTGCTAAAAACAATTCAAGAAAGCTTTGCCAAGAAAAACTGGTTATTGAAACATTGGGTTATATTAGATAACCATTACCATTTATTGGCTATCAGTGATAAAGGCTTAGACTTAAGTAAAATTATCAACAAAATTCATTGCTTATCATCGCAGTTTATTTGTTCCGAATTAAACGCTGAAAAACCGATTTGGTGGAATTATTGGGATTACTGTCCTCGCAATGAAAAAGATTATTATATTCACTTAAATTATTTATTTAATAACCCTATAAAACACGGTTTAGTAACCAATTTAATGGATTATCCTTATTCAAGTTTCCATTCATTTTTAGAAAAATATGGTCGTAAAGATTTAATTAAGCAATTTAGAGAATATCCTGACTATAAGAACTTACAACTTCACGAAGATTAATTAGGCAAAACTCGTGAGTTTTGACTCCAGCATTACTTAAATATGGAGATTAACGGTATCAAAACTTAAGACCATACAGATCCAGACTTAGCCTTCTTTATTATAGAGTCGAAGTTTTTTAGACTAGATCAGGTCTTCTTTGAAGCGAAGACAATCTACTATGATAAAAAGTCACATAGAAATGACTTAATGTAGGTCTTCTTTAGACTAAAGCAAACCTTCTTTAAGCTAAAGCCAACTAGAAATACTCTAATACTGGTCTTCTTTGAGCTAAAGAAGACTAACCATGCTCTTTCGCACACCTTCTTTTGTCCAAAGAAGGTGTGCTATGCTTCAAAGATGATCTGCTCTAAGCTAAAGAAACATGGATCTACAACAAAGTAGCACTGCTAACTGTTAATTCAAGCTTTTATAATTTTGACTAAACTCTGACCTTAAGTGTATTAAAGTTCATTATGTTTTTAACTTGGCGTCATTGGTTTGATTAATAGCATTAACCGGACAAGATGATCTACAAAATGTCGGGTTACGCTATCGAGACTGTGAAAGTATTATGACGTAGGGGGGACTTTAGCTTCCCCCTTTGTAAAAGGGGGATCGAGGGGGATTTTATTAAGACATAGGTTATTAATATTTAATAATAATTTTTTAATAGATCAAATCTCCCCTAACCCCTCTTTGCTAAAGAGGGGAATAAAAAGAATACTTTCACAGTCGCTATCGCTAAGCCGACCTGACTCATCTTACTTGCTTTTCTGGATATCAAAACTCATGAGTTTTGACTCAATGCCGGTCTGGGTTTGCAACCCTGACCGAAACGTTTGAATGCTTGACTGGCATCTTTATTTAATGGCCTTACTTAGCTAACACGAAGCACAAATAAGTTTTTTATCCAGTATTTGTACCTTCCAAACATACCCTATAAACAGCTCTATGAATTTAAATGGCGACGCAGTATAGACGCTACTTGTAATTACGGTTACTATAGCCCGCAGAGCAAATAACTAATGCTCTATTGTCGCTATAATTATTAGAGACATCTTCAAAGAAACACCACCACCACTCGCTATAAAAGACCTTTGGCCACATTCCATAGGCAGCAATAAAGCTTATCTTAGTAAAGTCCACCGCTTATTCATGAGTCGAATACAACTAGATTTCTACTTAGTAGAGACACTAGCCTTAAACGACTTTCAAAAATCATAACGTTCGAATTTCGAGCAAGGTATAGCTACATGAAAACTCAAAAAGCCATCATCAGTTTTTCTAAAACCAAAGACCACGAACTAGCCGATATAGGTCAAGCCATTGCTAATAAAATGACTAATAATCCCAATTACCCTACCCCTACCTTATCTATAAGTGATCTACAAGCTGCCATTACGGCGTATTCTAGCGCCTTAATCCAAGCTCAGGACGGCAGCAAAGCAGATGTCGTCGCTAAAAATGCTTCTCGTACAACCTTAGAGAATGACCTTTCTGCTCTAGGTAATTATGTTAATCTAATAGCTGATGGTGATGCCCTTAAACTACAAAGCTCTGGCTTTCCGTTAACAAAACTTCCTGAGCCTATTGGTATTTTAGACGCTCCAATACTCACCGTGCATTACGGTGAAAATGCCGGAGAAATGGGGGTAGAAATATCGCCCATAGCCAAAGCTTCTGGCTATATCGTTTTATATGCCGTTGTACCGGCTCCAGCAGACAATAATGACTGGTCTAGTAAATCAATGTCTTCATCAAAATCTACATTGACACATTTAAAAAGTGGCAATAAATATGTGTTTAAGGCTGCAGCTTTAAGTTCTGAAGCCAATAAAATGAACATTTATAATTTCTCTACTCCAATTGAGAAAATAGTTCCCTGATATAGCTTCAGCTTAACAAGGGACGAAACGCTAGCGTAGTCGGGTTACGCTAGCGCTAACCCTACCTACACCTAATAATATTATTCACACTGTCCCGTCTTTAGTGATAGCCAAGATATTCAAGTAAGAAAAGTAGCGTAAGCTTTACCGTCGAGGCGACAACTAGATTAGCAATGTCCAATATCTACACAAGTAAGTTCGCATTATCGATATATTTCAAACCGTTGGGACTGGTCTCGACCTGTCCCAACATTACGATCGGCCTCTACTTATAGTTTGGTAGGGTGGATAAACGCGAGAGACTGTGAAAGTATTCTTTTTATCCCCCTCTTTAGCAAAGAGGGGTTAGGGGAGATTTGATCTATTAAAAAATTATTATTAAATATCAATAACCTATGGCTTAATAAAATCCCCCTTGATCCCCCTTTTACAAAGGGGGAAGCTAAAGTCATAATACTTTCACAGTCTTGCGAGTGCATACACCTTTATTGTAGCGAACAACTTGAATATAAAAGGCTATTTTAAATGGATGCAGCTAGCTTAAAAAAGTTATCCCCATATCCTGTGGATAACTCTGTGCATTAAACCTTTACAAAGACCCTAACTTACTAATTTTTAGCAGCGTTTCTTAAATTGTACAATTTTTATACAATTGCTTTATTAGCTACAAATCAATAACTTACAGAAATACTTGATCTAGCATTTAAAAAATCGAGGCTAACACACGGTTTTATATAGACTGTTATTACTATGTGCGTAACTTATCAAAAGCCACTGCTGATTTTTACGTTGTCAAGGGAATTTCACCACAAAGACTCTACCTACCTTTGCAACAAGGGTAGAACGGATTCGCATCAAGCTATCCGAGAACTCTAGGCCTCAATTCAATCTAGCTGTATTTTTTATCGACTGATTATCTGCCAACAAGGCTTTAATCTCCGGCACACAAGAACCACAATTAGTACCTGCTTTAAGACAGGCACCAACTTGTTGATGAGTTTTTAAGCCTTGTTCTTTAATGGCCGCTAGCAGAGTTTTTTCACCTACATTGAAGCAGGCACAAACAATAGCACCAATATCAGCAACACCTTGCGCGGGTCTGCCTGATAATAAAGCTTTGCGCTCATTAAGCGTTAAGACTTGTTGGGCAAATAAGCTAGTTAACCAACTTCGTTCAGGTAAGTTATTATCGGTCGCTATAAAAATAACGAGTTCTAATTGATTATCAAGCAGTTTAGCGGCTCGGTAACTGCCTTTACCGCTATCTTGATATTCCTGCCAGTGCGCGTTTTCAGTATTAATATCAGACAATTGCTTACTCATAGTGCTGCGCCAATCGTCTACTAAACTATCTCCTGCTAATTCATAACGATAAAACTGTGCGCCTTTAATAGTTACCCGATATTCAACATCAGCAAAAGTTAGCTCTTGCCTAGATAAGATAAATCCTTGCCAAGCTGGATGATAAGCCTTAATAGCAACAGGCGTATGCTTGCATTCCGGTTGCTTGGAAATAGGATCGACTGCAGGATTAACTAAGGCACCCATACGTCCTTGACTGGCTAATTGTTGCGTCCAATGCATAGGCACAAAGACATTACCCTGTTGTTGGCTGTCGGTAATTTGTACACGCGCCAACATTGAACCCCAACGACTTTCTAGCTTGGCTAGACTATTCGGCACTAAGTCATAAGTCATCGCATCAACAGGATGCACTTCCACGAAAGGCTCGGGCTTATGTTGATTTAATTGAGGTGCGATACCTGTTCGAGTCATGGTATGCCATTGGTCACGGATACGACCGGTATTAAGTTTTAACGGATATTGCTCATTGGGGGCATTAAAGGGCAATCTGGGTTCTACGGCAATAAATTGTGCTTTACCTGATGCGGTATAAAACTGTCCCTGTTCAAAAAAACGCGCCCTACCTTGAGGAAAGTCTTGATTAACGGGCCACTGTATCGGTTGTAAGTGTTCATAGTCCTGCTCAGTTAGGGTCGCTAAAGCTGAAATATCAAAATCTCTTAAACCGAGCTGCTCATTATTTTCAAAGCCTGAAAGCGCGGCATGTTCACGAAAAATATTCCGACTACTTTGGTAATTAAACGCTGATTCAAACCCCATCCGTTTAGCAACTTGGGTAATAATCCACCAATCGGGCTTTGCTTGACCTGCTGGGCTCAATAAAGCACGTTGACGAGAAATACGACGCTCAGAATTAGTCACGGTACCGTCTTTTTCGCTCCAACCTTGCGCAGGTAATAACACATGCGCCAAAGCCGTCGTGTCGGTGTTGGCCATACAATCAGAAACCACCACAAACTCACAGCCTTGCAAGGCTAGTTTGACTTTATCAGCATTAGGTAAACTGACCACTGGATTAGTACCCATAATCCAGATTGCTTTTACTTTACCGTCAGCAATGGCATCGAATAAATCAACGGCTGGCAGCCCGGGTTTTTGGGCGATAGCTTTAGTCCCCCAAAATCTTGCAACTTTATCGATATCGTCGGCTTTAGAAAAATCCATGTGTGCCGCCAATTGATGAGACAAACCACCCACTTCACGACCGCCCATGGCATTAGGTTGACCTGTTAATGAGAAAGGTCCCATACCCGCTTTACCGATACGCCCCGTCGCTAGATGACAATTAATAATGGCATTGACTTTATCAGTGCCTGAGGAAGACTGATTAATACCCTGACTGTATAAGCTCATCACTTTTTCATGAGCTGCAAAGTATTGATAAAAGCTGCGTAGATCTTCTAAACTCACAGCGCACTTCTCTGCTACTTGCTCTAGGCTATAACGACTACTTGCTAAAGCTGTTGTAAAACCTTCAGTATGCTCATCAATATAGGCTTGATTCAAAGCCTGATGTTGGCTTAGAAAGTTTAGCAAGCCATTAAACAAATAAGCATCAGTACCGCTGGCAACCGCCAAATGCAGATCCGCAATTTCACAACTTGCGGTACGCCTTGGATCAATCACGACAATCTTTAAAGCAGGATTAGCCAGTTTTGCTGCTTGAATACGCTGAAAACTCACCGGGTGACACCAAGCAGTATTAGAACCAATCAAAATAATCAGCTCGGCGTGTTCAAAATCTTCATAACAACCTGGCACGGTATCAGAACCAAAAGCACGTTTATGCCCCGCAACCGAAGACGACATACAAAGCCGACTATTAGTATCCATATTGCCGCTACCGATAAAGCCTTTCATTAGTTTATTGGCGACATAATAATCTTCGGTCAATAACTGCCCTGAACCATAAATAGCCACGGCATCGGGGCCGTATTTTGCGATGGTTTTACTAAAGATAGCAGCGACTTTATCTAAAGCTTCCGACCATTCAACTTCTTGTCCATTAACTTTAGGCTGTAATAAACGTCCTTTAAGCTCAATAGTGTCACCTAAGGCAGAACCTTTAGAACACAAGCGCCCAAAATTAGCAGGATGAACAACATCGCCACTAATACTCACTAGACGGTTTTTCTCATCAACGCTGGCGCTGATTCCACAACCTACTCCACAATAGGGGCAGGTAGTTTTTATAATAGGCAGATTATTCATTGCACTCACACATAAGCTTTACCAAAAATCAGCGTATCTCTCATTGAGGCAATATTTTCTTGTTTCTCTAACAACTCCTGATACCAACTGCCATCAGCTATTTCACCATAAAGTACCGCGCCGATTAATTTGTTCGCTTTAATAACCAATTTTTTATAGATGCCTAAAGCAGGATCGGTAAAGTGTAGACTTTCAGTTTGCTCATCTCCCAAAAAATCACCCATCGAAAACATCTGAATACCGGTCACTTTAAGTTTAGTCGCAGTTGGCAAGCTTATATATTTGGCGACACCATGAGCACTTAAATGATTAGCACAGACTTTTGCTTGTTCAAACAAGGGTGCAACTAAGCCAAAGGTATCACCACGATGTTGGATGCATTCACCCACCGCGTAAATACTCGGATCGTAACTTTGTAAGGTGTCATCGACCACGATACCGCGTTCGCAATAAAGTCCGGAATCCTGAGCTAAGGTCATATTGGGGCGTACTCCGATCGCCATAATAAATAAATCACAAGCTAATTGGCTGCCGTCTTCAAAACAAACATGAGTGATGTGTCCTTGGGCATCGCCCTCTAAGCTTTTAAGTTTGGCAGCCATCTTAAACTTTAAACCGCGTTGCTCTAACTGGGTTTGTAATAAAGTACCAGCCGGTTTATCCATCTGCCGATTAAGCAAGACTTCGTTGTTATGTATCACCGTGACGTCCATGCCTCTTAAAACTAAGCCATTAGCCGCTTCTAAGCCTAATAAACCGCCACCCAATACTACGGCATGTTGATGACTACGACTGTAACTGAGCATTTTCTTAACATCGAAAATATCTCTAAAGCTAATAACACCTTGCAAAGTATTTCCCGGAATCTCTGCAATAACGGCTTTAGAACCCGTAGCGATTAATAAGCGATCATAGGCTGCCACCGTACCATCTTGTGCATAAACTTTTTTATGTTTTCGATCGATACCTACCACGGCTTTATCAGCGCCCGCGTGTAAAGTGATACCTTGCTCGATATACCATTGACGACTATTAATGATGATGTCGTCTAAGCTTTTTTCACCGCACAGCACCGAAGACAACATGATGCGATTGTAATTGCCATAAGGTTCGTCGCCAAATACGGTAATGTCATATTTTGTAGGTGCGGCTGATAATAACTCTTCAACGGTACGCATACCCGCCATGCCATTACCAATCACCACTAATCGTTGTTTCACAATTCGTTCCTAGTTTGACTGCTTGTTATTAAGCGTTTAATAAGCTCTTGCTGAGTTAGTTGCATCCCATTTTGTTGGCGTTTCCGGCACAGGAGCCCTGCAGATGCCGGAAACGCTTTTCTCGCTGTCGCTCGTAAAGCCTTATTCCGGCCTACAATAAGTTTAACTGTGGGCAGTTACGCGAAGCGTGGGGACGATAAAATAAATACTCTAAAGAATGAATACTCATTGTGTTTCCATCACGCTAATTTGTACGCTGTCATTGACTATGCGTACCGGATAAACCGCTAGGCTTATGGATTCATCTTCCAAGCAGATACCGGTATTTAGATTAAAATGCTGTTTATATAAAGGGGAGGAGACTACCGGCTGCTCATTAATATCACCTAGAATACCTCGTGATAATACGTTGGCTTGTCCTATAGGATCATAATTACTTAGCGCATAAACCACAGACTCTTGGGGCATATAAAACAAGGCAATCTGTACGCCTGAAACTAAGGCACAAACTCCCGAATCAGCTTGTAAATCATCAAGCTGACAAACTGTTTGCCAAGCAGACATTACGCTACCTCCACGAGTTTAAAATGTTTACGTTCTTGTTCGTCAGCGGGGCGAATTTGGCCACGTTCTTCAACAAAAACCAGGTTATCATCGCTTTGCTCACTATTAACAAAATGACGAAAACGTTTGAGCTTGGATTCATCCTCAATCGTGATTTTCCATTCACACTGATAAGTATCAATGACTAATTGCATTTGCTGTTCTAATTGCTCACATAAGCCTAGCTTGTCTTCTATGACCACCGACTTTAAATAATCCAAACCGCCTTCCATGTTTTCCATCCATACTGAAGTACGTTGCAGACGATCTGCACTGCGTACATAAAAGGACAAAAAGCGATCGATGTATTGAATCAATGTGGCCTTATCTAAGCCTGTGGCAAATAAATCGGCATGGCGTGGTTTCATGCCACCATTACCGCAAACATAAAGATTCCAACCATTTTCTGTGGCGATAATGCCGACATCTTTACTCTGTGCCTCTGCACATTCGCGTGTACATCCAGAAACTGCAAATTTGATTTTATGAGGCGATCGCAGACCTTTATATCGATTTTCTAATTCAATCGCTAAACCAACACTGTCATCAACGCCATATCGACACCAATTACTCCCCACACAAGATTTCACTGTGCGTAGAGATTTACCATAGGCATGGCCTGATTCAAAACCAGCTTCAATCAGTTCTTTCCAAATCGGCGGCAGTTGATCAACTCGCGCACCAAATAAATCGACACGCTGACCACCGGTAATTTTAGTATAAAGCTTATATTTCTTACCGACCTGTCCTAAGGCTATCAACATATCAGGACTGATCTCACCACCCGCAATACGAGGTACGACTGAATAAGTTCCATCTTTTTGCATATTCGCCAGATAGTTATCATTGGTATCTTGTAAGGACGCGTGTTCTGTTTTTAGAATATAGTCATTCCAACACGACGCTAAGATAGAGCCTACCGTAGGCTTACAAATCTCACAGCCCTTACCTTTGCCATGTCGTGCCAATAAGTCCGCAAAGGTTTTAATCTGCTCTACCCGAATCAAGGTATATAAATCTTGCCTTGTATAAGCAAAATGTTCACAGAGATCGGTATTCACTTCGTAGCCTTGTTTAGCTAGTTCTGAGTTCAATACTGATTTAAGTAAAGAGGCGCAACCGCCACAACCCGTCGCCGCTTTAGTTTCTGACTTTAAGCCATCTAAAGTAGTACAACCTGCATTAATGGCACTACAAATCTGGCCTTTAGTGACGTCATAACACGAGCAGATTTGCGCTGAGGCTGGCAAGGCATCTGCACCTAAAGCCACTGGCTCATCAGAACGTGAGGGTAAAATCAGCGTATCGGGATTTTCAGGAAGTTGAATACCATTTAAGCAATATTG
>Ga0214182_1000626_pt1 | contig 12734 bp, 11 predicted proteins | sample TroBogEpilimnion_8_FD_153020 | JGI IMG/M metagenome (GOLD analysis project Ga0214182, IMG submission 153020) | Freshwater microbial communities from Trout Bog Lake, WI - 14NOV2007 epilimnion | ecosystem: Environmental > Aquatic > Freshwater > Lake > Epilimnion/Euphotic zone | place: Trout Bog... | reverse complement strand
GTTCATGTTACCGATCACGAAAGTCACGGCCATGGTTTCACCCAAGGCACGACCCAAACCCAGCATGATGGCGCCCAAGACACCCGTTTTGGTGAATGGCAACACAATCGTGGAAACGACTTCCCAAGTGGTGGCACCCAAGCCGTAAGCCGATTCTTTGAGCATCGGTGGGACGACTTCAAACACGTCGCGCATCACCGAAGCAATGAAGGGAATGACCATGATGGCCAAAATAATGCCCGCTGACAAAATACCGATGCCCACCGGGGGGCCCGAAACCAAGGCGCCCAAATAGGGGATGCCTGTCAACAACGACTGCAGGGGCGCTTGAACGTATTCAGCCAAGATGGGGCCAAACACCATCAAGCCCCACATCCCGTAAACAATTGAAGGCACCGCTGCCAACAACTCGATGGCGGTACCCAAAGGACGCTTCAACCAAGCTGGCGACAGCTCGGTCAAAAACAAAGCGATCCCAAAACTCACCGGGACAGCGATCAACAAGGCAATGATCGAAGTGGCCAAGGTGCCATAAATCATCACCAAACCACCAAATTCCTGCTGAACAGGATCCCACTGGCTGCGCCACAAAAAGCTCAAACCATACTTGTCGATGGCTGGCCAGGCGCCAATCACCAGAGACACCAAGATGCCGACCAATAGGCCCAAGGTCAAGTAGGCGGCGCCTTTGGCAAAAAAACCAAAAATGCGGTCCGCCATCACCCCGGAAATCCAGGGTTGATGGCGCTGAGATGGACTGGAAGTGGTCATAGATTTCGCTCGGGCAGCGCCCGAGTTCTGTTCAACAGGAGAGGCAGACGACATGGTGTCCGAATCGATTACTTGTAAGCGACAGGCTTACCAGAAGCGTCCTTGATGTCAGCCCAAGACTTGACAATGTGGGCCTTCACGCTGTCGGGCATGGGCACGTAGTCCAAGCTCAAAGCAGTGGCGTCGCCACTGGTCATGGCCCAGTTGAAGAACTTCAACGCGGTGGTGGCTTGTTCGGGCTTGTCTTGGACTTTTTGGAACAAGATGAAAGTAGCGCCGGTGATGGGCCAAGAGTCATTGCCTGCTTGGTTGGTCAAGATTTGGTAGAAGCTCTTGTTCCAATCAGCGCCTGCAGCAGCGGCCTTGAAGGCCAATTCGTCGGGAGAAACAAACTTACCGGCCGCGTTCTTCATTTGAACGTAGTTCAGCTTGTTTTGTTTGACATAGGAGTACTCCACATAACCAATGGAGTTGGGCAAACGGGTCAAGAAAGCGGCCACGCCTTCGTTGCCCTTACCACCTGCACCAGTGGGCCAGTTCACAGCGGTTCCTTCACCCACTTGGGCTTTCCAGTCAGGGCTGACCTTGCTCAAGTAGTTGGTAAAGATGAAAGAAGTGCCAGAGCCATCGGCACGACGAACGGGCGAAATCACATAGTCAGGCAACGACAAACCAGGGTTCAAAGCCTTGATTTCAGGGTCATTCCAGTGGGTCACTTTGCCCAGATAAATGTCGGCCAACACCTCGCCAGTCAATTTCAATTGACCGGGTTGAATGCCCTTGATGTTGATCACAGGCACCACGCCGCCAATGACCGTGGGGAATTGCATCAAACCCTTGGTCTTCAGGTCTTCGTCCTTCAAAGGCATGTCGGAAGCGCCGAAATCAACGGTTTTGGCTTCGATTTGCTTCAAACCAGCGCCTGAGCCCACCGATTGGTAGTTGATCTTGACATTGGTGGCCTTGTTGTAGTCGGAGGCCCACTTGGAATACAAAGGCGCTGGGAAACTGGCACCCGCGCCAGTGGCTTCTTGTTGAGCAAAAGCGCTGCCGAAAGCACTCAAAGTAATCAAGGCGATGCCAGTGATGCGATGGAAGGATGTCATGAGAGGGACCTCTAGGTGTTGATAACTTTTTTAATGTAATGGCCTAATATGACAGTTTAGAGACACTTTCAACCGAATTTGCAGGCGGATTGAACCCAAAACCGCCTGCTTCATGACTGTCATATTTTTGTCACTAAATATTTTCGGCTTCTATCCGGCTCTGTCACAACAAATCTATCAACGGGTGATATGCTGTTCGATTGCCTGCGTTGAAGACCCCATGGAAAACGGAACCCTACTGGCCGCGGTTGACCTCGGCTCCAACAGCTATCGACTTGAAATCGCTCGCTTCGTGCACGGTCAAATCCAGCGAGTCGAATACCTCAAAGAAAGCATTCGCCAAGGCAGCGGCCTAGACGAAGAGCGCCGACTGAGGCCCGAGGCCATGCAAGTCGGTTGGGATTGTTTGGCCCGATTCGGCGAAAGATTGGCTGGCTTGCAAAAGCACCAAGTTCGTGCAGTGGCCACCCAAACCCTGCGCGAAGCAAAAAACCGCGACGATTTCTTACAACGTGCCAATCAGATATTGGGTTTTCCCATTGATGTCATCTCCGGCCCCGAAGAAGCGCGCCTGATTTACCAAGGCGTTTCCCGCTTGTTGCCCATATCGAACGAGCGCCGCTTGGTGGTGGATATTGGCGGCCGCTCCACCGAGATGATTCTGGGCCAAGGCTATCAACCCCATGTCATGGCCTCCTACCGCGTGGGCAGCGTGGCTTGGTCCATGAAGTATTTTCCGGATGGTTTGTTGACCGAACAAAGCTTTGCCACCGCCGAAGTGGCTGCCAAAGCCGTTCTGGACGAAGCCTTGGACAGCCACAGCCGAAGCACCTGGGATGTGGCTTATGGCTCGTCGGGCACCGTCGGCGCAGTGGCTGACATCTTGCAAGCGGCGGGTGAGCCCTTTGGCACCGTCAGTCGCCGGGGTTTGGCGTGGTTGAAAGACCGTCTCATCAAAGCAGGCCATGTCGACAAGGTTCGCATTGAGGGCATGAAGGAAGACCGCCGGCCCGTTTTGGGCGGTGGCGTGAGTGTTCTGAGCGCTATTTTTGACCTGCTCGACATCGACGTCATGCACGTGGCCCAGGGCGCTTTGCGCCAAGGTGTCGTGTATGACTTGCTCGACCGGGAATTGCCTCAAACCGACTTGAGGGCCCAAACCGTTCAGTCTCTACAAGAACGGTTTCAGGTCGATCGGGCTCAAGCAGAACGTGTTTGCGAGGCCGCCATGGCCTTTCACCATCAAATTGAGCCCAACGGCAACGAGCGCGCTGAACGCAAATTGGGCTGGGTGTCGAGCCTGCACGAAATTGGCTTTCAAATTGCCCACACGGACTACCACCGCCACGGTGCCTACATTTTGGACAACACCGATGCACCCGGCTTTTCTCTGCCGGAATGGCACCACCTGGGTCAACTTCTGCTGGGTCACCGCGGCAAGGTCAGAAAGCTCGACACCGATTTTGAAAATGAAGCCTTTGTCAAACAGCTGATGTGCCTTCGCTTGGCTGTTTTGCTTTGTCATGCCCGCCGGACGCCTTCCCTGAGTCCGCTTCAATTGAGCCATCAAGGCAAAACCTTCCACCTAAAAGCCAGCACGCAGTGGGCCCAACAGTTTCCACAATCCGCGCATTTGCTGCGTGAAGAAACCGTCCTTTGGCAAAAAACAGGCTGGGAATTAGGGCTGGACTTCCATGATTGAAACGATTTATACTGTATAAATCATTTCACTCTTAAGGACTCTCATGACGACGATTGAGAAAACGCCCGCAGCGACAACGCCTAAAACGGCTTCACAACCGGCCCTCAAAACCAAGACAAAAGCAGCCCCAACGGCCAGCGTCCAACCTGCTTCTCAAGGCGTCGTCAAAGTCAAAAAAACCAAGTTGGTTCGCGACAGTTTCACCATCCCCAAGGACGAATTCGAAGCCTTGGGCACCATCAAACACCGCGCACAAGCCGCCGGCCTCAGCATCAAGAAAAGTGAAGTGCTGCGTGCTGGTTTGCGTTTGTTGAGTGGCTTGAATGACAAAGCCTTGTTGACGGCTTTGAAGGCAGTGCCCACCATCAAGACGGGGCGCCCGAAAAACGAAGACACGGTCGAAGCCCCCAAGCCCGTTGCCAAGGCCAAAGTGAAGCCCAAAGCTGCTAAAACAGCCAAGCCGGTTAAAGCAGCTCCGGTGACTGCACAGCCATGACCACCGTCTCGGCCTGACCTTGGCGTTCACGGTGGCGCAGCCACCAAACAGCGCCTTTGCGGACCGCACAATTTTGTTGGGGCAGGCCCAATATCAAAGCAGCGGCGGCGCCCAACATGGGCTGGTGGCCCACCACCAACACAGCGCCCTTTTGGGCGGGCCACTGCACCAACTCCAACAAATCTTCGCCGGTGCCACCGGGTAACAACTCAGCCCGGAGTTTGTATTTTCGGCCCAAGGCCAGAACCGTCTGTTCGGTTCTTTTGGCTGGACTGCACAAGACCCTCAGACCTTCGGGCAACTGACGATCCAACCAATGGGCCATGCGCTGGGCTTGTTTTTCGCCTCGGGAGGTCAACATCCGGGCCAAATCATCACACCCACCTTGCGGTTCGTCTGCTTCAGCGTGTCGCCACAAAATCAAGTCCATTGCCGCTCTCCTAATGACGATGACCCAAACTGCCAAATTTGCGCATCAAGGCCTCTTGCGCACTCTTCGCTGGCAAGGATGAGGGTTTCATTTTTTCGTAACGCCCATTGCCTTGAAGCTCCCAAGCGTCTCGGTCATCCAGCAAGTAGGCCACCAAACACTCGTCGATTAAACGCTGGCGAAGTTTCGGCTCGGTGACAGGCCAAGCCAGCTCAATGCGTCTGAGCATGTTGCGGTTCATCCAATCGGCGCTGGACAAATACAGGTGCTCTTCTTTGCCCATCCGGAAATAGAACACGCGTGAGTGCTCTAAAAAGCGCCCAATGATGGAGCGAACCCGAATGTTGTCAGACACGCCCGGTACTCCCGCAGGCAAGGTGCAAGCACCGCGAACAATGAGGTCAATTTTGACGCCGCGCTGCCCCGCGGCCAGCAAGGCACGAATCAGAGGCTCGTCGGTCAAGGTGTTCATCTTCGCCACAATGCGCGCGCCTTCCGGGCGGTTGGCGGCATGCCCCGCTTGGTCGATCAAATCGATCATGCGCTTTTGCAACTGCGTGGGCGCCATGATCAGTTGCTTCAGCTTGGGCATTCTGCTTTGGCTGGCCAAGTGAGAAAACACCGCATCCATGTCGGCCGTTAACGCCGGCTGGGCCGTGAGGTAGCTGATGTCGGTGTAAAGCTTGGCCGTATTGGGGTTGTAATTGCCCGTGGACAAATGGCCATAGCGCCGCAACTGACGGCCTTCACGGCGCGTGACCAAAAGCATCTTGGCGTGGGTTTTGAGGCCCACCACGCCATAAACCACCTGGGCGCCGACGGTTTCCAGGGCTTCGGCCCAGTTGATGTTGGCCTCTTCGTCAAACCGTGCTTTGAGTTCCACCACCACCGTCACCTCTTTGCCACGTCGAACCGCTTCGCGCAGAAGGTTCATCATTTCAGAGTCAGAGCCCGTACGGTAGACCGTTTGTTTAATGGCCAAGACCTTCGGGTCATTCACGGCCTCCCTCAAAAAGGCCATGACCCCGTCAAAACTTTCAAATGGCTGGTGAATGGCCACATCACCCAAGGCCAGCTGCTCAAAGAGAGAGACGCCTTGTTGCAGTTGCTTTGGAAAGCTCGATTTAAATGGGGGAAACAACAAAGAACGGTCGTTGACCAAATCGATCAACTGCGTCAAACGCACCAAGTTCACAGGGCCCGGCACGCGGTACATGGCGCCCTCGGGCAAGTTGAATTGTTTGAGTAAAAAATCCGACAAGAAAGGCGCGCAATCCGAGGAAACCTCTAACCGCACGGCTTGCCCGTAATTTCGCTGCGCCAATTCTTTTCTCAAAGCCGTGCGCAAGTTCCGAACTTCGTCCTCGTCCACCGCCAAGTCGGAATGACGGGTCACGCGGAATTGCGAAAATTCAGTGACCTGCCGCCCCGGGAACAAGTCGGCCAAATGGGAGCGAATCACACTCGAAAGCAGCACAAAGTGTTGGTGTTGTGAACCTTCGCGTTGGGGCAAACGAATCACACGCGGCAAGACCCGAGGCACTTTCACAATGGCGATTTCGTTGTCGCGACCAAAGGCGTCATTGCCTTTCAGACGAACAATGAAGTTGAGCGACTTGTTCGCCACCTGCGGAAAGGGATGAGAGGGATCCAAACCAATGGGCAGCAACAAGGGCCGAACTTCTCGCTCGAAATAGGACTTGACCCATTTCTTTTGAACCGCATTTCTTTCAGCATGGGTCAAGATTTTGACCCCGCGTGCACTTAATTCGGATTGCAAATGGTCGTTGTAGATGACGTATTGTTTGGCCACCAGGGCCGCTGCTTTTTGGGCAAACAGTTGAAACGTCGAGGCCGTATAAGGGCCTTTGGCTTCCTCTAGCAGGACTGCTGAAATATGGGGTTCGGCGCGAACTTCAAAAAATTCATCGAGGTTGCTCGACACGATGCACAAATATCGCAATCGCTCTAACAAAGGCACCTGATGGTCTGCGGCCCAACTCAGCACCCGCTCATTGAAGGCCAAAAGGCTGTGGTCACGGTCCAATAAAACCGTTTTAGGGTGTCCACCGGGATGACTTGAAGGGGTCAATGGCCCCGCTTCATGGGTGTTTTTATGGGGGGATAGATCGGCGGACAAAGGTGACATAACACTTAAAGAATGACTAAGCGCCCCCTAGAAAATGCTTGCGATAACGTGCTGGCAAATCCGATAAACGCATGATCATCGGCAGGTCCGCCGTGTTGAAATCGGGGTCCCAAGCGGGAGCACCCAAAATTTTGGCCCCCAACCGCAAATAACCCCGAATCAACGCGGGGGGTTCGGCCTCACAGCCCTCCCCTTCGACGCCCAGCTCGTCCACCGGCAAAGGCAAACGGGGCATGACTTGGTATTCTATGGGGGCCAAGTGGGTTTGGCGCAATTGGTGCCAAATACTGGCGGCGGCGGCCCCCGTCATCACGCCGTTGTGCATCATGGGAATGCTGGCACAGCCCACCATGGTGTCCAGATCATTTTGAACCATAAAGGTCGCCAAGGCGCCCCACAAGGCCAGGACAACGCCCCCCGTTCGGTGATCTGGATGAACGCAGGCGCGTCCGAGTTCCACCATGCGCGAGCGCAGGGAGCGCAAGCGGGTAAGGTCAAATTCCATGTCGCTGTAAGTGCTGCCGATGCGTTTCGCTTGCGCAGGGGTCAAGACGCGGTAGGTGCCCACCACTTGCTGCGTTTGGGTATCGCGCACCAAGAGGTGTTCACAAAAATCATCAAACAGATCGATGTCCAAGCCGGGCACGGGGGTGTTGAGACGGGCGCCCATTTCGCTTGAAAAAATATCAAAACGCAGTTTTTGAGCCTCTTTCACTTCGTCCTCATGGCGCGCCCAGCTGACTTGCAAACCCGCGTCTTTTTGGCTGGAAGGACAAACGCTGTTCCAAACACGGGGGCCATCGACATGGGTGGGGGCATGGGGATGATCATGGGCGTTCCCAGTGGCTCTGTTGTTGCGCTCGACGTGTCTCTCTGACAAGGTGTTCACAGGTTCTCCCAGTTTCTTTTAATGCTGAAACTTTGGCAGATCACCGTGAAACGACTGTGTCAAAAAAAAGTCTATTTGATGACCAAACTCAACCCTGAGCCCAAGCCCAGCTTCATCCACCACCTGGGGCAGGAAACTGGCGTTTAAAGCAGGATGTCAAAGGGGGCTTAAACCAAAGAAGCCGCTAAAAATTCAGCTGAGCGTTTGGCTTGTTCAGCCTCCTTGGCCTCAACCATGATGCGCAAGACGGGCTCGGTGCCACTGGCGCGAATCAAAATGCGCCCCGATTCGCCCAACTCCGCTTGGATTTGTTCACACGCAGCGACCAAGCCCGCATGGGTGCGCCAATCTTGACCGACCCCCCAAGGCACATTCAGCAAGGTTTGTGGAAACAACTCGACGCCTTGCAAAAAGGCCGCCACATCTTGACCGCGACGCACACAGGCCTGCAAAACCTGCAGCGCACTGACCAAACCATCGCCCGTGGTGTGTTGGTCCAGCACCAACAAATGACCGGAGCCCTCACCCCCCAAAGTCCAGCCTTGCTCAGCCAACACCTCCAGTACGTAGCGGTCGCCGACCTTGGCCCGGCGCATCGGGATTTTTTGCTGTTGCAAGGCCAGCTCGACAGCCAAATTGGTCATCAAGGTGCCGACCACACCGGGCACTGGATGGCCTTGCGCCAAGCGGTCCATGGCAAGCACATAAAGCAATTGATCGCCGTTGTACAAACGACCTTGGCGATCCACCCATTGAAGCCGATCGGCGTCGCCGTCCAAGGCAATGCCAAAGTCTGCGCCCTGCTCCACCACCGCTTTGGCCAAGGCCTCGGGATGGGTGGCCCCCACGCCGTCGTTGATGTTCAAACCATCGGGTTGGCAACCCATGGCGTGCACCTCAGCACCCAGTTCATGAAACACTTTGGGCGCAATTTGGTAGGCCGCCCCGTTGGCGGCATCCACCACAATCTTGAGGCCCTTGAGGGTCAAGGCGGAATCAAAAGTGCTTTTGCAAAATTCAATGTAGCGTCCAGCGGCGTCATCCAACCGACGCGTTTTGCCCAAATGGGCCGAGTCGACCCAAACAGGGGGCAAGCCCAAAGCGGCTTCGACTTCCAGTTCCCAGTCATCCGATAATTTAGAGCCTTGGGCGCTAAAAAATTTGATGCCGTTATCGGGAAATGGGTTGTGGCTGGCACTGATGACCACCCCCAAGTCGACGCGCAAAGTGCGCGTTAAATAAGCCACGCCGGGGGTGGGCAACGGGCCCGCCAAAATGACATCGACACCCGCCGAGTTGAAGCCCGACTCCAATGCGCTTTCCAGCATGTAGCCTGAAATGCGGGTGTCCTTACCGATCAGCACTTGGGGACGGGCTTGATTTGAATGGCCAGTTGAATGGCTGGTGGCTTGGGCGTTTCGGCGCAACACTTGGCCAACGGCGTGGGCCAAACGCAACACAAAATCAGGCGTGATCGGCGCCTGCCCAACGGTGCCACGAATGCCATCGGTGCCAAAAAATTGTCGACTCATGCAAATGTCTCTTTTTCTGATACGGGATAAAAGGTTTTAAATTTGACCATATTATGAATGGGCCAAGCTCAAACCCCGGGATCGGAATGGGATTTGGGTGCTGTTCGCGCCTGCTGCAAAGCGCTCCAGACCTTCAGTGCAGCGACTGTTTCGCGCACATCGTGCACCCTCACCACCCGCGCCCCGGCCTCTACCGCCAGCACCGCAGCGGCCACACTGGGGACCATTCGATCTTCCACAGGCAAGCCCGTGACGGCGCCCAAAGACGATTTGCGCGACCAACCCACCAAGCCAGGGTAATCAGTCGACCAAACCGCCTGTGCGGCCAACATTTCAAAATTTTGGGCCACGGTTTTGCCAAAGCCAATACCGGGGTCCCAGGTCAATCGGTCGGGGCTCACGCCCAAGTCCAACAAGGCTTGGGTCTGCTGCTTTAAAAAGGCCAACACCGTGTCCGTTAAAGGACCTTCTTGCGGCGACAACTGCATGGTTTGGGGGTTGCCATTCATGTGCATCAAACACACGCCGCAGTGAGGATGGGCAGCCACCACCTCCCGCGCACCGGTTTGCCGAAGGGCCCAAATGTCATTGATGATGTCGACGCCAACATCCAGCGCCGCTTGCATGACTTCGGACTTGTAGGTATCGACAGAAAGGGGGACCCCCCAAGACACCAACGCCTTCAGCACGGGCAGGAGCCGATTCAACTCTTCATCCAGGGGCACCGGGACGCTGCCGGGGCGGGTGGATTCAGCCCCGATGTCAAGCACGTCAGCGCCCTCCGTCAGCAAGCGCTCGGCGTGCTGAAGGGCGTGGGTCAAAGTGGCGTGTTGACCGCCGTCTGAAAAAGAGTCGGCTGTGACATTCACAATGCCCATGACCCTGGGCGTGCTCAGGTCAATTAAAAAGCGGCTGGTTTGCCAAATCGGACCCACACGTCGATGCTCGCGACTCACACCCAAGCCGACCACCACAGGAAATTAAACAGCGCTGGTGGCAGGGTCTGGGGTCACGCTGGGCGCATTGCCGCCACCATCACCGCTAGAAGGAGGCACACGGGGTGTCCAATCTTTGGGTGCGCGAGGGGGCTTGCCCGCCATGATGTCGTCAATTTGCTCGATGTCGATGGTTTCCCAATCAAGCAAGGCCTTGGCCATGGCGTGCATTTGTTCGCTGTGTTTTTCGATCAACTCACGCGCCAAAGCGTATTGTTGGTCGATGATGCGGCGCACTTCAGCGTCGACCTTTTGCATGGTCTGCTCGCTCATGTTGGTGGTTTTGGTCACTGAGCGACCCAAGAACACTTCGCCTTCGTTTTCAGCGTAAACCATGGGACCCAGCGACTCGGTCATGCCGTAACGCATCACCATGTCGCGGGCAATTTGAGTCGCACGTTCAAAGTCATTGGAAGCGCCGGTGGTCATTTGGTGCATGAAGACTTCTTCAGCGATGCGACCGCCAAACAACATGCTGATTTGGTTCAGCATGTAGTCGCGGTCATAGCTGTAGCGGTCTTGAGCAGGCAAACTCATCGTCACGCCAAGCGCACGGCCACGCGGGATGATGGTCACTTTGTGGACGGGGTCGCACTTGGGCAGCAACTTGCCAATCAAGGCGTGACCGGACTCGTGGTAGGCCGTGTTCATGCGCTCTTCTTCGGGCATGACCATGCTCTTGCGCTCGGGGCCCATCAAGATTTTGTCTTTGGCCTTTTCGAAGTCTTGCATCTCAACGGTGCGGGCATTGCGGCGCGCAGCCATCAAAGCGGCTTCGTTGCACAAATTGGCCAAGTCAGCGCCGCTCATGCCGGGCGTGCCGCGGGCAATGATGCTGGCGTTGACGTCTTGCCCCAAGGGCACTTTGCGCATGTGGACGTTCAGGATTTGTTCACGGCCCCGAATGTCGGGCAGGGTGACATAAACCTGGCGATCAAAACGGCCAGGACGCAACAAAGCGGCGTCCAAAATGTCGGGGCGGTTGGTGGCGGCCACCACGATCACACCCAAATTGGTTTCAAAGCCGTCCATCTCGACCAGCATTTGGTTCAAGGTTTGTTCGCGCTCGTCGTTACCCCCACCCAAACCCGCACCGCGCTGACGGCCCACGGCGTCAATTTCATCGATGAAAATGATGCAGGGGGCATTTTTCTTGGCGTTTTCAAACATGTCACGAACACGGGCAGCGCCCACGCCGACAAACATTTCGACAAAGTCAGAGCCCGAAATACTGAAGAAAGGCACTTTGGCTTCGCCAGCAATCGACTTGGCGAGCAATGTTTTCCCCGTGCCCGGAGGACCCACCAACAACAAGCCGCGGGGAATGCGGCCGCCGAGTTTTTGGAACTTTTGGGGGTCTTTCAAAAAGTCAACGACTTCCTTGACTTCTTCTTTGGCTTCGTCGCAGCCCGCCACATCCGCGAAGGTCACTGTGTTGTTGTTTTCATCCAACATGCGGGCTTTGCTTTTGCCAAAACTAAAGGCACCGCCTTTGCCACCGCCCTGCATTTGGCGCATGAAATAAATCCAGACCCCAATCAACAGCAGCATGGGGCCCCAGCTGACCAACAAGGTCATGAGCAATGAGCCTTCTTCTCGCGGCTTGACGTCAAATTTGACGTTGTTGCGAATCAAGTCGCCCACCAAACCACGGTCGAGGTAGGTGGCGGTGGTGCGGAGTTTGCGGTCGTCGTTGGTGACCGCAACGATTTCAGTGCCGCCCTGACCTTCTTGAATGGTGGCGGTTTTGATGTGGTTGGTGCGGACTTCTTCTAAGAAGTCTGAGTAGCCCACATAGGTTCCGTTTGAGCCGCTGTGGGCGTCAAACTGCTTGAACACGGTGAACAAGACCATGGCCACCACGAGCCAAACGGCAATTTTTGAAAACCACTGATTATTCAAGTGGAACTCCTGAAAGAAACATACGTTAGGCCCATTTTAGGCTTTTCAAGCCTCGGAGGGGTTATTTAAGGCCAATTCCCACCAAAAAGTTCTCTGAGGACTTGTCACGAGAGGCTTTGGGCTTGATGGGTTTGACCACTTTAAAGGCCTCTTTGAACAGCTTCACGCAATGGTCGTAGGCCTCGCCATGGAACACTTTGACCACCAAGGCCCCCTCGGGCTTCAAGTGGGCTTTGGAAAAATCCAGCGCCAATTCGATCAACAACTCGATGCGAGCGGCGTCCACGCCGCCAACACCCGACAAATTGGGCGCCATGTCTGAAACGACCACATCCACGGGACGACCTTGCACCATTTCTTCCAATTGGGCCAGAACGGCCTCATCTTTAAAGTCACCCTGAATGAAGTTCACGCCCTCGATGGGTGTCATGGGCAACAGGTCCAAAGCGATGATGGTGCCGTTCAGGGCCCCGACCGCCGCCCCCTCGGGCGACAAACGCCGCCGCAGATACTGACTCCAGGCACCCGGTGAGGAACCCAAATCGACCACCAAGTGACCGGGTTTGATGAGCCCCAAGGTCTCGTCGATTTCCTTGAGTTTGTAGGCCGCACGGGCGCGGTAGCCCTCTTTCTGGGCTTGTTTAACGTAGGGATCGTTGACGTGGTCATTCAACCACGCCTTGTTCACCTTTTTGCTTTGTGTCTTGACTTTCATGCAGGGTCGATAATACGCCCATGGCTAAACTTGAATTGACCCCAACC
>Ga0214182_1000623_pt1 | contig 12773 bp, 15 predicted proteins | sample TroBogEpilimnion_8_FD_153020 | JGI IMG/M metagenome (GOLD analysis project Ga0214182, IMG submission 153020) | Freshwater microbial communities from Trout Bog Lake, WI - 14NOV2007 epilimnion | ecosystem: Environmental > Aquatic > Freshwater > Lake > Epilimnion/Euphotic zone | place: Trout Bog... | reverse complement strand
CACGACTTACGCTGCCTGCCTCGACGAAGTCGTGGGTGGCGGGCCTTCGCCCGCCATGACGATAAAGGGGAGAACGTCGCCATGAAACTCGGCTACCTCCTCCCCACCCGCGAGCAAATCATGGAAGGCCGGCCCGAAACCGGCCCCATGCTGGAACTCGCGACCCGCGCCGAGGCCATGGGTTTCGACTCCATCTGGGTCGGCGATTCGTTGCTGGCCCGCCCAAGGCACGAACCTTTGACATTGTTGGCCGGCGTTGCCGGACGGGTGCCTCGGGTGCAGCTGGGCACAGCAGTGCTACTGCCGGCGTTGCGCAACCCCGTTCTGTTGGCGCATCAGGTCGCCACTTTGGATCAGGTCTCCGAAGGCCGCCTGATCCTGGGTGTCGGCATCGCCGCCGACCGGCCGAATATTCGCGCCGAATTCACCGCCGCCGGCGTACCGTTCGACAAGCGTGTCGGCCGGATGATGGAGGGGCTGCGGTTGTGCCAGGCCCTTTGGACCGGAGAGCCGGTGGACTGGAACGGGCGCTGGGACGTCCAGCAGGGCGTTCTGGCACCCGTCCCCTACCGGCCCGAAGGTCCGCCGCTTTGGATCGGCGGTAACCTGCAGGCCAGCTTGGACCGGGCGGCGCGTTCTTTCGACGGCTGGTTCCCAATTGCGCCGACTGCGGAACAATACGCCGAGCAGTTCGCGTATATACGGAAAACGTCGCCCGTTACGGGGGCAATGTATTTGACCGTGGCGCTGGATGAAAACGCAGAACGGGCGGATGAGCGGATGAACCAGTTCCTGGAAGCCTATTACGGCGTGCCAGGGCATATCACCCGCAAGCGTCAAGCCGCCTATGCCGGACCGGAAGCCGGGGTGGCCGAGTGGCTCGACGGCTACGCCAAAGCCGGCGCGACGCATCTCATGATCCGTTTCGCCGGCGGCGATCATGCAACGCAAATGGCGGCGATGGCGCGTGTGCGCGCCTCACTGGGCTGGTAACAACGGAGGAAATCATGACCGTCACGATGGGCGAAGGCCAATATAAATACAAACCGGCCGAGGGCTGGATGAAACTGCCGCCGGGTTGGGTGACGCTGGATGTCGCCGCCGTCGGCGTCGACCGGCACGACAACGTCTACGCGTTCAACCGTGGCGAACACCCAATGATCGTGTTCGATCGCGACGGAAATTTCCTGCGCTCCTGGGGCGAAGGGCTGTTCAGCCGCGCGCACGGCATTTCCATGGGCCCGGACGACACCATTTATTGCACGGACGACGGCGATCACACGATGCGCCAGTGCACGCTGGACGGCAAAGTACTGCTGGAAATCGGCATTCCCGGCAAAGCGTCGCCATTCATGAGCGGAGAACCGTTCAATCGTTGCACTCACACCGCCCTTTCCCCGCAAGGCGATATCTACATCTCCGACGGCTACGGCAACGCGCGCGTGCATAAATACGACCCGTCGGGCCGGCGTCTGTTGTCCTGGGGCGAGTCCGGCACGCGCCCTGGTCAGTTCAACATCGCACACAACATCTGCTGCGATGCCGATGGCTGGGTCTACGTCGCCGACCGCGAAAACCATCGCGTCCAGGTGTTCGACGGCAACGGCAAATTCGAAACACAGTGGAACAATCTGCACCGGCCCAGCGGGCTGTATATGACCTCCGGCGCTTGCCCGATCTGCTACATCGCGGAACTCGGGCCGCATCTGCCGGTGAACATCGATCACCCGAATATCGGACCGCGCATCAGCGTCATGAGCCTGAAAGGCGAGCTGCTGGCGACAGTGGAAGCGACCCCGGCGCGCGGTCCCGGCCCTGGCCAGTTTATTTCGCCGCACGGGATGGCGGTGGATTCGCACGGCGATTTGTACGTCGGGGAGGTCGCCCACACGTCCTGGCCCCGGTCGTTCCCCAACATTCCACGCCCCAATCCAGTGCGGTGTTTGCAAAAATTGGTGAAGGTGTAACGCTGGCCTCCCTGGGGTGTCGTATATGCGACACCCCCTACGGAGACCCGACATGGACCGCATACTTCGCTTTCTGACTTGGCCGGCCGCGCTGTTCATCGCGGGCACGCTGCTTTGGTACGAGCAATACAAGCTGACTGGCAACGAAGGATCGGTCTATCTGTTCACCATCCTATCGGATTGGTTGCACATCCACGGCTACGAGAAACCGTTCCGCCTGTTCGTCGGAATCATGGAAATCGCGGCCTCGATCCTGGTAGTGATCCCGCCGACCCGCGTGTTCGGCGCGTTTTTCGCGCTCGGCGTCATGTCGGGCGCGATCTTCTTCCATCTGGTCAGCCCGCTGGGTATCGACCCGTACCACGACGGCGGCGCGCTGTTCAAAGAAGCGTGCGAGGTCTGGGCCAGCGCGGCGTTCATTCTTCTGGTACGGCGAGACGATGCGATCGCTTTGGTGCGGACGGTGCTGCTCCGTCAGGCTCACGCCTGACCCGCGGATGTCCAGCTTATGCGGTACAACGGCGGGTCAGGGGATACCGGTCGGTGCGCCTCTACCCGAGCGTCTTGCGCAGGAAGCCGGTGCGTGACGTCGCGCCGGCCATCATGAAGCCGCCGTCCTGGCCCGCGAGGATGAAGCGCGCGCCCATGTCGATGTAACGCGGCATGATCGCTTCGTTGTAGATGCCGGCCATGCCCGGGAACTTTCCGGCCTTCTCGCAGGCGGCGATCATCGTGCGATAGGCGTCCGCCAGCCGGTCGTTGCCGAAGTCGCCGGGGATACCCATCTCGGCGCACAGATCGTTGGACCCGATCAGCAGTACGTCCACGCCCGGTACGGCCGCGATTTCGGCGGCATTGGCGATGGCGGTCGGGGTTTCCAGCATCACGACGGTCAGGTTCGACGCATTCAACGTGGTGACCGCGTCGCCGGTCGACAGTTTCCCCAGTTGGTAATGCGGCCCCCAACCGCCGACGGAGCGATGGCCGATCGGCGGGTATTTCAGCTTTTCGACGACTTCACGGGCCTCGGCGGCGGTATCCACATGCGGCATGACGATGCCCAGCGCGCCGTTATCCAGCGCTCGGGTGGCGATGGAATACTGACCGTTGGGGACGCGGGCGATGGGGGCGATGCCGGCATCCAATGCGGCGGCGGAGATTTGGGCGCAGGCCTCCAGCGACATGACGCCGTGTTCCATGTCCAGGAACAGCCAGTCGAAGCCGGCGGTGGCCATGGCTTTGGCGATTTCCACGGTGCGGGTCATGCGGATGCCGACGCCAAGGGACAGTTGGCCTTGCTCCAGCTTCTCGCGGGCGACGTTGCGGACGGTGGTCATGGAGGCGTTCCTTCAGGCAAAGGTTTCGATGGCGATGGCGAGCAGTTTGTTCAGCGCCCCCAGATCCATCTTGTGATCGGTCTCATTGGTCACCGCGACGCTCAACCCGGCGCGGCGCAGGATGAAGATACGGTTGTCGGACGCCCCCGCCGCCCAGGCCGCGTCCTCCGGCAGATCGGGGAACAAGTGGTCGATGTTGGTGCGGAAGCAGGCGGCGTAGCTGGTGCCGGTGTGGGTCGCGGTCAGGGCGTAGTCCACCCACCCCTCGGGCAACAGACGCTCCCCGTTACAGACGCCATCGTTCAGATACAGCACGCCCAGCTTGGCGTAGTCCCGCGCGGTCGCGTAACCAGCGCCGGAGGCGATGAAGTTGCCTGCGATATCGGCGGAATGCTGATAGCTGCTCATGCCCAGCCGGTCCGCGAGCAAGCCGTAGACCGTCCGGTGATACGGCAGGCCGCGGCGTTCGATTTGGTCGCGGACGATCGACCCCAGCACGTTCATGCCGGCATTGATGTAGCGGAACACCGATCCCGGCAGGGCGGCGACGATGGATCGTTGGGCCGCCTCGAACGCGTCCGTGCCGTCCTGGTAGACCGCGCTGTTCTCGAAGCCCAACGTCGTGCTGCCGTCTCCATGCCTGACCGGGAAGCCGATACCCGAGCGCATGCGGACCAGATGGTCCAGGGTGATCAGCCGGTGAATGCCGCGGGGGTCGCGCCAGAGCGGGGCGGGCGCGGGGTCGTGCATCGACGCCAACCAGCCCTCCTGGATCATCCGGCCGATTACTGTGCAGGTCATCGCCTTCGTCATCGACCAGCTCGGCGTTGCCCGATCCGGTCGCCCGAAGCTGCTGTAGCGCTCGGCCAGAACGCGATCCGGGGTGCGGATGACCACGGCGTAGACGCCGGAGGAGCTGGCGAGGAACGCGTCCAGCGCCGGTACGATCGTGGCGGGCGGAGCCACGATATCGTGCGTGTCGGCGGCGACGCGCGGGATGGGCAAGGGATCGAACCGGGGGGCCGCATGCTCGCCCAGAAGGATGCTGCCGTAGCCCGCATGGCTGGCGGCAGCGCCAACGACCGGCGCACCGAAAGCCGGATCGGTCCAGGTGACGGTCACGCGGTTGTCGGCGGCCTGAATCGCGAACCGGCCCTCGGCGACGGCCGCTCTCAGGTCGGCGGAGATGTCGGCACCACCCGGACGTTCGTCCAATCCCGCCGGGACCGCCGCCGCACGGGGACGGAAATGCCGGTCGGCGGTGGCGCGGTCCAGGCCGGTGACGAACATCATGTCGGCATAGCGCTTGGCGGCGAAGTTCACCGTCCTTTGCCGCAACGCTCCTAACGACGCATCGTAGACCAACGGCGCCACCGGCCCGTCGCCGAACGGGTGAGGGGTGGCGTCGAAGATCGGTTCGGCGGGGCGCCCGGTCACTTCGCCATTGCCGGTTCGCGGACCGTATCGAAGAACCGGTGCTTCATGCCCTTCTGGTTCTCGTACAGCGACCCTTGCTTCAACGCCGGCGGCAACGGCAGGCGGACGGGGGCGGGCGTCATGCGCGGTTCGCGCGGCTGGCCGGCCACCATCAGGTCGTCGAACTTGGCAATCCCGCCGGGGAACCCGAGCAACGGCCAAGCGTCGGCGGCGCGGAATTGAAACAGGAGCAGACGCCGGTCCTTGTCGGACACGTTGGGCGCGGAGCCATGCACGGCGCGCACGTGATGCACGGTGATCGAACCGGCCTTGCCCATCAACGGAATGGCTTTGCTGTAGTCGCAATCGCGGTTCATCGGGTCCATCGCGCCGCAGAACACGCCATCGGCGTGGTGGTCGTAGGTCGGGCCTTTATGACTGCCGGGGATAATCATCAGCGGCCCGTTTTCCATCGCCATGTCGTCGAACATCACGCCGACGGCGGCGAGGTCGTCGTTCGTGTGCGGGTAGAACGCCCAATCCTGATGCCACTCCACCGGGGCGCCGAACCCCGCGCATTTCATGTTCAGCTTGGCGGTATCGAAGCGGATGTCCGGGCCCCACAGGTCGTTCAGCACCGCCAGAATGCGCGGATGACGCGACAGCGCCGCGTATTCCGGGTGGTGCATATGCGCCGCCTTGATGCGCCGCACGCGGGGGTTTTCCGGGGTGTGGCTGTCTTCCAGATCGTAGATCTCGTTATGCGCGGCGACTCCGCGCGCACGCTCCACGAAGCCGTCGGTGACGGCGCGCAGGCGCCGCACTTCCTCGGGCGTCAGCACATCGGGCACGACGATGGCACCGATTTCGTTGTATTCGTCGATTTGGGCCTGGGTCAGCATGGCGGTTTCTCCCGGGTTTGGGCAGGACACTAACACCGTGCCCCATGGACGCAACCGCCCCTTCGGCCCCATGCTGCCGGAAAATCACCGGGAGTCCTTCATGCGCAAACTGATCGCCCTGTTCCTGTTCGCCGCTCTGCCGGCCGCCGCCCAGAACGTGCCCGGCCCGACGCTCAGCGGCGTTTTGAAAAAAGGCTACGTCGAATGCGCGGTCCCCTCCGGCACGCCGGGCTTTGGGTTCGTGGACAGCAAGGGCGAGTTCCGGGGCCTGGATGTGGACACCTGCAAAGCCGTCGCCGCCGCGATCTTCGGCGACGCGTCGAAGGCCCGCTTCGTCGGGCTGAACGGCGCCCAGCGGCTGCCCGCGCTGCAATCGGGCCAAGTGGATCTGGTCGTCCAAACCCTGACCCAAACCCAATCGCGCGAAGCCGCCAACGGGCTGCTGTTCGCCGGCGTCAACTTCTACGATGGGCAGAGCTTCCTGGTGCGCAAATCCTCCGGCGTGAAAACCGCCAAGGATCTCGCCGGCGCCTCGGTCTGTGTCAGTGCCGGCAGCACCAGCGAATTGAACCTCGCAGACTGGTCCCAATCCACCGGCATCAAGATCAACCCGGTCGTGTTCGAACGCGTGGATGAGGGGCGTGCCGCCTACGACAAAGGACGCTGCGACGCGTACTCGACCGATTCCAGCCAGCTCGCCACCATCGCCACCATCATGCACGACCCCGAGGACCAGATGGTCGTGCCGGACGTCATCAGCAAAGAACCCCTCGGGCCGGCGGTGCGGCAGGGCGACGACCAATGGTACGAAATCGTGAAATGGACCCTGAACGCACTGATCGAGGCGGAGGAACAGGGCATCACCCAGGCCAATGTCGAAGGAAAATTGGCCTCGGATAGCCCCACGGTGAAGCGCCTACTGGGCGTAACCGGGGACTACGGGAAATTCATGGCGCTGGATAATCGCTGGGCGTTCAACGCGATCAAGGCTGTTGGAAATTACGGCGAAGTGTTCGACCGCAATTTCGGGCCGTTGAAGATGGCGCGCGGAAAGAACGCGCTTTGGAGCAAAGGCGGGCTGATGTATTCGGCGCCAGTACGGTAATATCGGTCCGTATTACCGCGCTTCATCTCGACGTTACCATGCCTCGTCGACAGACACTACGGAAAAGGCGAAGGCAGATGGCAAATCGTATACCGAACCACCGATCTGGGTTGTCAGCCGATCGCGACTGTCATGGTTTCGAAGACGATATCGATACTTTCCACTGCGACCTCGTTGCCATCCGATTTCAGATCGTTTCCGGTCACCTTCACCGGAAAGGCGTTGTTCAGCGTCCAGATCATCTGCGGTTTGCCGGTTTCGTCGTTCAAGGTGACCACTATGGTAGAGCGAGCGATAGTGTTCATGGAAATGGAAAGGAACCAAGTCCCTAGGGTCGCGTCGGTGACGAAGATGCCCTTTTTCATCGTGACGTTGCCGACTTTGCCAAGGCCTGGCATCTTCGGAGCGAAAATCGGGCTGTTGCCGGCGCGATATTCGATCGCCTGCGCCTCCGTCTCCAGGCCGGTGACCTCTTGAAACACCGGATTCCCCGGGATGCCGGTGACCGAAAAATAATACTTTGGAAGCGGCCAGACGGTGTTTTCGGTTGAGCCAGACATTCATTTCTCCTGTAGTCGGCTGTACGGAGTGTCCTAGGCCGTAATCGTGGGGCCTGGCCCGCGGGTGGTCGGCCCACGGTGAATGACCCCCACCACCACGAGCCCGATCAGGATGTATATATCCGTCAGCTCCCGACAAACCCCTCCAGCCAATGGATCGTATAATCGCCGGCCTGAAACGCCGGCGCATCCATGATACGCCGATGCAGCGGGATCGTGGTCTTGATCCCTTCCACCGCGAATTCGTCCAACGCGCGCCGCATGCGGGCGATCGCGGCAGGACGGGTCGGCGCGTGCACGATCAGTTTCGCGACCATGCTGTCGTAATGCGGCGGCACGAAATACCCAGCGTACAGCGCGCTGTCGATACGCACGCCCAACCCACCGGGAGCGTGATATTCCGTCACCCGGCCCGGCGTGGGCATGAACGTCACGGGGTCCTCGGCATTGATGCGGCATTCGATCGCATGGCCCGAGAACGTCACGTCTTCCTGCGTATATCCCAACTCGGCACCGGCCGCGACGCGGATTTGTTCGCGCACCAGATCGACATCGCAAACCATTTCGGTGATCGGGTGTTCGACCTGCAACCGTGTGTTCATTTCGATGAAGGCGAACTGACCGTCCTGATACAGGAACTCCAGCGTGCCCGCGTTGCGGTATCCCAGCTGGCGCAGCGCGGCGGTGGCCGTGGCACCCAACGCGTCGCGCTGATCCGGAGAGATCGCGGGGGAACCGGCTTCCTCCAGCACCTTCTGATGGCGGCGCTGCAACGAACAATCGCGTTCGCCAAAATGCACCACATTGCCGAAGGAATCTGCCAGTATCTGTAGTTCGATATGACGCGGTTTGTCAAGATATTTCTCGATATACACCGCATCGTTGCCGAACGCGGACCGAGCCTCGTTACGGGCGCCGAGGAAGGCTTCTTCGAGGTCCGCCGCGGTGCGGGCCACGCGCATGCCGCGTCCGCCGCCACCGGCCGCGGCCTTAATCAGCACCGGGTACATGATCGCCTCGGCCACCGCGCGGGCGGTTTCCAGATCGGGCACCGCGCCGTCGGACCCCGGCACCAACGGCACGCCGAGGGATGCCATCGCGGTCTTGGCGGCGATCTTGTCGCCCATCATCGAGATATGCGCGGCCGTCGGTCCGATGAAGGTCATGCCGTGCGCTTCGACCATATCGGCGAAGCCGGCATTCTCCGACAGGAACCCGTAGCCGGGATGCACCGCGTCCGCGCCGGTGATCGACGCCGCCGACAGGATCGCGGCGACATTGAGGTAACTGTCCTTCGCGGACGGCGGTCCGATGCACACGGATTCATCGGCCAGCCGCACATGCATCGCCGTCGCGTCGGCGGTGGAGTGCACCGCCACCGTCGCGATCCCCAATTCGCGGCAGGCCCGCTGGATGCGAAGCGCGATTTCGCCGCGATTGGCGATCAGGATTTTGCGGAACAAGGGATCAGTCCGCCGCGACGAGCATCAGATGCTCGCCGAATTCCACGGGGGCAGAGTTTTCCACCAGGATTTTGACGACGGTCCCGTTCAGCGGGGACTTGATGGGGTTGTAGGTCTTCATCGCCTCGATCAGGCAGACGGTCTGACCGGCGACGACCTTGGAACCGACCGTCACGAACGGCGGCTTGCCGGGTTCGGGAGACAGATAGACGACGCCGACCATGGGGCTGTCGATGAACTCGCCCTTTTCCTCGGCCGGAGCCGCCGGGGCGGTGGCGACCGGGGCCGCGGCGGCCACGGGAGCAGCAGCCACAACCGTCGCGACCGGCGCGGCGGAGGCAAACCCGCGCACCACCCGGATACGGCAGTCCTTATCGGCCAGTTCCAGCTCGGTCATGCCGGTTTCCGCCATGATCAGGCCGAGGCGGCGGATCGAGTCGGGATCGGTGGGGAGACGGTTCACGCGCATTCCTCCAATGAGGGGGCCGCAAGGGCTATCGGGGCTGGCCCCTAGCATACGCTGCCGCGCCGGTCCAACCCGGCCGCGTGTTGCCGGTTCCCCCGTGCGGGGTCATAATCGGGGCATGCCAGGAACCGTCGCACTGACCTTGAACGGCGAAAGCCGCTCCTTCGATCCCCCGCCCAGCGGCAAGTTGTCCGTTCTGGGGTTGCTGGGACTGTTGGAACTCGACATGCGCAAGGTCGCGGTGGAACTGAACGAGGAGATCGTGCCCCGTTCGGTCTACGCGGAAACCTGGCTGTCCAGCGGCGATTCGCTGGAAATCGTGCATTTCATCGGTGGAGGCTGACGTGGACGGACATATCGCAGGCGAGGATACCTGGACGGTTGCCGGACGCACCTTCCGCTCCCGCCTGATCGTCGGGACCGGCCGCTACAAGGATCTGGAGGAAACCGCCGCCGCGATCGAGGCCAGCGGCGCGGAAATCGTCACCGTGGCGGTGCGGCGGGTGAACCTGTCCGACCCCAAGGCGCCGATGCTACAGGATTACGTCGATCCCAAGAAGATCACCTATCTGCCCAACACCGCCGGCTGCTTCACCGCCCGCGAAGCCGTCCGCACCCTGCGTCTGGCGCGCGAAGCCGGCGGCTGGAATCTGGTGAAGCTGGAGGTTCTGGGGCCGGCACCGCTGCTGTACCCCGACATGCCCGGCACCTTCGAAGCCGCCGCCGAACTGATCAAGGACGGGTTCGAGGTGATGGTCTATTGCGCCGACGATCCTCTCGCGGCGGTCCGCCTGCAGGAGATGGGCTGTGTCGCGATCATGCCGTTGGGCGCGCCGATCGGATCCGGCCTCGGGCTGCAGAACCCGGCGATGCTGTCGATGATCAAGGAAAATGTCACCGTGCCGTTCGTGGTCGATGCCGGCATCGGCACGGCGTCCGACGCCGCCATCGCGATGGAACTGGGCTGCGACGCGGTGCTGCTGAACTCCGCCATCGCGCATGCGAAGAACCCGGTGATCATGGCGAAGGCGATGAAGCACGCGGTGGAAGCCGGCCGTCTGGCGCATCTGGCCGGCCGCATGCCGCGCCGCATGGGCGCCGATCCGTCGAGCCCCCTGAGCGGGTTGATCCGGTAATTCCACACCCGTCATGGTCGGGCTTGACCCGACCACCTCAGGCCAACGGGAACAAGGTGGCCGGGTCAGGCCCGGCCATGACGATTGGGGACGGAAAGATGATCGAAACCCTGATCGTCGGCGGCGGCCAAGCCGGCCTGACCATGAGCCACCGGCTCAGCCAGCGCGGCCGTCCGCACCTCGTCGTCGAACGCGGCCGCATCGCCGAACGCTGGCGGTCCGAACGCTGGGACGGGATGCATTTCCAGTCGCCGCGCTGGGCCACGCGCCTGCCCGATTTCCAACTGCCGCACACCGACCCCGACGACTTCGCGACCGCGCGGGAAATCGCGGATTTCATCGCCGCCTACGCCGAGCGGATCGTCGCACCGGTCCGGTGCGACACCCCGGTGACGGCGTTACGGCGGACGGACGCCGGCTTTCGCGCCGAAACGCCGCACGGCCCCATCGACGCCAGGAACGTGGTGGTCGCCACCGGCCCCTTCCAACGTCCGCTGCCGCCCACGTTCGATCTGGACATCTTCCAGGTTCATGCGTCGCGATACCGCAACCCGGCCCAACTCCCGTCCGGAGGCGTGCTGGTGATCGGCAGCGCCGCCTCCGGCACCCAGATCGCCGAGGAGTTGATGCTGGCCGGCCGGCAGGTATTTTTGTCGATCGGCCCGCATCGTCGCATGCCCCGCCGCTACCGCGGCAAGGACCTGCTCTGGTGGTGGGACGCGCTCGGCATCGACCGCATTCCCGTCGAGAAGCGCAATCCGAATTTGGCGCCGCCGGTGCACTCCGGCGCGTACGGCGGCCGCACCATCGATTTCCGGCGCTTCGCCGCGCAGGGCATGGTGCTGCTGGGACGCGGACTGGCCGCGCGAGACGGCGTGGTGCGGTTTGCCCCCGACCTGATGGACAATCTCGCGGCCGGCGACGCGGCCTATCTGGCGCTGTTGGACGCGGCGGACGCGCATGTGGAAGCGGCCGGGCTGGACTTCCCGGAGGACCCGGCGGCGCGTATTCCGGTGCCCAGCCCGCCCGGGCTGTACAGCGCCCGCGAGCGGCTGGATTTACGAAAGGCGGGCATCGCATCGGCGATCTGGTGCACCGGCTACAGCCTGGATTTCGGCTGGATCGACATCCCGGTGCTGGACGAGCGCGGCAACCCGAAACACCGCTACGGCGTCACGGACATCCCCGGCCTGTATTTCCTCGGCTTGGCCTGGCTGTCGAAAGCCAATTCCGCGTTCCTGTACGGTGTGGGCGACGACGCGATCCGGCTCGCGGATCATATTGCCGTGCGGGCGACCCACCCATGAGCACGATCCCCCGCACCACCGGCGTATTGGAAACATCCCTGTACGTGGCCGACATCGCGCGCGCCCGGGACTTCTACCAACGGGTCTTCGGGTTCGAGGTCTTCTTCGCCGACGCCCGCATGTGCGCCATGGGCATCCCCGGCAGTCAGGTCCTGCTGCTGTTCCGCCGCGGCGCCACGCTGGAACCCGCCCCGGCCGGCGGCGGCTTTATCCCACCGCACCACGGCGAAGGCCCGCTGCATCTCTGCTTCGCCATCCCGCTGGGCGAACTCGCGGCGTGGGAGGCGCATTTACGTGGCCTTGGCATCGACGTGGAGAGCCGCCTGCGCTGGTCGAAAGGCGGCACGAGCCTGTATTTCCGCGACCCCGACGACAATTCCGTCGAGGTCGCGACGCCAGGCCTATGGCCGCATTACTGACTACTCCGGCGCGGGCGAGGCCAGCGGCTTGTCCTTCTCCACGATGTAGGTCGCGATCACCTTGGTCTTCGCGCTGCCGTTCTTCACGCTGTGCGGCACTTCCGGTGGAATCTGGAACCCGTCGCCGGCGTTCAGCACGCGATCCGGCTGGCCTTTGACCGACAGCGTGCTGCTGCCGGACACGACGTAGCTGGACTCGACACCGGGATGGGTGTGACGCGCGACCAGCACGCCTGGATCGATCTCGACCTCCACCAGGACGCACACATATTTGTCGCCGGGGTATTCGGTCTTTTGGACGATCTTGCGGCTGAAGCCCGGCGCGCCCTGGGCGGCGGCTTCCCCCTTGGCGGCGATGAGGCCGATGGCGGCGCAGAGGCCGCATGAGACGATATTCCGACGTTTGAACATGGTGGCGACCTCCGATTTCGTTACGGGACCCACGATCACATGTCGCGTTCCGGCGCGTCAACCTGAATGCCGCCGCCCAGGTCAATCGCATGAACGTACCCCGGACGGCGGGTTGGGCTGCTGGCCTGTACTCGCGTCATCCTCGGCCTTGTGCCGAGGATGATGGGGGGAGCGGCGGCTCCACCAACCCCCCATACGCCAGGGCAATCGCATATGGGCTTTAGCCAATTCTGCCAACAACCGGGCCAGGAACGCATGGCACGGAAATCCGCCATATGCGAATC
>Ga0214182_1000621_pt1 | contig 12814 bp, 15 predicted proteins | sample TroBogEpilimnion_8_FD_153020 | JGI IMG/M metagenome (GOLD analysis project Ga0214182, IMG submission 153020) | Freshwater microbial communities from Trout Bog Lake, WI - 14NOV2007 epilimnion | ecosystem: Environmental > Aquatic > Freshwater > Lake > Epilimnion/Euphotic zone | place: Trout Bog... | reverse complement strand
GGGCACACGAAGTGATTGAACAGATGGCATCGTTTCCAAATGCAGCACACGACGACTTGGTTGACTCTTCAACCCAAGCGCTCATCCGTTTCCGTCAAGGCGGCTTTATCAGACTAGACTCTGACGAAGAAGATGACATCAAAGTCAAGCGCCGCTCATACGCATATTATTAAAGGCACACCATGGCAATCGACAAAGCTCTGTACGCAGCTCCACAAGGAATTGATGAGTTGGCTCAAGATGAACAGCCCATTGAAATTGAAATTGAAAATCCTGATGCTGTAATGATTGGCGTCGACGGAATGGAAATTACGCTGGAGCCAGAAGAAGAAAGCGATGAAGATTTCAATGCCAACCTTGCCGAATACATGGATGAGCAAGAGCTGGCGCGCATTGCTGGCGATTTGATCAGCGATTTTGATGACGACATTTCTTCGCGCAAAGACTGGATTCAGACTTATGTTGATGGCCTTGAACTTCTTGGCCTGAAAATTGAAGAGCGTAGCGAACCATGGGAGGGCGCATGCGGTGTTTACCACCCATTGCTGGCCGAGGCACTGGTGAAATTCCAGTCAGAAACCATGATGTCGATTTTCCCAGCCGCAGGACCCGTCAAAACAGTGATTGTTGGCAAAGAAACTCCGGCTAAAAAAGAATCTGCTGAGCGAGTTCAAGATGACATGAACTACCAGCTTACAGAGAAAATGCCTGAGTACCGCCCAGAGACTGAACGCATGCTTTGGGGCTTGGGTTTGGCCGGCAACGCCTTCAAAAAGGTGTATTTTGACCCCGGTCTTGACCGCCAAGTGTCAATGTATGTGCCCGCAGAAGACGTTGTTGTCCCATACGGAGCGTCAGACTTGCATTCTTCACCCCGCGTCACGCATGTGATGCGCAAAACCGAGAACGATTTGCGCATTTTGCAGGTCGGCGGCTTCTATCGTGACATTGATTTGGGCGATCCGCATAGTTCTTTGGACGAAGTTGAGAAAAAAATTGCTGAAAAAATGGGTTTTCGCGCCACTGCGGACGACCGATTTAAGATTCTGGAGATGCAAGTTAATTTGGACTTGCCCGGCTACGAAGACAAAGACAAAAACGGTGAAGCAACAGGTATTGCCCTGCCATACATCGTCACAATGGAGAAAGGCTCCACAAAAATCTTGGCCATCCGTAGAAACTGGGAGCCAGATGATGACAGCTACCAAAAACGTACACACTTGGTGCATTACGGCTACATCCCCGGCTTTGGTTTCTACTGTTTTGGCCTGATTCACCTGATTGGTGCTTATGCCAAGAGTGGTACATCGCTGATTCGTCAGTTGGTAGACGCGGGTACGTTGTCAAACTTGCCCGGAGGCTTTAAGGCGCGCGGCATGCGCATTAAAGGCGACGATACGCCGATTGCCCCCGGTGAATGGCGTGACGTTGACGTGCCTGCAGGCTCAATGCGCGACAACATTTTGCCGTTGCCATACAAAGAACCAAGCCAAGTGCTGGCAGCTTTAATGGATAAAATCATTGAAGAAGGTCGCCGTTTTGCAAACACAGCAGATTTAAATTTATCTGACATGTCGGCCAATGCGCCGGTCGGCACCACTTTGGCGATTCTTGAGCGCACCTTAAAGGTGATGTCTGCCGTCCAAGCGCGCGTGCATTTCAGCTTGAAGCAAGAGCTCAAACTGCTCAAACACATCATTGCCGAGTACACGCCAGAGGAATACGACTACGATCCTTCAGAGGGTGACCGCCGCGCCAAGAAGTCGGACTACGATAACGTAGATGTTATACCTGTCAGCGATCCCAATGCGTCTACTATGGCGCAGAAGATTGTCCAGTACCAAGCCGTTTTGCAGTTGGCTCAGTCCGCGCCGCAGATGTACAACATGCCCCTGTTGCACCGCCAGATGCTGGAAGTGCTGGGCATCAAGAATGCTTCCAAGCTGATCCCAATGCCGGAAGACATGGTGCCCGTGGATCCAATCAGCGAAAACCAAAACATCCTAATGATGAAGCCGGTCAAGGCGTTCATTTCTCAAGACCACCAAGCCCACATTGCGGTTCACATGTCGGCCATGCAAGATCCCAAAATTGCATCGTTGCTGCAAAACAACCCAATGGCACAGCAGTTGCAGTCGGCCATGATGTCGCACATCAACGAGCACTTGGGATTCCAGTACCGCGTGGAGATCGAGCAGCAGCTTGGCTTCAGCCTGCCGCCGCAGATGGATCAGTCGGGCGAAGAAGTCCACATGGACCCACAAGCCGAAGCTCGCTTGGCACCAATGTTGGCCATGGCTGCCCAGCGTTTGCTGGCAATGAACCAAGGTCAGGCCGCCCAGCAGCAAGCGCAGCAGCAAGCCCAAGACCCAATTGTGCAAATGCAACAGCAAGAGCTTCAGATCAAGGCGCAAGAGCTTCAACGCAAAGCCGCCAAAGATCAGGCAGACGTTGCCTTGCGCAAGAAACAACTCGAAATGGACGCGCTCAAAACTGCCGCCCAGATCAAACAGCAGAACAACCGCGAGCATGCAAACATGCAAATGGATGCTCTCAAAACAGCCGCTCAACTCCGCCAAGACCAAGTGGAAAACGAGCGCAGTCATGCCATGGATGCTGTCAAACACGCCACCACGCTGGCGCAACAAGAAGCCATGGCAGACAAAGGGCACGCCGTAGATCTGCATAAACACAACATGCAGATGAAGGCAGCGCAAAACAAACCTAAACCTAAAGGAGAGTAATGGATCAACATCTGGAATACCTCTTGAGAGAGTATCAAGAACGCATGACTATGCTGTCTGATGCTATGGCTCGAGGACACTGCTCGAGCTATGAGGAATACAAATACACATGCGGCCAGTTACGGGGTCTTGAATCTGCATGTGCCATCATCAAAGACCTAGAACAACGAATGGAAAACTCCGACAATGAGTGAAAACCTAGACTTAATTAATGCGATTGACTTATCGCAAGTGTTGAATAAACCAGCAGAGGAAAAGGCAAAACAGCTACCCCGACCACAAGGGTATCGAATTTTGTGCGCTGTTCCCGAGCAAGATGAGACTATTGAAGGCAGCGAACTTGGATTGGTTAAATCCGAGGAAATGATGCGTACCGACGAGATCCTCACAACAGTTCTTTTTGTTGTTTCTGTGGGTCCCGACTGTTATGCAGACAAAACGCGCTTTCCAACCGGGCCTTGGTGTAAAGAGGGTGACTTTGTCATTGTTCGCCCCAATGCCGGCACACGAATTGTGATTCATGGCAAAGAATTCCGCTCAATCAATGATGATTCAGTGGAAATGGTCGTGGATGATCCACGCGGCATTACCCGCAAAACATTTAAATAAAGGAGCCGGACATGGCAACTGAAAACGTTTACGGGGAAGAATTTAAATTCCCCGATGAAATTGAAGCTGAAACTCAGGCTGAACAACAGCCCGAGGAAGAAAAGCTTGAGATCGAGATTGAGGATGACACGCCCGAAGAAGACCGTGGCAGAAAACCAACAAATCCCGATGATGTCAAAAAGTTGGAAATTGAAGTTGACGAAGTTGACAAATACAGCAAAGACGCAAAAGACAAAATCATTCGCATGAAGAAGGTTTGGCATGATGAACGCCGAGCCAGAGAAGCCGCAGAACGCGAACGCATTGCAGCTCTTGAAGCGGCTCAAATGCTCAATGCTCAACTCCAACGCGCCAACCAATTGCTGGCCAATGGCGAGAAAGACTACAAAGACACCAAGAAAAAGGCAGCCAAGACAGAGCTCAAGGCCGCCGAGCAAGCATACAAAGAAGCGTATGAAGCCGGTGACTCTGACCGCATGTTGCGCGCCCAGCAAGAATTGATTCGTGCTCAAAATAATCTTGACACCATAAAAAAGTTTAAGTTGCCCTCTTTACAAGAGCAGCAATTTAATGTACAAACTCAACCACAGCAGCCACAACAACCCGCTGTGCCTCGTCCTGATAACCGCGTAATGCAGTGGCAAGACGACAATCCTTGGTTCGGACGGGACAAAGTGATGACGGCAACAGCACTCGGAGTGCACGAAGACTTACGTGAACGAGGGGTAAAAGTTGGCTCTGAAGAGTATTACGCCGCGTTGGACAAAACAATGCGTAAACGGTTTCCAGAAAGCTTCGGCGCTCAGGAAACTGAAGAGGCTAAGCCAGAGAAGGCAACTTCAAAAGCAAAGTCTGCCACGGTAGTGGCGTCAGCAGCTCGGTCGACAGCGCCGAAGCGAGTTCGCCTAACGCAATCGCAAGTTGCAATTGCTAAAAAGCTCAACATAACACCTGAGCAATATGTCCGTGAAGTTTTGAAATTGGAGGCCTGACATGGCACAGAATCGTAATACCCGTGAAGTTAGTAACCGTGAATTTACTGAGCGCCCCAAACAATGGTTGCCGCCAGATCTTTTGCCAGAGCCAGACAAGCAGGCCGGTTATGAATATCGCTGGGTCCGTGTTTCGATGCTTAACAATGCTGACCCCCGTAATCTCTCCTCAAGACTGAGGGAAGGATACGAGCCAGTCCGCGCCGAAGAGCAGCCGCAATACAAAATGTTCACTGATCACGACAGTCGTTTTAAAGACAACATCGAAATTGGTGGATTGCTGTTGTGCAAGATTCCAAGCGAAATTGTGAAGGCTCGTTTTGAATACGAAGCGAACATGACCAAACAGAGCTCGGAAGCTGTGGATAACAGTTTCATGCGCCAAAGCGACGCTCGGATGCCTCTCTTCCAAGAGAGAAAGTCCACAGTGAGCTTTGGACAAAAACAGTAATTCTTTTTGGAGTTTTAAATGGCATATCCAGCAGTCTCGGCCCCTTACGGCCTCAAGCCTGTTAACCTGATTGGCGGTCGCGTGTTTGCGGGCTCTACTCGCATGTTCCCGATCACCAACGGTTACGGCACTTCGCTGTACAACGGTGACGTTGTGCAAATCGGTACTGGCGCAAACATCGGTAACATTGTTGCTTCTACCCTCGCTTACAACGCTTCTTCTGCCGTCGCAGGCACTATTGGCGTGTTCGTGGGTGCCGAGTACTCAACCACTGGCGGTCCAATTTACGGCAAAAACCGTTATCAATATTGGAACGGCGGCGTCTCAGCTCCCGATGCAATCGGTTATGTTGTGGATGATCCTCAAGCTGTTTTCCAAACAGCCGTGGTGGTCAACCCAGCAGGCACCGGTGGTTCCACAACCATCCAGTACATCAACCCCGCATTCGTTGGCTCGAACGCTTATTACATCGGCGCTGCTGCTGGTAACACTGGTTCTACAACCACAGGCGACTCTCAAGCTGGTATTGCAGTTTCTGCATCTGCCACCGTGAGCACACCTATTACCACTTCCGCACCTTTCCGTATCGTTCAAGTTGTTAAAGAGTCTGCTGTGACTGTTGCCGCTTCTGCTACCAGCTCAAGCACAACCATCACTTTGGCTTCTGCCAACAGCGCGATCACCCCCGGCATGGTAGTTGCTGGCCCCGGCATTAACCCCGGCTCCAGCACATACGTGACCGCAGTGTCTGGCACTTCTGTGACCATCAACACCGCAGTTACAACCGCCCAGTCGACCGCAGCTCAGTTCTCTTTCACAGGCTATCCAGAAGCATTGGTGACTTGGAACTTCGGTTACCACGGCTACCTGAACGCTACTGGCGTTTAATTAAGGAGAACATAAATGGCTATTTCACGCGCACAGTTACTTAAAGAACTGCTCCCCGGTTTGAACGCATTGTTCGGTCTTGAGTACGGTCGCTACGGCGAAGAGCACAAAGAGATCTATGAGATCGAAACCTCTGAACGTTCGTTTGAAGAAGAAACAAAACTGTCTGGTTTCTCTGCCGCCCCCGTCAAAAACGAAGGCCAAGGCATCGCTTATGACAACGGTCAAGAAGCTTGGACAGCTCGTTACAACCACGAAACTATTGCTTTGGGCTTCAGCTTGACTGAAGAAGCTATCGAAGACAACTTGTATGACTCGTTGTCCGCTCGTTACACCAAAGCTTTGGCTCGTGCCATGGCTTACACCAAGCAAGTCAAAGCGGCAGCAGTTTTGAACAACGGTTTTAACAGCCAATTTACCTATGGTGACGGCCAGCCTTTGTTCTCTTCTGCTCACCCACTGATCTCTGGCGGCACCAACGCCAACACTCCATCTACCCCTGCCGACTTGAACGAAACAGCGTTGGAAAACGCCGTGATTCAAATCGCTGCTTGGACTGATGAACGTAGCCTGTTGATCGCCGCCAAACCCAAGAAACTGATTGTTCCCCCAGCGTTGCAATTCGTGGCTACCCGCCTGTTGGAAACCGAACTTCGCGTCGGTACCAACAACAACGATATCAACGCCATCAAGAACAACGGTTCTGTGCCAGAAGGCTACACAATCAACCACTTCTTGACCGCCAGTAACGCATGGTTCTTGACCACTGACGTGCCTAACGGTTTGAAAATGTTTGTGCGTACCCCTCTGCAAAACAGCATGGACGGCGACTTCGATACTGGCAACGTGCGCTACAAATCACGCGAACGTTACAGCTTCGGCGTCAGCGATCCTTTGGGCGTGTACGGTTCATACTAATCTTTGGATTGGTATTTACAGGAAAGGGAGCTTCGGCTCCCTTTTTTATTGACATGATGAAAAAATGGTGTATGCTTGTGCTGTCTGGGATTTCGCTTGTACCGGACTGGCCCAGCAGACGATGCAACGATTGGTACAAGTACTTTTGCATAAGGACTTTTTGTCATGGCACGCTCCACCTTTGAAGGCCCGATTCTTGCGGGCGATAACCGTTTTGGCCCAGTTCGCAACGTTGGTTACGTTGATCTGGTTCAAACAGCTCTTTTAGATTTTTCTGTAACAACTGCCAACACTGCCAACTATGGCGGCGCCTCTGGTCAGTTTGTTGCATCGAACAACATCCCTAACAGCAACGCTACGATCTACACACCCCAAAGCGGCGTGTTTAGCAACACAGGGCCTACTGCTGCATCAGCTCCTACTGCGGACGCATCGACCATCGTGTATCGCGGCGTGGTGTTTTATTTGCCCTACGGCTCAAACATCACAGACGTCATTCTTGACATTGGCACAGTTCCCAAGGACAACGCAGGCACACCTTTGGCAGTGACTGCAATTCAGCCTTACGTTTCTAATAACTTTGCAACGTCTACTGGCGTGTATGGCACATTTTCCAACATCTCCAGCCCAGCCGCTCAACGTTACACAGCAACTTATGTTGGTTCGCAATTGACAAACGCTATCTCAACATTGCAAGACTTCCAAAACCTGCAAGCCGGCCAACAGCCAACATGGTTCTCCCAAGTGGTTGTGACATTGAAGATGACAACTTCATCTGCTGGTTTGTCTTCTGGTCAAGTTGAATTGACCTTGCGCTACAACCAATCAGATTTGAACATTGGTAACAGCACAACTTACCCATACGGTAACTTTGATTGATAAACCATAGGGGGCTACGGTCCCCTTTTTTAAAATCTAAGGAGCTGATATGAGTGCGTGGAATTTATTAAATTTTTTCTCTGGAAATAACTCGAACAACATTGGTTCGAACCTTTCTCAGACAGGCGGCATGGGCAATCAAACGCCCAGCACGCCATGGCAAGGTATTGATGGCGCGGCTCAAGTGGTTATGCCGCAGCGCTTGCGTGACGTTGTTGGCAAACTAAAAGTAAGCCAATCACAAAACATTTACGACGCCGACTTTGAGTACGGCGCTCAGCCTTTGCGTTGGGAACAGTTTATTCAGAACGCATCTGGCAACGCTTCCATCGTGCAAAACCCCGGTTTGGGCGGCGTGACGATGACAATTGGTACTGGCGTAACCAGCGTTCCCCCTATTTCTGGCGATATCACAATCCGTCAATCACGCCCATACCATCGTTACCAGCCTGGTAAATCGATGTATATGGCATCGAACGTGAACTTTGGCGGAGCCACTGCAGGCCAATATCAGCGTGTTGGTATCTTTGACGATTCCAATGGCATTTTCTTTATGCAAAACAATGCCAATGGGTCAACAAACCCATACGGCATGTATTGCGTAATTCGCTCTGACTCGGGCGGCGTTCCTGTTGACACAGTCTTTGACATGTCGCAATGGAACGGCAATAAAGCAATCATTAACGGTATCAACTGGTCCTTAGTCCAAATGATTTGGATGGAGTACGCTTGGTACGGCGCAGGCGCTTTGCGTTGGGGCGTGGTCATTAATGGCGAGCCTTGGATTCTTCACCAAGTTGGCACAGGTAATGGCGTTGTAAACGGCGTCAACCAAGTCAAGCCTTGGAGCCGTACTGGTAACTTGCCAGTTCGCTACGAGCAGCGCAACACCTCCACTGGTGCTCAGTCAATCATGACTCACTACGGTGTGTCTGTTTTGATTGAAGGTGGCCGTGATCTACAGCGTGGCTTTACTTACTCTTATGGCAACGATGCCGCAACACAGAACCAAACAGTTCCTGCAAGTTCTAAGCGTTATCCAGCAATGTCTTTCCGCATGAGATCCATGGGAACAGATTTGTTTGATAACACATACTCTGCAATTACTGCTGGTACACAAACCACTTTGACCATTGGTAACTCTGGCGCTCCTGCAAACGCATTGAGCACGTTTGTTGGCCAAGGCAATAATGGGCAAGCATTGTTGACTTTTGCCAGCAGCGGGCACGGTTATCCCGTTACCGTTGCTGCTCAGAACCAACCAGCTCAGTACATTACGTTGGGTGCTTTCACGCAAGTGGCAACATCAACAACCGGCAACTATTCTGTTTCCGGTACTACGCTGACTGTTACGACTGTTGCAAGCGGCGTCTTTACTGACCAGCAAGTGTTGAGTGGCACAGGCATCATTGGATCGCCAACCATCGTCACACAACTTACCGCAACAAACGCTGCGGCAGCAAGCCCAACTTTTGTAAGTGGCGGCGCTGTCGGCTCTAGCGTTATTGGTTTGTCTTCTAGTGCAAGCATTGTTGCTGGCATGTTGGCATCTGGTACTGGTATTCCTGCGGGAACATTTGTCAACCAAGTGATTGGCGCATCTGTTGTTTTGAGCAACGCATTGACTGTGCAAGCCTCTGGAACGTACAACTTCTATACAGCCGGCGCGGCAGGTACATACCAAGTGAGCAGTGCATCTGCAATTGCAGGGGTGTCTGGAACAATTACTGCAACTCAATCGTATGCTGCAAATACATACTTGATCCAACGAGTGCCAAGCGCAACTACATTGATTTTGCAGGTCCCGAACTTCCCTAATGGTGCAAGCCCTGCATCCAATCCAACGGTCAATTACTGGGGCGTCAACCAATGGGTTGGCAAATACTTGTACTATGCGGCAAGCCTGCCTTCTATTTCAACCATCAGCGGCTTGACAAGTTCAACTGTTGCGGGTGTTACAAACTACACGGCAACCGTGTCGTTTACAAGTGCTCACTTTTTGAACAACAACGATGTCATCACAATCACTGGGGCATCGCCATCAAACTACAACGGCATTTACAACGTGACCGTGTTGACGTATAACCAAGTGTCAATCAACTTTGGTCCAAAAACTCCCGGCGCGTACAGCAACAGCGCGGTTGCCACAACGCCTTACACAGCACGTATTACGTCAAACACCGCCAACACTTTGACTTTCCAAGACATTGTGACTAGCGGACCATTGGCAACAGGCCCATCGGCTGGTAACAGCTATCAAATTGGTTTGATTGACCGTGGTCAGTTGTTGCCCGTGACCTTGCTGATTAACTCTTCAGCAACTGCTCTGGTGGAATTGATTGCATCGACTCCTACCAACCAAGTGTCTTTGCAAGGCGCCAGCTTTGTTCCATTGAACACTTTGGGTTCGTACAACTCGTTTGCCGAACAAGATTTAAGCGCCATTTCCTTGGCTGGCGGCGAGGTGGTGTACGCTTTCTCAACAGCCAACAACGGCTTGCAACAGCTTGATTTGTCAAACTTCTTCCCTGTGTTAACAAACATCAAGGGCAACGTTGCTGACATTTTGACGGTTGCGGTTACATCGTCCTCCGGCGCAACAGTGCAGGTGAACGTGGTCTGTCAGGAAGCGATGGCCTAATATGGCTAAAACAGCAGCATGGCAAAGGAAAGAAGGCAAGAACAAGAATGGCGGCTTGAACGCCAAAGGGCGGGCGTCCGCAAAGAAGGAGGGGATGAACTTAAAAGCACCTCAGCCAGAAGGCGGAAAACGCAAGGATTCTTTCTGTGCGCGGATGGAAGGTGCCAAGAAGAAATTGACTTCGACCAAGACCGCCAAAGACCCAGACAGCCGGATTAACAAAAGCCTCAGGAAATGGGCATGTTGAACATTAAACGTGATTGGGGCAGAGTTGCCAAAACGGCAGATGCTCAAGGACGCTACCGCTGCAGTAAATGCCGCGAGTGGAAAGACCCGTCTGCGTTTAGTAAAAACAAAAATCAACTTTCTGGACTCAATTATGCTTGCAAGCCTTGCATGCGAGTAGAGGTAAGAAAATACAATTTGCCTGCAAAATATGGAATTACTGCCGCTCAGTTTGCTGAAAAACTTTTGGCACAAGGTGGTAAATGCGCTTGTTGCAAAGTAACATTTGTTTTTGATGGAATCAATTCTGATAGGCCTTGTGTTGACCACAATCACAAAACAAATGAAGTGAGAGATTTGCTTTGCGGTAGATGCAATCTAGCTGCCGGCAACTTGGGCGACAGTTCTGTTAAAGCGGAGCAGTTGGCCGAGTATTTGAAAAAATGGAAATGTTGACATGGAAGCAAATTCACTTTGGAGCGCGTTGCTAACAACCTTCATTGGGTTGATTGCATGGAATTTGCGCGAGAAGTCTGCTGAGCTCAGCCGCGTGACGATTCTTCTGAACCGCACCCGCGAAGAGATTGCGCGCGAAAACGTGACGCAGGCCGAAATGGACAAATTTCTTTTGCATATTGACGCACGCTTCGATAAACTCAACGACAAGCTCGATGCCTACATGAAGGAGCAACGCAATGCCTTCTAAATCGCGCTCCCAACACAATTTCATGGAGGCCGTGGCGCACAGTGCTTCGTTCGCCAAGAAAGCCGGCGTCCCACAGTCCGTGGGGCGAGATTTCAGCAAGGCCGATAAAGGCCGCAAATTTAAAACAGGAGGCCTCATGGCTAAAGAAACAATGGGTCCACGCACAATGTCTAAGGACGTTGAAAAAGGTTCGAACAAACTTGGCTCTCGCGGCGAATCAAAGATCCAGAAAAAGGGTCACACAAAAGCCATGATGCCAAAGATGTCTGGCAACACAATCGGTACCGGCGCAGCAGTCAACACCATGAAACGTGGCGGCAAAGTTGCCAAGAAAAAATAAGGCACTATCATGAAATCAGCAGGCGCAGGACGTGGGTTTGTAAACCCGCAACGCACTGACGAATCTGATGCAGATTACGTTAGCCCAGCAGACCGCTATGCAATGGAATCTTAGTGCAATGAAGCCAACGCTCAAGCTAACGTTAACAAGGCGGCTGCAGCGGCTCCAAAGCACATGAAAAAAGGCGGTAAAGTATCGTCATCAGCTTCAAGTCGCGGCGACGGTTGTTGCGAACGCGGCAAAACAAAAGGAAAAATTGTATGAAACACAATATGGTCAAAGAACGTCAAGAGCCAATGTCAGGCCCTGACATGGTCCGCCACGACGAGTTCATTGCTAAACACGAAACTGAAAGCCACAAGCACCACAAGCATGATTTTAGAAAACATGCTGCTGGCCACAAGTACCATATGGAGCATGTGCAAGCAATGTGTGGCGGCGGAATGGCCCATAAAAAATGATGGCCTCACGCGGGATGGGGGCAGTGTCTCCATCCAAAATGCCCAAGAGAAAGGTTATCCATCGCAAAGATGACCCGAACGCTGTTGACCTTTACAAAAAGGGCGGCGAAGTTTGGGATAAACCTCGTCCTAAAGGATTGGGTGCGCCCAAGAAATTGTCTGCTGGCCAGAAGTCCAAAGCGAAAGCTGCGGCCAAAGCTGGTGGTCGTCCTTACCCAAATTTAGTCGACAACTTACGTGCAGCAAAAAGCAAATAATGTCTACCTCTGGAACGTCCACATTCAACCTTGACCTCAGTGAGCTGACGGAAGAGGCGTTTGAGCGCTGCGGCAAGCAACTGCGTTCAGGTTATGACCTGAAGACCGCACGTCGCAGCATCAACCTCATGACGATTGAGTGGGCGAACAAGGGCATTAACCTTTGGACGATTGAGCAAGGGCAGATTCCGATCAACATCAATGCTGGTCAGATCTCCTACCCTCTGCCCGTAGACACCATTGACCTCATGGATCAGGTCATCCGAACAGGCGTAGGCCAGAATCAGGTCGACATTAATATCACCCGTATTAGTGAAAGTACCTATTCCACAATTCCCACGAAGAATGCGTATGGCCGGCCTATTCAGGTGTGGATTGACCGTCAGTCTGGCAACGTTAACGGCGTGCAAAGCGCGGCTTTGACCCAAAATGCTACAGCGACAGACACGACTTTGTATGTTGACAGTACAGTCAATTTGGCAACACAGGGATATGTCAACATAGGCACAGAAACAATTTTGTACCAAGGTTTGGGATATGCTTCGACCAGCAATGCAAACCAGATTTTAAACTGCTATCGCGGCGTCAATGGCACAACTGCCACTACACACACCTCGGGCGACGGGCTGTATCGCAACTACCTGCCAAGCATCAACATTTGGCCAACCGGCAACCCCGGCACGCAGTACAACTTCATTTACTG
>Ga0214182_1000618_pt1 | contig 12862 bp, 12 predicted proteins | sample TroBogEpilimnion_8_FD_153020 | JGI IMG/M metagenome (GOLD analysis project Ga0214182, IMG submission 153020) | Freshwater microbial communities from Trout Bog Lake, WI - 14NOV2007 epilimnion | ecosystem: Environmental > Aquatic > Freshwater > Lake > Epilimnion/Euphotic zone | place: Trout Bog... | reverse complement strand
GGGTGGTGCGGCGGTACAAAGACGAGCCGGTGCCGGACTCGCTGCTGGACGGGCTGCTCGCCGCCGCGCAATCGGCGCCGGCCAAGTCGGACTTGCAGCAGTATTCCGTCGTCGTGATGCGCGATGCGCCGCGGATCAAGCAGATCGCCGACTGGATCGGCACCATGGACTGGATCGCCACCGCGCCCGTCTTCCTGGTTTGGTGCGGCGATATGCGGCGGGGGCAGCGGTTGTGCGACATGCACAGGATGCCCCATGCCAACAACAACATGGACACGTTTCTCAATACCGCTGTCGATTGCTCGCTCGCCATGGCGCAGTTCATGACCGCCGCCGAGGCTGTCGGTCTCGGCACCTGCCCGATTTCCTACGTCCGCTCTCACATCGAGCGCGTTTCGCCGCTGCTCGGGTTGCCGGCCGGAGTCTATCCCGTCGCCGGCCTGACCATCGGCTGGCCGGTGTTCCGGCGGCCGGTTTCCATGCGCCTGCCGCCCTCGGTCGTGGTGCATCGGGAGCGGTACGACGACTCGCATCTGGCCGAAGATGTCGCCGCCTACGACGAACGCCGCCGCGCCCGCGACCCGGTGGCCGCCGGCGGCCTGAAGAACAACGACGTCTATCCGCCGCGCGACGGCGTGGGATGGAGCGAGAATGTCGCCCGCCAGCTCTCCGTCCCTGAACGCTTCGGCTTCAAGGCCTACCTCCGCACGAAAGGCTTCGATCTTGCCTGAGACCGAACGGAAAGCCGCCGTCCGAGCGCGGCATGCGGCGAGCTTGATCGTGCTGCGTTTCCTGGATGGGCAGCCGGAGATGCTGATGGGCATGCGCGGGTCCCGCCACCGCTTCATGCCGAACCGTCTGGTGTTCCCCGGCGGCGCGGTGGACAAGGCCGATCTGAAGGCGCCCGTCGCCACCCCTTTGGCGGCGCACACCGAACGCCTGCTGCGCAAGAACGCGACACCGACCCTGGCACACGGGATCGGGGCCGCCGCGGCGCGGGAGTTGGCGGAGGAGACGGGATTGTCCCTCGGCGATCCCGCGCATCTGGAGGGGCTGGAGTTTCTGGCCCGCGCGGTGACGCCGCCCAGCAACCCGATCCGCTTCAACGCCCGCTTCCTGGTCATCGACGCCGACCGCGTGTCCGGCACGTTGGGTGGCGATGGGGAGCTGGACGGGCTGCGCTTCTATGGCATGGATGAGGCGATGGCGCTCGACCTCGCGCTGCCGACGCGGCGGGTGTTGGAACGGTTGCAGATGTGGCTTAGGTTGTCCGCCGAGGAACGTCTGGCACAGACCCAGACCGCCGTACTGAAACGCGACCGTGGCTGGGTGATGGAGTAGCGACGGTATGGCGGACGACGAGATCACCCGCGAGGAAATCCACCATCGGCGCATCGACATGCGCGCGTACCGCCGGAGCGACGGCCTGTACGAACTTGAAGGCCGGGTCACCGACCGCAAGCCGTTCGATTTCGTCCCCGGCGGCGACGGGGCGGTGGTGCCGGCCGAACAGGCGATCCACGACATGGGCGTGCGTTTCGTCTACGACGACGACCTGACGATCCACGATCTGACGACGTTCATGGACTCCACCCCCTACCCGGTGTGCGTTGGCGGCGGGCTGGCGCTGCGGGGGATGATCGGGCAGCGGATCGGCGGGGGATGGGCGAAAGAGGTTCGATCGCGCCTCGGTGGCGCGGCCAGTTGCACGCATTTGATGGAGTTGCTGATCCCGGTGGCGACAGCCGCGATCCAGTCGCTCAGCCCATGGCGGAACAAGCGGCCGGACCGGCTGGATGCGAACGGGCGGCCGTTGAAGATCGATAGCTGCTTCGGGTACGGGGCGACGACGGACGTCGTGAAGCGACGGTGGCCGGCGTTTTACCAGGGGTAGCTACCCCGCCGCCGCCACGGCCTTCCCCCCCGACAACCGGAAAATCCGATCCAGCCGCTCCACCCCCACCAGCCGGTGCGTAATCAGAATCACCGCCCGCCCCTCGGCGGTATCGTTCAGCACGGATAAAAACTCGCGCTCCGTCGCCGCGTCCAACCCGGCACAAGGCTCGTCCAGGATCAAAATCGGCGCCTCCGACAGCAACGCCCGCGCCAGCGACAGCCGGCGGCCCTGACCGCCGGAGAAGCGCGCGCCGCCTTCGCCGACCCAGGTGTCCAACCCCTCCGGCAACGCCCGCACCACATCCGCGATCCGCGCCGCCTCCAATGCCGCCCACAGCGCCGCATCGGTCGCGTCCGGCCGTGCCAGCAGCAAATTCGCTCGGATCGTATCGTCGAACAGATGCGTCGCCTGCGACAGCCACCCGATCCGCGCGCGCACCGACGCAGCCGGCAACTCAGCGATATCCGTCTCCCCGAGTAACACCCGCCCGGACGACGGCGCCGCGACCTTCAGCGCCAGCGCTGCCAGAGTCGATTTCCCGGCACCTGAGGGCCCCAGCAGCGCCACCCGTGCGCCGGCTGGAATATCCAGCGTCAAGCCGTCGAACACCGCCGGCCGGTCCGGGACCCACTGGAAGCCCACGCCCTCGAACCGCAACCGCGTGCCGGCCGGCATCGGCGCCGGTACCGCGGGATCGGGCACCGGGACCGGTGCGTCCGCTTCCTCCAGCACCCGTCGCGCCGCGGCGGCGGCGTGCCCGAGCAAAGCGCCGGCACGGGGAAGCCCGCCGATGGCCTCGAACCCCGCGACAACCAGGAACAGCATGACGAGCGAACCGGGCGCCGCCGTCAGCACCGCCAAAATCGCTGCCTGACCGGCCAGGAACGCCAAGGCGCCGGCGCGTGCGGTGCGGCCGGCCAGCATCCGTTGCGCCGACAGCAAAGCGGCTTCCTTCGCCTGCACCAGCGCCAGCATCCGCCCCTCGGCGGCGAAGGCCCGGACCTCCCGCAACCCCGTCAAAGCGTCGAGCGCCGCCACGCGCAGCCCGGCGGACGCACGCGACAGCGTGTCTCCGGCATCGCGTGCCGACCGCGCGGCGGACCACGGCAGCACGAACGCCGCCAGAACGAATAGGGCCCCGACATCGAAGGCCAGCAGCGGCGGCGAAATCATCCACAGCAGCACCGGCAGCAGCAGAACCGCGCCGGCCAGAGGCACCAGGATGCGGAGGTACAACCCGTCCAACGCCTCTACATCCCCCACCAGCCGTGCCAACAAGTCGCCGGCCCGGCGGAACCCGAGGCCGCCCGCCGAGCCCGCCGCCAGCTTCCTAAAAAACCACACCCGCACATCCGACAGTGCCCGGAACATCGCCGCGTGCGTCACCATGCGTTCGGCATAGCGTAGCCCGACACGCGCCACGCCCAGCAGGCGCAACGCGAAGGGCACAGTCAGCACCGCCCCGGCCGCCAACGCCGCGCCGCTGACGGCCATCAGCCCGACCGAGGCCAGCAGACCCAGCAGCGACACCAGCACGCCGGCCAGCAACCACGCTGTCCGGCCGCGCCACAGGCCGAGAATGCGGAGCAAATCCCGGCTCATACCGCCCGCCCTCCCGCGATATCCAGGCGACGGCCGCCGAACGCCCGCGCGGCGGCAGCGTGGCTGGCCAGGATCACCGTTCGGCCGATCGCGAGGCGTTTCAGGCTTTCCAGCACATCCGCCTCGGTCGCCGGGTCCAGATGCGCAGTGGGTTCGTCCAGCAGCAGCAGCGGTGCGTCCTTCAGATAGGCCCGCGCAATGGCGACGCGCTGCGCCTGCCCGCCGGACAGGCCGTAGCCGCCCTCGCCGACCGGCGTGTCCAGGCCCTCGGGCAGCTCGCGCGCGAACGCGTCCACCTGTGCCGCCAGCGCCGCGTCATCGACTTCAGCGTCCGTCGCTTCCGGCCGAGCGAAGCGGATGTTGTCGCGGATGGAGCCGGCGAACAGCACTGGCCGCTGCCCGATCCAGGCGGTGAAGCGCGACAGCGCCTGCGGCACCACGTCGGCGATATCGGCGCCGTTCAGCAGCACCCGGCCGCTGTCGGGGCGGATGAAGCCGAGCAGCATTTCGATGACGGTCGATTTGCCGGCACCGGAGGGTCCCGCCAGCACCAACGTCTCCCCCGCCGCGATGCGGAAAGTCAGGCCGTTCAGCGCGTCACCGCGGGATTTGTCCCAGGAGAAGCGCACATCCTCGAACACCACGGTGATCCCCTGAGCCGCGACGGTCCGGATCTCTCGGGCGGGCGGTGGCGGGGGCATGGGGGGCACGTCCAGCAGGGCCTCCGCCGCGCCGGTGGCGTGCAACCGGTCCTGATAGGCGGCGGAGAATGCCCGCAATGGCGCGAAGAACTCCGGCACCAGCAACAGCACGAACAGCGCCGTGCCCAGCGGGCCGGTGCCCCGGAAGAAGTGGATCGCCAGCGACACCAGCGCCAAAGCGGCGGCGAGGTCCAAAGCGGCCGAGGACAGGAACGCCACCCGCAGCACCCGCATGGTGCGCACCCGCAGTTCGTCTGCCGCGTCCGACAGGCGCTTTGCCTCGTCCTCCGCCCGCCCGTACAGAACGATGGTGGCGATGCCCCGGATACGGTCGATGAAGCGCGATTGCAGCCGCTCCATCGCCAGGAACTGGTTGCGCGCGGCGGCGGCGGCTCCGAGGCCCGAAGCCGCCATCGCGACCGGCACCAACAGGCCGCATCCCAGCAGCACCAGCGCCGACCAGCGATCCGCCCACAGCACCGCGCACAGCACCACGGCCGGTCCGGCGATCGCGAACACCGAGGCCGGGACATAGCGGCCGAAGAATCCGTCCAGCGCCTCCACCCGGTCCACCACAACCGACATCAGCTCCGCCGAGTGCCGCGTGCGCAGTACGGACGGTCCCGCCGCCAGCAGGCGGCTCAGCAGATCGGTCCGCAGCCGTCGCCGAGCAGCGGCACCCGCATCGAACGCCCAGCGCTCGGCGAGGTATGTCAGGCCGGCACGCGCCAGGGCCAAAGCGGCGAACACGACGATGTAGACGTCCGATACACCGGTCAGCAGCGCGGCGACGGCATAGACCTGTCCCACGGCCAGCACGGTGCCGAGCAGGTTCAGCAGCAGGATGGGACGAGCGGCGCGGAGGCCAAGGCGCTGTTCCGCGCCAATCCAGGCTCGCGCGGCTGCCTTGGTGGGATCGGCGGTCGGCATGCGGCGCGGATTAGCCTGGAACGGCCGTCTTGGACAGGCTCAATACAAGGGTCACCGCAGTTCCCCCACGGTCATTGCGAGCGCAGCGAAGCAACCCAGAGCCACCGGTACCCTGGGTTGCTTCGCTGCGCTCGCAATGACGGCGGGCCACGTGGCGTACCTGGCTCAATACATCACGTCCCCGCCGTTGGGGGACAGCGTGGCGCCGACGTAGAACGCGCCCTCGGGGCTGGCGAGCAGCAGGGCGGTCGCCGCGATCTCCTCCGGTTTGCCGAAACGGCCGATGGGCAGGGCGTCGATGAAGGCCTGCCGGTCGGCCGGGTCCATGGTCGCGGTCAGGTCGGTCTCGATCGGGCCGGGGGCGATGGCGTTGATGCGGATGCCCTTGGGCGTCGCCTCCCACGCCAGCGCCCGTGTCAGCCCCATGATGCCGGCTTTGGCGGCGGAGTAGACGGCGGAATTGACCGCGCCTTTCAGGCCGCGCTGCGATGCCACGTTGATGATGATCCCGCGCCCGCGCGCGACCATGGCCGGGTAGAGCGCCTGTGCCATGAAGAACATGCCCTTCAGATGCACGCCGACGATCGCGTCGAAATCGGCCTCTGTATAGGCCTCGAACGGTTTGCGGATGTTCATGCCGGCGTTGTTGAACAGGATGTCGACCGGGCCGAATGAGGCCGCCACTTCCGCCGCGAACGCTTTGCTCGCCGCGATGTCCGAAACATCCACGGATCGGTGCATCGCGCGGCGGCCGAGTGCCGCGATTTCGGCGGCGGTTTCGTCGGCTTTGGCGCCGTCGTTCAGGTGGCAGAAAGCGATGTCAGCGCCCTCCTTGGCAAAAGCCAACGCCGTGGCGCGCCCGATCCCGCGGGAGCCGCCGGTGATCAACGCGATTTGTCCTTGCAGCTTCATGCGCATGCCTCCTGTTCGCCCGGCGTATGTTGCCTTGAATGGTCGCCCGCACCAAGGTCCCGCGCATGCAGATCGCACGCACCTTGCCTGAGCTTCGCGCTGCCTGCGCATCCCTCCGCGCCCGGCATGGGGGGCTGACGTTCGTCCCCACGATGGGGGCGCTGCATGAGGGTCATTGCACCTTGGTCCGCGCCGCCGTGGCATCGGGCGCACCCGCTGTGGCGTCCATCTTCGTCAACCCGCTGCAATTCGCCGCCAATGAGGACCTGTCCCGCTATCCCCGCGACGAGGCCGGCGATCTGGCGGCGCTGGAGGCCGAGGGTTGCTCCCTGGTCTGGCTGCCGGACGTGGCGACCATGTATCCGGCCGGCGAGGCCACCACGATTTCCCTGACCGGCCCCGCCGAACGGTGGGAAGGCGATGCCCGCCCCGGCCATTTCCGCGGCGTCGCGACCGTCTGCGCCAAGCTGTTCGGCCAAGTACGCCCGGATCGCGCCTACTTCGGGGAGAAGGACTGGCAGCAGTTGCAGGTGATGAAGCGCATGGTCGCCGACCTGCTGCTGCCGCTGGAGATCGTCGGGATCGAGACCGTCAGGGAACCCGACGGACTGGCAATGTCGTCCCGCAACCGCTTCCTGTCCGCCGCCGAACGCGCGACGGCGCCGGTGCTGAACCGGGTGTTGAGGGACACTGCCAAGGGCTTGCCGGCGGGCGACATGTCCGTGCTGGACGGTGCCCGCGATGTCCTGGTCGTTGCGGGGTTCGGGGTCGATTACTTCGCCCTGGTGGATGGGCCCACCCTGGCACCCCTCGATGCCCCGACGCCCGGTGCACGCCTGATCGCGGCGGCGCGCCTGGGTTCGGTGCGGCTGCTGGACAATATCGCGGCGGTGTAAGCCAAAACCCTGGACCGCCCGCCCGCCGATCCCTCATACTCCCGCCATGTCCAAGACCATCCCCCAGAACGGCCTCATCGCCGTCGTCAAGCGCGATTGCCCCACCTGCGTGCTCGCCGCCCCCGTGCTGGCGGAGCTGGCCTCGCTCGAAGGCATCGTCGTCTACACCCAGGACGACCCGACCTTCCCCGAGGAAATCGCCGGCCGCGTGGACGACACCGGCCTCGACATCTCGCACCGGCTGGGCATCGAGATCGTCCCCACGCTAATCCGCTTCCAGGACGGCAAGGACGTCGGCCGCACCTACGGCTGGGACCGAGCGGAGTGGGAACGCATCAGCGGCTTCCAGGGCATCGGCGCAGGGTTGCCGGATAGCCGCCCCGGCTGCGGCGCCAAGAACGTCGAACCCGGCGTGATCGAGCGGTTGAAGGTCAAGTTCGGCGAAACCGGCCTGGACTCCCGCCGCGTCTCCATCGGCGACGACGAAGACGAGTTCGAAGCCATGTTCGAACGCGGCTGGTCCGACGGACTGCCCGTCGTCCCGCCGACCGAGGAACGCGTCCTGCGCATGCTCAGCGGCACCAGCCGCGATCCGAAGGAAGTCCTCGGCCTCTGCCCGCCGAACCTGATCCCGGCGACGGTGGAAAAGATCGCCATCAACGCCGTCATGGCCGGCTGCAAGCCGGAATACCTGCCGGTGGTGCTGGCGGCGGTCGAGGCGATCCTCGATCCGGCCTTCACCATGCATGGGGTCCTGGCGACCACCATGTTCGTCGGCCCGGTGCTGGTCGTGAACGGCCCTATCCGCCGCCAGATCGGCATGAACGCCAAAGGCAACGCGCTCGGACAGGGCAACCGCGCGAACGCGACCATCGGGCGGGCGGTGCAGCTGGTGGTGCGCAATATTGGCGGCGGGCGACCACGGGAGGTGGATCGCGCCACCCTCGGCAACCCCGGCAAATACACCTACTGCTTCGCGGAGGACGAGGAAGGGTCCTGCTGGGAACCGCTGTCCACCGATTTCGGCATACCGCGCGGCACATCGGCCGTGACGGTGTTCGCCGGCTTCGGGCTGCAAGGCATCGTGGACCAGAAGTCCCGCACGCCGGAATCGCTGGCCCGCTCCATGGCCGGCTCGCTGAAAGCGATCCACAACCCCAAGCTCTACCCCGCCTGCGACGCCATGATGGTTGTCTGCCCCGAGCACGAGCGGACGTTCCGCAATGCCGGGTGGAGCAAGGCCCGACTGCTCGAAGAACTCCACACACTCTGCGAGATGCCGGCCGACCCGCTGATCGCGGGCGTGGACGGCATCGCGGAAGGCCTGAACCCCAAAATGGCCGGCCGCACGGTCAACAAATTCCGCCCCGAGGGACTGATGATCGTCCGCGCGGGCGGCGGCGCCGGGATGTTCTCCGGCATTATCGGCGGTTGGGCCATGCCCGGCCCCGCCGGATCGTTACCTGTTTGCAGGGAGGTGAAGTCATGACTGTCTTACTCGACCCGACGTCGGAGCAAAGTCCGGCGTCGCGGGAACGGCTGGCCAGGCCCGACAGGCTGGAAGGCCTGACGGTGGGGCTGCTGGATATCTCTAAGCCGCGCGGGGATGTGTTCCTCGACCGGCTGGACGAACGGCTGACCCAGCGCGGCATCGTGGTGAAGCGCTACATGAAACCGACCGTGGCGAAGCCGGCCCCCGTGCCGCTGAGCCAGCAGATCGGCATGGAAGTGAACCTGGTGATCGAAGGGCTGGCGGACTGAGGCTCCTGCACATCGTGCTGTACGCATGATCTGGCGGATCTTGAGTCCCGCGGCATTCCCGCCGTCGGCGTTGCCACCACCGAGTTCATCGAAGCCGCCGCCGTGCAATCCAAGGCGCTCGGCACCGACCCGGCCTATGTCTTTGTGCCGCATCCCGTGCAGGACCGCACGGACGCGGAACTGCGGCAGTTGGCCGACGACCATCTGGAATCCATTCTGGCGCTGCTGGTGAAGCAGGCCTGACACGAAAAAGGGGCGGTATCGCAACGGATACCGCCCCTTATCAAGGTGTAAATTTTTCCGACAGATTGTCAGGCGCGGCGGCGGCGCGCCCAACCGAGCGCTGCCATGCCGAACCCGAACAGCGTGAGGGACGCCGGTTCCGGGATCGCATTCGGGGCATAGACCAGCAGGTCGACACCGTCGCCGCCCGAGTCGGTGCCATTGGTAGATACCTGCTGATAGTTGGAGACGTCCGTCATTCCGGACCAATTCAGGTAGAAGCTGACATCGTACGTCTGGCCCGCCGTCGTCGCGAAGGTCTGGGACAGGAAGTCGTACCCGCCGGTGGAGCCGGATTCGAACGTGTAGCTCCCCCCGTATGGGGCAATGCTCCCGAAGGTCGTCGAGTCGGCGACACCGCTGAAGCCCTGTCCGAAGACCTCCGTCGTTTGATTGTAGCTCCAATTGGTCGGCGTAGCCCCGGTAGACCCAAGCTCGAACCCGGAATTCTTGATCAGGTTGATGGGTGTTCCCACTGCCTGCACGACAGAGACATTATCCAAAGCGAAATAGCCGGGATCGCTGCGGAACGCGAACGTCACCGACGAATTGACGGTACCGGCCTTCGCCACGAAGGACGTCGTATACTGCGTCCATGTTTGATGGATCATCGTGCCGGCAAGATCCAAAACGACTTGGCCCTGCGGCGCCGGGGCGTTCTGAGCGTGGGCCGTGCCCGCGACCGCGGCGGCCATCGCAATTCCCGCAACCCAATTTAAAGACTGTCGCATAAAGAAGACCCTCATTTGTCCGACCCCGAACCCGACGATGTTTCCGTTGTCACCGCGAAGCACGCGTATGCTCGATTAGCAAGCAGCTTGTAGCAAACAGCATGCCAATCTGTAAGGCATTGACATATAGCGACATTGAAAACCCACCTACGGCGCGATGTAAAGTCCGCCGACAAAACCCCACGGTCAGCCGGCGTCGCCAGCCAGGAACTCCGTCTGCCAGCGCATCTCCTCCACGGACAACGGGAACCCACCGCCCGGTCCCGCCGGCAGCGCCTCACCCGGCGGCAATAACCCCAGCAACCCCTGGACCGCGACCCCGGCCCGCATCGAAAACCCCGCTTGCCACACCAAGCTGACCAACCCCTTGGCGCTGCGCAGCGCGGCGGCCCGATCGACCACTGCCACCGGCACCTCTGCCGCCACCGCTAGCAGGGCGCTGGCCATCGGCGTTTCGCCGCGCCGCACCGCCCCCAGCAGACTTTGTTCGGTCAGCAGGCCCGATTTCGCCAAACGCCGAGCCTCGGCCAGGGCGGCGGCCGCGGTCATCTCCGGTCGTGGCTCCGGTGGTTTCGATGCCAACTGCGTCGCCAACCGCGCTGCCAGCGCCCGGTCGAGATCGGTGCGCTCGGCCAGGGTCGCCAGCAGATGCGACGCCACGATGTCGGCCAAAGCCCGCGCGGCGCGGGGCGGCAGAACGGGCCGACGGACCAGAGGTTCCTGCCAATCGGTATGCTGCGCCGAAGCGGCGATCAGGGCATCCAGCGTAGCCTCCCGGACCTGGGCCGACGGATTGGACAGCAGCACCTGGATGGCCCCGGCATCGGCCGAGGCGGCAACCGCGTCCGATACCGATTCGCCGATCGACGGACGGCGCGCCACCGCCGCGACCGTTCCCGGGGAGGGCGCGGCCCCGACCAGAGCGATCAGGTCCTCATCGGTCAGCAGCGGAGAAAGCAGGATGACCGGCTCCGCCACCATCACGGCCGTGTCTCGGGCCAGCGCCAGGATCAGCGCGCGCGGCGCATCCGGCAGGTCCTTGACGGCGTCGGCGATCGCCGCCCGCACGCGTACCGCCTCGTCGGCGGCCAGCCGCATCAGCGTTTCGCAGGCTTGCGCATGCATGCGGGTTTGGGCGTCGTCCGACAACCCCTGCGTCACCCCGGCGAGTTTGCGCGCCAGCAAAACCCGCACCCGTTCGTCGGGATCGGCCGCCAGGACGCGATCGGCATCGGGCGGCGTGGCCGGGTTCAACGCCAGGGTCGCGCGCACCCGTACCGATTCGTCGCTGGCGAGCACCCGCAGGCGATCGGGCGCCGTCGCGGCGCTGGCACCCTGGCGGACGCGCGTGGCTTCGTCTTCGAGCACCATGTCCATCAGTGCTCCTCCACCAGCGAGACCCGCCAATGGCCCCGGCCGTTCCGTTTGGCCTCGTACATCGCCTCATCGGCGCGACGGATCAGCCCGTCGATGTCTTCGTCGCTGCCGGTACGCCGTGTCGCGATGCCCATGGACAGGGTGATGCGCGGCGGCACGCCTCCGACGATCTCATCCAAGGCGTTGGGCAGATTGACGCGCAGCGATTCCGCCCGCTCCGCCGCCGTCATGTGATCCGCCCCGCTGAGCCACAGCGCGAATTCGTCGCCCCCCAAGCGAGCAACCAGATCGGCCGGGCGCACGGTGTCGCGCAGAATTTCTGCGGTGCGCACCAGCACCCGGTCCCCGGCCTCATGCCCCAACCGGTCGTTCACCGCCTTGAAGTGATCCAAATCCACGAACATCAGTGTGCTCGGCACGCCCTCCCGGTCGGCACGGTCGGTGTGGCGCAGCACTTCCTCCCGGAACGCGCGCCGATTGAGCAGGCCGGTCAGCGGATCGGTCCGAGCCTGACGCATCATCTCCCGCTGGATCGCCTCGTGTTCCAGCGCCATGCGGACGATCTTGCCGGAGGCGGCGATCAGCCGGGTATCGTCGGTGTCCCAGGGGCGGCCCTCCGGCGCCCGCCACGCCGCCAGCGCCGTCTGCTCCCCGTATCGAGTCAGGCAGATGGACACGAGAACGTGCCGTCCGTCCGGTGCATCGCCCTGCATGGGGCCCGCGGTATGCTGTGCCACCAACTGGATGGCGGTGGCGGCGATCGTGTCGGCGCCGGAGCCGGCCTGATGCGCGACCAGCGGCCCTTCGCCATCGGCCGGCAGCATGATCGCGGCGGCGCCTTCGGCTCCCAGGATTTGGGCCAATGCTTCCAACGCGGCGCGCAGCATGCGCGGGGCCAGAACCTCCCGCCCCATCCGCGACAGGACATGGTCCAATGCATCGCCCAACCGCAATGCCCCAGCCATTTGGGCGGCGGGGGCGTCCAGCGCGGTCATGTCCAGCCCAACGCCGCGCGTGCCGGCGATACGCCCCAGCGAGTCCAGGATCGGTTCGGCGGAGAAGGCGAGACTAACGGTTCCCCCATCCGCCCGCCGCAGCCAGGCGCGCCGCTGCCGCACGCGGACAGTTGCGCGGAAGGGATCGAAACCCGAACCGTCGCCGCCGTCGGCCAGCAACGCCGATGCATCGGCCCCGACCATGGTCGCGCTCGTCCAGCCGAAAGCCGGATCGGGGCTGATGAAGGTCAGCCGGCCCAAATGATCGGTCTCGAATGCCAGATCGGCGGCCAATCCCACCAGATCGCGCCAGCGTTGGCGGGAATCGAGCAGCGCCCCGCGCAGCCGGTCGGTGGCGGATGGGAAGAAGGAAGCGGGTCGGGTCTGGGTGTCGGTGTATGTCATGGCGCGCCTGTCCTGTCGGGTTCGGCGCACAGCTTGACGGCAAAGGGTTAACGAAAGGTTTACGGCGGCGAAAAAATTTGCGGAAAAGCCCGTCTGGACGTGCCGCGGCCGATCCGCTTGAAGAAGGCCGCCAACGCGGGGAACCCACACACATGAGCCGCCAACCGCCGGGACGCCGGTCTGACTACCGCTATTTCCACGCCATCACGACACGGTGGATGGACAACGACGTGTTCCAGCATGTGAACAACGTCAATTACTTCTCGTATTTCGACACCGCCGTCACATACTATGAGATGACGGAGAAAGTGGTCGGCCTGATGGACGGCCCCACCCATTGCGTCGTGGCTGAAGTCGCCTGCCGCTACCATTC
>Ga0214182_1000617_pt1 | contig 12865 bp, 10 predicted proteins | sample TroBogEpilimnion_8_FD_153020 | JGI IMG/M metagenome (GOLD analysis project Ga0214182, IMG submission 153020) | Freshwater microbial communities from Trout Bog Lake, WI - 14NOV2007 epilimnion | ecosystem: Environmental > Aquatic > Freshwater > Lake > Epilimnion/Euphotic zone | place: Trout Bog... | reverse complement strand
CCGACGGCATCCGCCGCCTGACCCCGTTGTACGACCATCCGGCGATGCGGGCGGCCATGAGCGACCCGTTCCCCGCCAGCTATTCCGACAAGGTCCGACAGGTCGGCGAGATCAATGGGAAAAACCGCTTTTTGACGGGCGTTCTGGCGAAGTTGCTCGACGGACCGGGCTTCCTTCGGCGCATGCTGATCCAAAACCTGATCATGGAGGGATTTACCCAGGAAGGCGTCTGCAACGACGAGGAGCAGGCCGAGGCTTTCATTCGCAAGGCCGCTGTCGGCGTATGGCACGCGTCGTGCACCTGTCGCATGGGTGCCGAGGACGATCCCATGGCGGTGACCAACAACGCCGGCCGGGTGAAGGGGATCGCCGGTCTGCGCGTGGTCGATGCGTCCATCTTCCCGGTGGTGCCGTGTGCCAACACGAATATCCCCACCATCATGACCGCGGAGAAAATCGCGGACGCCATTCTGGCGGGGGCCTGACAGACCGAACGTTTCGGAGTGAATGCGAGGAGACACGGGATCATGAACGCATCGGCACAGGGGCGGTCCGGTTCGGGCAAGGACGATGTCGTTATCGTCGGTGCCGGATTTGCCGGCATGTACATGCTGCATCGTCTGCGTGAGGCCGGATTTCGCGTGCAGTGCTTCGAATCCGGCAGCGGGCCGGGCGGCACCTGGTATTGGAACCGCTATCCCGGTGCGCGCTGCGATATTCACAGTCTTGCCTACTCCTATTCGTTCTCGAAAGAGCTCGAGCAGGAGTGGGAATGGTCGGAGCTTTATGCCGCCCAACCGGAAATCGAGCGGTACGCCAACCATGTCGCGGATCGCTTCGATCTGCGCCGTTCGATCCGGTTCGATACCCGCGTTGTCTCCTGCGTCTACGACGAGACCGGCGGGATGTGGACCGTAACGACAGACAAGGGCGACACGGCCAAGGCGCGATACCTGATCATGGCCACGGGCGGCTATTCCGTTCCGGCCAAACCGAATATCCCCGGCATCGAGACCTTCGGCGGAGAGGCCTATTTCACCAACCAATGGCCGCTGCACAAGGTGGACTTTGCCGGAAAGCGCGTGGGCATTATCGGCACCGGATCGAGCGGCGTGCAGACCGCGACCGCGGTCGCGGCCGAACCGATCGCGCATCTCGACATTTTCCAGCGAACCGCCAATTTCATCGTGCCGGGCTGGAATCGCAAGGCCGACGCCGAATACACCGCAGCGTTCAAAGCCGATTACCCCGCATTCCGTGAGGCCGCGAAATGGACCGGTAACGGCACCCTCTTCCCTCGTGTGAAGTCGCTCGGGCAGCTCACGGTCGGGCCGATCGCCGATCTCGATGAGAAAACGCTCCAGAAGCGCCTGGAGGAGCTGTGGGTCACGGGCGGCCTATACTTCTTCGGAGGCGTGTCCGATCTGATGACCAGCGAAGTCGCGAACAACCGTGTCTCGGAATTCTTCCGCCAAAAAATCCGGGAGCGTGTGCACGACCCGAAATTGGCGGAGCTGCTGACGCCGCGCGGGTTCTTCATCGGCGAACGGCGTATTATTTCAGAGAATGGCTATCTCGAGATTTTCAACCAGCCGAACGTCCGTTTGGTCGACGTAAAAAGCGATCCGATCGTCGCCGTCACGCCAACGGGCGTCAGGACGCGCGACAAGGAATATCCGCTGGATATCCTGATCCTCGCGACCGGCTTCGACAGCGGCACGGGCGCCATGCTGCGCATGGATGTGCGCGGCAAGGGCGGACAGGCGTTCAAGGACAAATGGGCCGAGGGGCCGGTCACGTATCTCGGCCTGATGGCCAACGGCTTCCCGAACATGTTCATGCTCGCCCAGCCCGGCAGCCCCTCGATCCGCTCCCAGGTGCTGGTGTCGATCGAGCAGCACGTCGATTGGGTTTTCGACCTGCTGGAGCATGCTTCCAAGGCCGACGTCGTCGAGATCGAGGCCAGTCGCGCGGCGGAGGACGCCTGGACCTGGCACTCCGCGGAGGTCGCCGACAAATCGCTGTTCGCGCGATCCGAGACGCAATATGTCGGTGCCAATATCCCCGGCAAGCCGCGCGTTTACCTCGCTTATCTCGGCGGTGTCGGTGTCTATCGCAGGACCTGCGACGCGATCCGCGACAATGCTTACGAGGGCCTCGTTCTGAAAACCCAAACCGGCGTCCTACCGGGTCGGGAGACCTGGTCGGGCGCCAGCGAGACCCCGCTGGTGTGGGGGACCGCCGTTTAGATCCGGCGGCCGCCCGTTGCTTGCTTCGGAGCGTCCGCGGGGAGACCGACATATCCGCACGATGGAAAGGAGACCGCATCCATGACGATCGATGTAGCGACCGGCATTGCCCGCATTCTCAAGCAGGAAGGCGTCGGTTGGGTTTCGACATTCCCCGTCTGCCGGGTGAACAACGCGCTCGGCCGGGAAGCGGTGCCGATGCTGATGATGCGCGACGACCGCTATGCCGTCGCTGTCGCCGACGCGTTCTCACGCATTACCGGGGGCTCGCGGATCGGGGTGTGTACTTTCCAAGGGGGCGTCAACGCGGCCGGTATGCAATACGCGTACGCCGGGCTGGCGCAGGCCTATGAGGATGGTTCGCCGGTTCTGTGCATCACCGATGGCGTGCCCGCCGGCGCCTCGGGCAACAGCCAGTACGACGTCGCATCGGCCATGAAGACCGTGTCGAAGTGGTACGGCTATATCGACAAACCCGAGCGGACGCCGGAGTTCATGCGCCGCGCGTTTACGATGCTGCGGAGCGGCAGGCCGGGTCCCGTGATCCTGGCTGTTCCCAATGCCACCGCCACATACGATGAGACCGCCGATCCCTACCGTCCGGTGAAGGGCTGGAAATCGGCCCCGGATCCGGCCGATGTCCGTACCGCTGTCGACCAGTTGCTGGGTGCCAGCAACCCGCTGATCTACGCCGGCGAGGGTGTCATCTACGCGGGCGCCTCGGACGAATTGAAGGCGTTGGCGGAGCTGGCGAATGTGCCTGTCATCACGACACTTAAGGCCAAGGGCGCGTTCCCGGAGGACCATCCCTTGTTCGTCGGCGTGCGCGGCGATCAGGTGGCGCATTATCTGAACAAGAGCGATGTCATCCTCGCCATCGGCTCCAGCCTGTCGCCGGGCCGGTTCAGCCACGGCATTCCGGATGCGGTGGACAAAACCATCATCCTTTGCAACATCGACGAGTTGCACATCAACAAAATGATCCCGACCGCGCATGCGATCATCGGCGATGCGCGCCTGACGCTACAGGCGCTTCACCAGGAAGTGTCCAGCCGCACGTCGGGCGCGGGACGACCGGCGGGCAGTGTGGCGGCGGAGGTAAGGGCGGCGCGCGACGCGGCGCTCGCCCGATATCGGCAGGTCATGAATTCCGACGAAAAGCCGATCAACCCCTATCGCGTTTACGGCGACCTGATGCAGGTGCTCGACCTTCGCAATTCGTTCGTGACGCACGAGTCCGGCAATACCCGCGATCAGCTCAGCACCGTGTTCGACACGCTGATTCCCCGCGGCTTCCTGGGTTGGGGCAACGTGTCCACGCTGGGCTTCAGCATCGCGGCCGCCATTGCCGCGAAGAAGGCATTCCCGGACCGCGCATCCATCGCGGTAACCGGAGAGGCTGGCCTTGGCTACATGCTCGGCAACTTGGAGGTTTTGTTGCGCGAGAAGCTGGGGATTACCGTCGTGCATATCAGCAATGGCGGGTTTGCCGGGTATGGACCCGGCTTCTGGGGGGCGGGACACGATCCCTTCACGCACCAGGTCATGGGGTACGATGAGGTGGACATGTCGAAGGTGATCGGCGCGTTGGGCTTCCACACCGAACGGGTGCACGAGCCGGCCGAGGTCATCCCCGCGCTGCGGCGGGCGCTCGCGGTCAATGCGTCGGGCCGGCCGGCCTATATCGAGTTCATTTGCAGCCAGTACCCCGTCTATGGCCAGTGGGTCGGACGCGGCGAGGGGTAGGGACATGAGCCACGAACAGATTTCGATCCGTACGCGCGACGGCGATTGCCCCGCGCACGTCTGCACGCCCGCATCTTCTCGCGCCCAAGATGAAGGGACGCATCAACGTCGCCGGCGCGGATAAGGACAATTCCTATCCGCTGGCGATGGCCGAGCGGCTGGAGAAGTCATTGAGCGGCGCGGGCACGGACCATCGTTGCGAGATCTATGCCGGCGCGCTGCATGGCTGGACGATGGCGGACTTCCCCGTCTACGACGCGGCGTCCGCCGAGCGGCACTGGCGCGAACTGCTGGCGCTGTTCGCGGATCGTCTCGGGTAATCTGGCCGGGTCGCCCGCGTGGGAGGCGGTTAGCGATTGATCCCGGCCAGGGCGCTCTTGATCCCAGCCTGTGCCCAGGGCGCCCATGGCATGGTGAAAAGCTTGAACCCTTTCTGGACGTAGAAATTCGGGTCCATCCCCGGCGGGATGAAATACATCCCCGCGGCGATGCCGTGCTTCGCGGCGGCGGCCGCGATTTTATCGAGCGCGCGCTGATAAATGTCGCATGCGTAGTCGAGCGGCACCCCCAGTTCGATCGACAAATCGGACGGGCCGACCAACAGGACATCCACACCCGGGACCGAGGCGATGGCATCGAGATTCTCCAGCGCCTGGTTGGTCTCGATCATCGGCAGGATAACAAGCTCATTGTTCACGGCGTCCATGTAATCGCGGTAGGTCTTGAACTCACCCCACTCACCGCGTACCCCGGCGTTGCTGCGGTTGCCCTGAGGGAAATAGCGGCAGGCGCGGACGGCGGCCTCGGCCTCTTCGCGGGTGTTCACCATCGGAACGATAACGCCGCGCGCCCCGGCGTCGAGCGCGTAGCAAATCTGATAGGCCTCATTCGCGGAGACGCGCACAACGGGCGCCGTCTGCTTGCCGCGCATCGCCGCGATCGGCGGCTGCAGCTGCTTGATTTCGTAGGGCGAATGCTGGGTATCGAACAGCAGAAAGTCGAACCCGGCGTCGGCCAGGAGCGACACGTCCACCGCCGGAGAACCCGCGGTCCCGACGACGGTTTTACCGGCCTTGATGGCGTCTTTGAGGGCGTTCATTTGATTTCGATTCCTCCCATTTCATTCCTGGCGCCGCCGAGTGGTTCCGCCTCGACATGAGCCAAGTTAACCGGCGGGATGCACGCTCCCGCCGGTTTCACTGTTGTTGTGACAATCAGGACAGCGAGAGCTCGCGATAGCCGCCGTCCGCCACCGCGTCGCAGCGCTGGCGGAAGGCCGGGTGCCCGCCGCTGTAGCGCATGACACGACGGACCTGCTTGCCCTCCAGGTTGCGGTTGATGCCGGTCATCCAGGAATCGACCTCGGTGAACAGCAATCCTTCGTTGGTTTCGATGACGTGATCGGTCCAGTCTTTCGCCGCCGCTTTTGTCGCGTCCACGCGGGTCAGGCCGTTGTCGCGGGCATGACGGATCAACGCCGTGACCCAGTCGGAGGTGTATTCCACCGCGCGCGGGAAATTCCCCAGGCCGGCGTGCGGACCCATCACCATCATGAAATTCGGGAAGCCGTCGACCATGATTCCCAGCATCGTCACCGGCCCATCCGCCCATTTCTCTTTCAGCGATACGCCGCCCGTGCCACGGATGTCGATCTGGTCGAACGCGCCGGTGATCGCGTCGAACCCGGTGGCGTAGATAATCATATCGAATTCGTATTCGGCATCGCTCGTCCGGATACCCTTCGCCGTAATGCTTTCGATCGGCGTTTCCAGGAGATCGACGAGCTTGACGTTCGGCTGGTTGTAAACCTCGAAATACCCGCTTTCCAGCGGCACGCGGCGCATGCCGAAGCCGTGGCTCTTGGGGACCAGCTTTTCCGCCACAACCGGGTCCTTCACACGCCCGCGGATCTTGTTCGCCAGCCAGTCGGACATCAGCTTGTTGGCCTCACGATCCACCAGGACGTCGCGGAAATTGCCCATCCAGATGCCGAAGCCCGGTTCGCCGTAGCGTTTTTCCCAAAATGCCTCGCGTTCCTCTCGCGTGACTTCGAGCGCCGAGCGCGGATCTGCCGCGTGGATGAAACAGCCGACGGTTTCCTGGCACTTGGCGAAGATATCGGCGTAATTCCGGCGAATTTCCGCCATTTCCTCGGGTGTCACCTTGGAATTGTGCAGGGGTGCCGACCATTGGGCGGTGCGCTGTAACACGGTCAGATGGCCGGCGGTTTTGGCGATCTCGGTGATCGCCTGGATGCCGGTCGCGCCGGTGCCGATCACCGCGACGCGCTTGCCCGCGAAGCTGACCTGTTCCTTCGGCCAGTTATGGGTGTGGAAGGACTGGCCCTTGAAGGTCTCGATCCCTGGGATGCGTGGCAGAACCGAGGCCGACAGCACGCCGACCGCCGTAACCAGAAACCGCGATGTGCACTGGCTGCCGTCTTGCAGTGTGATCTTCCAGCAGCGTTCGGCTTCCTGGTAGTGCGCCGCTGTGACGGTGGTCCGGAACTGGATATCGCGCCGCAGATCGAACTTATCCGTCACGTAATTCAAATACCGCTCGGTTTCCGGTTGAGAGGCGAAATGTTCCTCCCAATTCCATTCGTCCAGCAGTTCCTGGGAAAAGGAATATCCGTAGGTCCAGCTTTCGGAATCGAAACGCGCGCCGGGATAGCGGTTCCAGTACCAGGTGCCGCCGACGTTCGAGCCGGCTTCGAACACCCGCGCGGTCATGCCGAGTTCGCGCAGCCGATAGAGTTGGTACAGGCCGGATACGCCCGCGCCGATGACGATCGCGTCGAAATCGGTTGCCGCTTTCGTGGCGGGTTTACGGGTAGCTTCCATCACATCGCTCATACGAACTTCTCCCTCGGTCGACGCCGGTTGTCCTGGCGTGCTTCTGCGGGAGACTAACCCGATTTAGCCTTGGAACGCCAGCCGAGGTGTCCCGCCCCTCCGGTCGCAGGAGGTGGTCGGGTCAAGCCCGACCATGACGCGTGCGAGAGTCAACCGTTTGGCCGGCGGGTCCTAGTTCGTGCGTCCGAGAAGCCCCCTGGCGATGACCTGGGCCTGAATTTCGGCCGCACCCTCGAAGATCGACAGAATACGCGCATCGCACAGCACGCGGCTGATTGGGAACTCCACCGCGTAACCGTTGCCGCCATGGATCTGCAACGCGCAATCGGCGTTGGAGAACGCGACGCGCGCGGCCAGCAGCTTCGCCATACCTGCTTCGATATCGCACCGTTGTCCGGTATCCTTCTGTCGCGCGGCGAAATAGGTTAATTGCCGAGCGAACATTGTTTCGGTAGCCATCCAGGCGAGTTTGTTGGCAACACGGGGGAAATGCACGATCGACTTGCCGAATTGCTGACGGTCCCGCGCGTAGGCCAAACCGAGCTCGAACGCGTTCTGCGCCACGCCTAAGGCGCGCGCGCCGGTTTGGATGCGGGCGCTTTCGAACGTTTCCATCAACTGCCGGAATCCCTGCCCCTCGACACCGCCGAGCAGACAATCGGCCGGGACCTCGAAATTCTCGAAGCCGAGTTCGTATTCCTTCATGCCGCGGTAACCCAGGACGCGGATTTCCGTGCCGGTCATGCCGGGGGCGGGGAAGGGGTTGTCCTCGGTGCCGCGCGGCTTCGGCGCCAGCAGCATCGACAGGCCGCGGTGGCCCGGCAGATCTGGATTGGTCCGAACCAGCAATGTCATCAGGTCGGAGCGCGAGGCGTGCGTGATCCAGGTTTTCGCGCCGGTTACACGATAGACGTTGCCGTCACGAATGGCGCGTGTGCGCAGGTTCGCAAGGTCCGATCCGGTGTTGGGTTCGGTGAACACCGCTGTTGCCAGGACCGAACCATTCGCGATCGGCGCCAGCCAGCGCTGTTTCTGCTCCGGCGTGCCGGCGGACCCGATCAGTTCGGCTGCGATTTCCGCCCGCGTGCCCAACGATCCGACGCCGATATAGCCGCCGCTGAGGGCCTCGGAGACGACGCACATGGCAACCTTGCCCAGGCCGAGGCCACCGGATTCCTCCGGCACCGTCATGCCGAAGACGCCCATTTCGCCGAGTTGTTCGACCACCGGCATCGGGATCAATTCGTCGTTCTGGTGCCATGTTTGGGCATGGGGTGCGATTTCGGCCGCGGCGTAGCGCAGGAACTGATCGCGGATCGCCTGATGCGTCTCATCCAGTCCGACCGAACCGAACTGGCCGTCCAGCGCACCGGCGACGATCGTCTGGCGGGCGGCGTCCAGCGCCGTTCGGTTGGTCAGTTCCGCGACAACCGGTGAGGACAGGAACCCCAGCGCCACCGTGGCCGGCACGCCCAGATCGCCGGGGCGCACCATCTCGGTCTGGCTGATCGGGATGCCGCCGCCGAGCTGCGCCAGGAACTCGGCGAAGCCAAGCCGCAGGATGGCGCCTTCCACGGGCGACAGCGTGCCGTCGGCGTGCAGCCCTTGCGCCCAGCGGAGTGCTTGACGCAGGGCCTCCACATAGGTTGCCTGCCACGCGAAACCGTGCGCTGCGAGCTGATGCACCTCCAGCAGCGCGGGATCGGGCTTACCCGCATCGCCGACGAGACCGACGACCGCGTTGCGGCAGGACGCCAGAAATTGTTCCGCCAACGTGAGGCCGGACGCGCACAGGCCGAGCAGTTTATCCGGGGATTCCATAGTCAGGACCTCCTTGCCGCGTCGGGTCCGGCGACCACGCCGGCATCGTGCAGCTTTCCGTATTGGGCGGTGGACAGGCCGAGCAAGCCGGTCAGTATGGCTTCGGTGTGCTCGCCGAGGCGGGGCGCCGGGGCGGGCGGGCGCTGACCGAGGTCGAAGCGCAGCGGCACGGTGTTGGCCAGCAGCGTGCCGACGCCGTGTTGCTGGACCTCGGCGAACATCGGGTTGGCGGGGGACACGCGCGGGTCTTCGGCGACCATCTGGCCGAAATCCTGATAGGGTCCCCACAGCACGCCCTTGCCGTCGAAGGCTGCTCGGACCTCGGGCAGGGTGCGGGCGGCGAACCAGGGTTCCAGGACCGCGCAAATGGCGCCGCGCGCGGCGAAGCGGCCGCCTTCGGTGTCCATATCGACGTCCATCAACGGGCCGATCATCGCCAGTTTCGCGGTAAGGCCGGTGCTGGTGCCGATCGCCCGAAATTGCCGGTTGGAGATGGCGCAGAGCATGATCCGCCGGCCGTCCTTCAGCAGGAAATCGCGGCCGAAGGCGCCATACAGGTCGTTGCCCATCGGCGGGCGGATCGATCCATTGATCTGCACGTCGGCGACGTAGCCGAGGTTGGCGGCGGTGGCGAAGGCCACGTCCGACAGCGCCAACGTGATTTCCTGCCCCTGTCCGGTGCGGCGGCGGTTGCGGTCGGCGGCGAGGAAGCCCGTTGCCAAATACAGCCCGGCCGCGACATCCCAGGCGGGCAGGACGTGGTTGATCGGTTCCTCGGTCCGGCCGGTGGCGGTGGGGAAGCCGGCGGCGCTGTTCACCGTGTAATCGATGGCTTGGCTGCCGTCGGAGCTGCCGGTCAGCCGCAGCATGATCAGATCGGCGCGCTTTTTCGCCAGGGTCGGGTAATCCATCCAGCCGGAGCCGGGCAGGTTGGTCAGCAGCGTGCCGTTGTCCGGGCCGGGCGCGCAGATCAGGGCTTGGGCGAGTTCCTGCCCCTCCGGCTTGTTCAGGGCCAGACAGACGGAGCGTTTGGCTTTGTTCAAGCTGGCCCAATAGAGGCTGCTGCCGTCCGGGGCGAGCGGCCAGCGGGCGATATCGATATTGCCGCCGATGGGGTCGATGCGGATGACGTCGGCGCCGAGCTGCGCCAGCGTCATCCCGCCCAAGGGCGCGGCGATGAAGGCCGAGACCTCGACAATGCGGACGTCGCTGAGTGGTCCTGTCACGCTTTTGTGCCTTGCTTCCGGGTTTGGTGGTGGGGCGAGGCATAGGGCATGCGGGGGCGGGCGGGAAGATGCGGGCGGGAGGGGGTGACTTCGCTGTGCGCCTCGGGGTCGCGGCTGCCGGCATGACCGGGGCATGATGGGATTTGGATGCGACTGCGCGAGGGCGAGGATTTTCATGGGGCCGTTGAAGCAGAGGCACGCTGGATGCAGTACGTCATTGGAGACGGCTGCGGCGTCCGCCACGCGGACAAAAATGCCAGCTTCGTTGGAGGATTCCGTTGTTATATTGCGTTCTTACTTCGAAGACGGCTGTGCGCAATTATGAAGGTCCGTCATGGTTGGGGACCGGGCACGTATCGCTTATTCAGTTCGGGGCCGCTTGGCCCTGCGTCTTGGTCACCCAGGCGTGCGGAAGCGATCTGGATATGATAGCTATTGCCGCTCGGGTCCGCAGCGTCGCGTGACCGAATACCGAGTGCTCACGCGAGGGCGCCGCCTTGTTCCCCTCTTGCCAAAATCGCCTCAGAAGGAAGCTATGATCGCGCTATCCCGCAACCCGGACCGTGACCTGCCGTCGCTGTTCGCCCGAGCTCTAGCTGGGCGGCGCATTGATCTCGAGGGAGGGAAGCCGACTGAAGTGCACCTCTACACGGCTCTGGCAACTTGCTGGCGCAACAGCAGCGAAACCGCTTACACACTTCTGTCCGAGCTGAGAAGGTTGCAGGCGACGTCCCTGGGCGAAAATAATTACGACCAGGGCACAGTCCCCCAAGCGCTGAGGGCGCTAATCTACGCAGCGACCGAAGCCTTCGACCTCTACCGCCAGACCATTCCTAATCGGCTGGAGGGCGGGCGAGGAAGGTCTGAGGTTCGACTTATTCGCGCCTACCAAGCCTCCGTAAAGCGGCTTCGCGATCCCGTTTCCCAGATGTGCAATCTCATGAAGCATCAATACCGAGAGATCGTGACGGGCCGAATCGTGTCTCAGGTAACGGGTGAGGCTACTTTCGTATACCGGATCAACGTTGCCCACAGCGGAGTCCAAGTGCCGGATCGGGACGTACATCGCGAAGGCGGCTTCGCCTCCGTCGAGCGGACACTCCATGAGATCGTGCATGGACTGCTACGCGCGGATGCCAAGGCTGGCGAACTGATAAGCGCGCTATCTGATAATTACAGTTTAGCGGTTGAACTAAAGGGTCTTTCCGGCCTCGGCCTCGTCGGCGTTTTGGACGGCCTGGGTGATAGGACTCCCATCGTCGCTTATTCCGAGCCGGGCCTGTTCGACGGCGTTCAGGTGCTCGCGGAGCAAATACTCCTTACGCGTGTAAGCGCGCGGAAAATTGCCGAACCAACGATACGCACGATACAAATCACCGTCGACGAAGCCGCTCCAAGCGTGCAGGTCTTTCTCTAGCCAGTCGTCAGCTCCGTTGTGCACATCTCTTGGTCCATAAGCGATAACTGCGGAATGAGGGGCGAATCGGAGCATGTTTGTCTGATGTAGCACATACCGACTTCAGACAACGCGTCAGGAGGGCGCAGCCAAGCTATCTCCCGCTTTTACGCGGTGGTGTTCGAGCCTTCAATTTCTCCGCTTCTCGGGCTTGGTTTGCGGTCTTGGCTGGGTTCACACAAATCTGGTGGATCAGCGTTTCGGTGATATCTAAAAGTATGTTGAAATCTTCCAAAGTCGGCCGGTAGCCTCGATGTGCGGCAGCGCTCCCGGCATCGAAAGCAGTGTCAAGGATTTGAACCTGAGCGGTTGTTATCAAAGCCTGCCCTTCCAACCTTTTGAGCTTCTGCATGAAATTTCCTTGGCTACCCGCACGCGATGTCACGAAATGATCGACGATCGCACGGGCACCCATAGCAGCCAGGGAGTACGCTCCCAGACCGTATGCGGAATAAACGTCCTGAAGCAGCCAGGCCACCCAAAATTCGTCCGATTTCAGGCAAAGAGCCAAGTGCGGCACCCAATCAGGCACGGGTTTCGGCGGCGCAGGAGGGAACAGATCGCGGTGAACTTTCAGCTCGAGACCGTGGTCCCCGATCTCGTAGTCTTCGGAGAACCAATGGCTGTGAACGAAGGTGATGGTATGGCATCCGGCGCACTGAAGCGTCGACCATTCATCCCCTCCATCCACTGGGTTATTGTCGTCGACCCAAGTGATTGTCTTTTCATGTAAGACGACATGATGCCGACTGCCGCCGCATTTTCTACAGAATGACTCGATATTGTTGATACTAACCGAGTCGCTTGGAGCGTCAGGTTCCCTATGTTGTTCTACCATTTTCCCATTCGCTTAATTATTGTTGCGCCGTCGGCCAAGGCCAGCGCTTACGCCAAACGGCCAAGACATGACATGATGAGATCCTTTCTCATGTGATTAAACGCTCCGCGATTTGATGATGGCATAGGTGACGAAGGCGCCGAGCGCCGCGCCGGCGAGAAGGACTAGGCCGGGATGAATGTCCGGGCTTTTCGTCTCCACCACGCTGACGCCGCGGAATTGAGCCTCCACTTCGGTTTGGTCAGCGATAGCGAGTATCCGCCATGGCGGTATCCCCAACGGCTTGGCGGCCGACCGTAGATGTTCCAGCGTGATGTTGGTCTGTCCGTTTTCGATCCGAGACCAAGTAGCCTGTGTCAGCCCGACGGCAACGGCCATATCTTTTTGCTGCATGCCATGCTGCGAACGAAGGTCAGTCAGAACCTTCCCCACAATCGATGGGTAAGTGGTAGCGACGACGGAAGGTTGGTTGCTCATGTTGCGCACCCTGTAAATTATGCATGTCATGCATATATCAGGTCGCCCATGAACGCAAGCACAATCGGCACGTGATAATTGCGTTCATCAGATGTGACGGTTAGGTGACGGTAGCCTGGCCCCCTTACCCGCTTTTGGTCGGTTCCCGAGGCGCTAATCGCGCCCCACCAGACCACCGCCGCCCTGTTCCTAGCTCG
>Ga0214182_1000614_pt1 | contig 12922 bp, 13 predicted proteins | sample TroBogEpilimnion_8_FD_153020 | JGI IMG/M metagenome (GOLD analysis project Ga0214182, IMG submission 153020) | Freshwater microbial communities from Trout Bog Lake, WI - 14NOV2007 epilimnion | ecosystem: Environmental > Aquatic > Freshwater > Lake > Epilimnion/Euphotic zone | place: Trout Bog... | reverse complement strand
GGTCCCGTCCTTCGAAATCGCGAATCGGCAGCGCGATTCTAGACTATTTCGGGGGAAAGGGCAGGGTTTTCACACAGTCTGGAAGGCGGACCACCCACGACTTAAACCGCCGATCTTGGCAAAGTCGTGGGTGGCGGGCCTTCGCCCGCCATGACGGTATTGGTTAGCGGCATCTCGGTTGGCGTCTCACCGCCGCGCCAACCAAGCCGCCGCCCCCAAACCCACCGCCGCCAGAACCGACGGCACCAGAAACCCACCCAGCGTATCCGACAGCACCCCGGCCACCAAAGGCCCCAAAATCTGCCCCGCCCCGAACGCCCCCGTCATCGCCCCAATCGCTCGGCGAGGATCGCCCGTCGCCAGCTCCCGCGCCCGCGTCAGACCCAAAGCCGTCAGACCCATAAAAGTCCCGCCAAGCAAAACAGCCCCCAGGCAGACCGACAGCGCGCCCTCCGACGCAACGCTCGCCACCACGCCCACAGCCTCGGTCAGCGCCGCCGCCCCGAAAGCCCGCGCGGTGCCAATCCCGCGCCCCAGCAGGCCCCAGAACCAAACCGAGGGCGCGGCGCCAAGCCCGACAAGGATCCAAATAACCGGCTCCAACGCGCGAACCGAAGGCGTGCCACGCACGATCGCCACCAGGAACGTCGCGGTGATGACGTAGCCGAACCCAAACAACCCGTAAGCAACGGTCATGCGTGTCAGCCGCCCATCCCTCCCTCCAACGACGGGCGCGACCGGCACAACCGGCGCCTCCCCACCGCCCGGCAGCAACAACGCCACCGCGATCAGCCCGAGGCACGAAACCGCCCCGCTGCCGCGCCACATCGTCGCCCAGTCAGCGCCGTAAGCCGCAAGCCCCGCGACCAACGCCGCCGACACCGCGATCCCAACCCCCACACCCGCGAAATGCACCGCCGCGAGCGCCGGCCGTCCCGCCTTCGCCAACACCTCCAACACCAGCGCGGTCGCCAAAATCAACACCAGCGCGCTGGCGACCCCGCCCACGAACCGCATCGCCAGGAACCAGCCCAGCCCGCCGCCGAACCCCATCGCCCCGGTGCTGACGGCACTGACCGCCAGCGCCCCCAACAACCACCGCCGCCGAGGCCCCGGCAAAGACGCCCGCGCCGCGCCCAACGCCCCCGCGAGATACCCCGCGAAATTCGCCGACGCGATCAACCCGGCTGTCGCCTTGCTCAGCCCCAGCGCAACAAGCATCGGCGGCAGGATCGGCGTATAAACGAAGCGCCCGATCCCGACGGCCACGCCCATCGCGATCATGCCGCCCAGCGCGGCTCGGAGTGAAAATGTGTTGTCCATGCCGCCGCCTTAGGGCTGGGCAGCGATCCCGACAAACGATTAGATACGATCGAACCCATCGTTCGGACAGATATCATGGACTCAGCCGAACTCCGCGTTTTCGAGGCCGTCGCCCGCACGGGCGGCATGAAGCGCGCCGCCGACGCGCTGAACACCGTCCAATCCAACGTCACCGCCCGCATCAAGTCGCTGGAGGACGAGCTCGGCTGCGCCCTGTTCGACCGCCATAGCCGCGGCGTCGCGCTGACCCACGCCGGGGAGCGGCTGTTGCCCTACGCCCGCCGCGTCGCCTGGCTACTCGCCGACGCCACACGCGCGGCGAAGGACATCGGGGTGCCGGGCGGACCGCTGACCATCGGCTCCCTGGAAACCACCGCTGCCTTGCGCCTGTCGCCGCTGCTCGCCAGCTACGCCGCCGCGTGCCCGGAGGTCGATATCGCGCTCCGCCCCGGCACCACGGCCGAACTGATCGACGCGGTACTGGAACGGAAACTGGAAGGCGCCTTCGTCTGCGGCCCCGTCGCGCACCCGTCATTGACGGAACGCCCGATGTTCGATGAGGAACTGGCCATCCTCGCCGCCCCCGGCATCGCATCCATCGAGACCGCCACCCAAGGCGGCATCGCCCGCATCGTCGTACTGCGCGTCGGCTGTTCGTATCGCCAGCGATTGGAAGGCTTGCTGGCGCGCCGCGGCATCGCGGTACCCCGCGTGATGGAGTTCGGCACGCTGGAGGCGATCTTCGGCTGCGTCGCCGCCGGGCTCGGGATTTCGTTGCTGCCGCGCGCGCTGATCGGCCCGGTGTGGCAGGCCGGCCGCGTCAGCCTGCACACCCTGCCGCCGGAGGAATCGCAGGTCGCAACAGTCTTCATCCACCGGCGGGAGGCATATTTGTCCAGCGCGTTACGCGCGTTTCTCGCCCATGTCAGCGCAGCTCCTTCATAGCCGTCCGCACGAAACTTGCATCGACCAGCGCATCGTAAGCCACCGGTTTGTAAACATTCGCCGGCAGAACGGTTTTCTCGAACGCGAGCTCGCGGGCGAAATCGGACTCCGGGATATCGGGATTGGTGGGGATATAGGGCAAATACGACCGCCATGCCTCGGCGAAGGTTTCGTCGTCCATTTCCTTCATCGACGGCCGAGCATCGCGGGCTGCTCGATCGGGGTCCTTGCCGATCAGTATTTCCGCGCGGGCCACGGCCCGGGCGACGCCGCGCGCGACCTCGGGATGGGCTTTGTTGTAGGATGCCAAACCGTACAGCACGCCGTAGGTAATGTTTTCCATATCCGCCATTTCGCCGGGACGCGCGAGGTCCATGGCGATCCCTTCCCGTTTCAACACGATTTCCGCCCCTGGAATGCACTCGCACCCATCGACCTGTTCGGCTCTGAAGCCGGCGATGGATGTTGCGATACCGCCAAGCGGAACGATTTTTAGGTCGCGGTCGGGCGAGAGACCGTTGGTGATGGCGAGATAGCGAATGACCAGATCGGAACTCGCGCCCGGCGTGGTGATCGCCATGCGCAGGCCTTTCATCCGCGCGACACGGTCTTTTAACGACATCTCCAGCGTGATTCCCCGTTCGGCGGCCACCGTCTTACGGATCACCATCGAATTGAAAAAACCCGACAGCTTCGCCAGCACCCGCACGTCGTCGAGGTCCTTGCGGTGCGCCATAATCCCGTCCAGCAGCACCGACGCACTGAACTGCCCGCCGCCGCCGAGCAGCGCGGTCATGGCCTTGGGGCCGCCGCCGGTGAGGACGACGTCGACCTGAAGGCCTTCGTCGGCGAAGTATCCCTCGGCCCGTGCGACGGCCAACGGCACGAAATTGAAGCCGAAGCTGCTTTGGACGAAGGTGATTTTGGTGGGTTCGGCAGCCCGGGCGGGGACGGCGGCGAGCAGGAGCAGGATGAGCAAGAGGCGGCGCATTCTTGGGTTTCCTCGGGTCTGTTGGGGGGAGGTTAGCGCGGAAGCCGCGGAGAGACAGCCAACCCAAGAAACACCAATATCGCGTCGTTGAGGCGCAACATGTCCGCGTCGTCCAACCGGCCGACATGTATCCCAATCTTCGATCTCGGGATCGTGGTAATTTTGTCGACCATCAATCGGCTGAGTTCTCGCAAGCCGTTGCGCGGAGTCGGCTCAACCGCCAGCCGAAATAACGGCCCACCCGTGCCGCCCGTTGTGAAGGAGCAGACTGTGATGGAGCGTGTTTCGTCGAAACCATCCTCCTGAATAATGACGACCGGCCGTGGCTTTCCGGCATAATCCGCACCACCGGACGCAGTCCATATCTCGCCCCGTTTCACTCATCGTCCCAATCGACGGAGATCGCGTCGATAAAGGCCTGATCTTCAGCCTCGTGAGGACTGTTGGCCACCGCCAGACACTGCCGCCGCGCCTCCGCAAGGAATTCCGGCGAGCGCACATCCGGCACCCAATACTGAATCGGACGCAGGCCCTGCGCCCGCAGCCGCGCCCTATAGGCTCGGACCTTTTCGGTGGATGACTTGGGCTTGGAGGCGGTAGCCATAGCGGTGATCTCCTCAGGTTACATGCAACCTACACCCCCAACCTCGCAAAGTCCACAAATCTGTGCTCCCTCCCCTCCCACACAACCGAACCGGAGCAAACGAAATGGAAGCAGGATTCCTCGGCGTCGGCGCGATGGGGCAGCCGATGGCCACCAAACTGCTGGACGGAGGCCACCAGCTCACCGTCCTCGACATCAACCAAGAAGCCATGCGCCCGCTGTTGGAGCGTCAGGCCGGCCAGGCCACCAGCCCCAAGGACCTCGCCGACCGGTGTGAGACCGTGTTCGTCTCCCTCCCCACGCTGAACGCCTTCCGAACCGTCGTGCTCGGCGAAAACGGCCTGTTGCAGGGCGGAAAAATGAAAATCCTGGTGAACACCTGCACCGTCGGCGTGAAATTCGTGCGCGAGATCGAGGCCGCGATGGAAGCCAAAGGCGTGACGATCGTGGACAGCCCGATCTCCGGCGGCCCGGCCGGCGCCTGGGCCGGCAAGCTCTCGGTCATGGTGTCCGGCGATCCCGCCGCCGTCGAACAAGTCCGCCCGCTGCTGTCCCTTCTCGGCCCGACCCTGACCGTCGCCGGTGACAAACCCGGCGCGGCGCAAGTCCTGAAACTGACCAACAACATCATGTTCGCGGTGTCCCTGGTCGTCTCGGCCGAGGCCTTCACCATGGGCGCCAAAGGCGGCGTCGACCCCGAGGTGATGCTGAAAGCCATCGGCGCCGGCACCGGTAACAACCAGGTCCTGCAGACCATGTTCCCGCGCAACATCATGACGCGAGAATTTAACTTCGGCGCCGCGCTGCATATCCTTATGAAGGACATCGACCTCGCCATGGAGCAGGGCGAGGAACTCGGCGTGCCCATGTGGCTGTGCCAGACCGCGCGCCTGATCTACAAGCACACGATCTTCGCGCATTCGGCCAACGCCGATATCTCGACCGTCGTGAAGTTCATCGAAAACAACGCCGGCTTCGAAATGCCGAAAACCCGCTAAAACCAGGAGACACACAATGATTAAACTCTACGGCATGGGCAGCCCGAACGTCGTCAAAGTCTATATCGCGCTGGAAGAACTCGGACTTCCCTACGAAGTCGCTCCGGTCGATGTCTTCACCGGCAAGCAGTTCGACGCCGATTTCCTGGCGCTGAACCCGAACGCGAAAGTCCCCGTGATCGTCGATTCCGACGGCCCCGGCGGCAAGCCCTACACCTGCTTCGAGTCCGGTGCGATCCTGCTGTACCTGGCGGAAAAGACCGGCAAGCTGCTGCCGTCCGACACCGCCGGAAAATACGACGCGATCCAGTGGCTGATGACCCAGATGTCCACCGTCGGCCCGATGTTCGGCCAGATGGTGCATTTCATCCGGTTCGCGCCCGCCGGCAACGATTATTCGAAAAGCCGCTACATCACCCAAGCGACCCGCGTGTCGGAGGTCATCGACCAGCGGCTGGCATCGAACGCCTACCTCGCCGGTTCCGAGTATGGCGTCGCCGACATCGCCACCTACCCCTGGCTGCGCAACATCCAGGCTTTGATGGGCGCCGAAGCGGCGGCGAAATTCCCCAATGTGACCCGTTGGGTGAAACAGATCGACGAACGTCCGGCGGTGAAGGCCGCGCTGGCCAAGGTCGATCAGGTGCGGGCGGAAACCACCCAGTTCGACAAGGCAACCGCCCCGAACCTGGATAAAATGTTCGGCCGCGGCGCCTTCGCGGCGGCGTAATCGACGACCCGCGGGGGGGGCCTCCGCGCCCCCCGTCACCCTTGACGCCGCCCCCGGTCTTTCGGACCTTGCCTCCGAAAACGGAGGAACACGCCCATGATCAAACGCTTCCATTCCCTGTATGTCGGCCACATCGAACTCGACAATATCGGCAAGGACGGCACGCCCGCGAACGACCGCCGCTACCCGCGCGAGCGCTTCGGCGAAGCCTTCTTCATGGCCCGCCGCATCGCCAAGGTTATGGACGAACTCGGCTTCCACGCGCTGTGGACCGCCGAACATCATTTCCAGCATGAGGGGTACGAGTGCCTTCCCAACCTCGTGCAGCTTAGCCTGTGGTTGGCGACGCAGACCACCCGCCTGAAATTCGGCTGCGGCTTCAACATCATGCCGATGTGGCATCCGGTCCGGCTGGCCGAAGACTACGCCATGGCCGACATCGTCACCGACGGCCGCGTCATCATGGGCGTCGGCCGCGGCTACCATTCGCGCGAAGTCGAAAGCTTCGGCGCCCCGATGCTCGATCGCGACGCCAACCGGGAATATTTCGAGGAACAACTTCAACTCCTGCTGAAATGCTTCAACGAGGAATCGTTCCGGCACGAGGGCAAACATTTCACCGTGCCCCCCGCGATCCCCTATCGCGGCTATGAGCTGAAGGAAGTCACCGTCGTCCCCCGGCCCAAACATCTGCCGGTGGAAATGTACATGCCCGTCGCCAGCGGCAGCAGCATCGACATGATCGCGAAATACGGCATGAAGGCGATGGTCGCGCTGAACGGCGAAAAAATCCTCGATGACGTCATGAGGAACTGGCAGGAAACCTGCGCCCGCTACGGCCGGCACCTCCAGCTGGGACAGGACATGATCTGGGGCGCGGGGCTGTACATCGCCAACAGCCAGGAAGAGGCGATGCGCAAACTCGAACCCGCGCACGATGAGCGTTACAAATGGTTCGGCCCCTTCGGCTTCGTCCGCTACGCCGACGAACAAGGCCGCATGTGGGGCAGCCACGGCGCACCCTCCCGCACGCCATCCCTGCGCGACGGCGTGGCGCAAAAAGCCTGGTTCTGCGGCACCCCCGGCCAAGTGATCGACGGCATCAAGTCGATCGAGGCGAAATACCCCGGCCTGGAGGATTTCATGATCCACTGGGCCGAGGGCCTGTCGGCGGACGAGTTCGAAGCGCAACTCCGCTGGTTCGCCCGCGACGTAATGCCGGCCTTCACCGAACGGTAGCCGGGAACGGCTTTCCCCCTTGCATCCCGGCTCGGCCGGTGGTCAAAGCGCCCGAATTCAATCAGGACGACTCTCCACCATGAACGACACCACGACCATCGGCCTTCCCGAAGCTGCCAGCCGCTTTGGCGTTCCCCTGCGCGTGCTGCGCCGCGCGATCCGGGCCGGCCGTATCCCGGCGCCGGCGAAACTCAGCGCCACCGCGTCGCTGTCCACCGACTGGCTCGCCAGCGCCCAAGCCGCCGTCGCGGCCTCCCCCAACGCCCTGATCGGCACCGCCCGCGCCAAGGTTCCCGCGTTCGCCCGTTATGAGGGCACGTCCGCCTGGACGAAATACCGCAACCGCGTGCGCGAATACGCCCGCTTCAAAGGCCGCGCGGCCTAATTCGGCCGGGGCGCTCGGTCAGAGCGCCCTTCGGGTTTTGCGGCTTGGTACGCGGTTCAAGATGGCCCGGCCCGGGTTGGTTTTTCCGCGGAAGAACTACGAGGCAGGTCGGCAAAAGCACCGGTGAGGTGGTCCCAGTCGTTCGGACAGCTTGGCGGCTTGGAGTCGTGCCTATCCCCGGCGGATCAGGATAACGTCGAAGGTGAAGCCGCCCGAACACCTCTCCCTGACCGCTCGAACAGCGCTGGCGGCGCCGCGAACGGCTTTGCACCTTCTGTCATCTGCCACGCTGGAAACCGGAACCCGCGCCCGGCCCTCGACAAGCCGGGAGCCTGCGTCTCCCGCCGCCACGCGTTAACGGTGGTCCGCGTCACTCCAAGCCTCTCGCCAGAAGCGTAAATCTCGTCGGGCCGGTCGGCATGACCTCGCGTTCGTAACGCACCGGCTTCCTGGTGTACTGGCTGATCCGCAAGGCATCCGCATGATCGTGCGCCTGACGATACCTGGCGCAATATTCGCAAAGCCGAGATATACGCACCCTTGGCGCCAACCCCATCTGCCCCTATCCACCACCCCATGGATGCCATCACCGTCAACACCCTGACGAAGCGTTACGGCGACGTGCTCGCGGTCGACGCCATTTCCTTCGCCGCGCCCTCCGGCGCCACCATCGGTCTGCTCGGCGGCAACGGTGCGGGGAAGACCACCACCATCGCCATGATGCTCGGGCTTCTGGTGCCGACCGCTGGCGACATCCGCATCCTCGGCCACGATATGGCACGGGACCGCTTCGCCGCGCTGGCCCGGATGAACTTTTCCTCGCCCTACATCGCGCTGCCGCACCGACTGACGGTGGCGGAGAACCTGCGGGTTTACGGCCACCTATACAACGTCCGCGGCATCGAAAACCGCATCGCCGATCTGGCGCGGGAACTCGACCTCGGCGCGCTACTGGATCGCCCCGCCGGGCATTTGTCCGCCGGGCAGAAGACCCGCGTCGCGCTGGCCAAGGCGCTGATCAACCGGCCGGAGGTGCTGCTGCTGGACGAACCGACCGCCAGCCTGGACCCCGATACCGGGGACCTCGTGCGCGGGTGGTTGGAGCGGTACCGCGACCAATCCGGCTGCACCATCCTGCTCGCCAGTCACAACATGGCGGAGGTGGAGCGGATGTGCTCCCACGTTCTGATGATGAAACAGGGCCGCATCGTCGACACCGGCAGCCCGCGGGAGTTGCTGACCCGTTATGGGCGGGAGAATATGGAGGACGTGTTCCTGGACATCGCCCGCGACCGTCAGCACCCGACGACGGAGACGCGTTAGAGCCGCGGTCGCACCCCGCTCCGAACCGCTGGAAGAAGGACGCGGATTCATGCCATGATCGGTCCCGTCATCGGGAACCGAACACCATGAGCGCATCGCTGAAGCCGCTGACCGTGGAAGAATTCCTCGCGTGGGAGCGCAAACAGGAACTGCGGTACGAGTTCGACGGGATCCAGCCGATCGGTATGACCGGAGGAAGTACGGCGCATTCGCGCACACAGGCGCGCCTCGTCGCTGCCCTCGTGAATCGCGTCGGCCCCCCGTGCGAAGCACATGGATCGGAGTTGAAAGTCGTCACCCGGACGCGGGTTCGATATCCCGACGCGGCGGTGCTGTGCGGCGCCAATGCGGACGACGGCGACGTTATGCAACCCACCGCGGTGTTCGAGGTTTTGTCGCCCTCCACCGCCATGACCGACCGGCGGGTGAAACCCTTCGACTACGCCTCGGTCCCCTCCATCATGGTCTATGTCATCCTGGACGCCGAGCTCGCGGAGGCCACGGTCATGCGCCGATCCGGAGGCTGGGAAGAAGAAAATTTCGCCGGTCTTCAGGCCAGCGTTCCTTTGCCCGAAATCGGGATCGAACTGCCCTTGGCCGCGATCTACCAGCGATAGGTCTGGCGCGGCCGGCATCTGAGGGTTTACGCTCCTTCCCAACGATAACGGAGGAAGCAGGCGATGGCCGAAATTCTCGGGCTGGGCGTGACCCATTCGCCGCCGATGTGCGGCATCGACTCCCGCATGGCGGGGATCACCGAACGCGTGTTGCAAAGCCCCAAGCTGCCGGACCGGATGCGCGACCCCGCGAACTGGCCGGACGGCATGCGGCACGAATGGGACGAACATCGCGCGGGCCGAGCGGCGCCGGCGCACCGGGAACGGGTGGTGGCGGGGTTCCGGCGGGCCAGGGCGGCGCTGGAGGCGTTCGCCCCGGATTTCGTGGTGATCTTCGGCGACGATCAATACGAGAATTTCCGCGAGGACGGCGTCGCCCCGTTCTGCGTGTTCGCGCTAGATGAGGTAGAGTCGTATCCGTATCACCGGAGCGGCGCTGGGAATGCATGGGGCGAGCCGGCGGACACTGTCGTGCGCACCAAGGGCCACGCGGAAGGCGGCCGATATCTGGCCGGTGCGCTGGTGGAACAAGGGTTCGACATAACCTGGGCCTACCGCATGCGGCACGAACACGGCCTGCCGCATGCCTTCGTCAACGCGCTGCTGCTGTTGGATTACGACCGGAAGGGGCTACCGTGGCCGGTGGTGCCGTTCCATGTGAATTGCTACGGGTCCTCGACCATTTCGAAGAAGGGGGCATTCGCGCACATCGACGGAACAGGGTCGGATATTCCCGATCCGCCCGGCCCGACAGCGGCACGTTGTTTCGGGATCGGTGCGGCGACCGCTCGGGCCCTGGCGGCCTCGCCCTGGCGCGTGGCGCTGATCGCGTCGTCGAGTTGGTCGCATTCCTTTTTGACCGGGAAAAACCATTACCTTTGGCCGGACCTGGAGTCTGACCGAGCGCGGTTTGCGGAACTGTCGGCGGGTCGGCTGTCGGGATGGAAGGATTTCTCCACGGCGCAGCTGGAGGATGCGGGGCAGCAGGAACTGCTCAATTGGGTGTGTCTGGCCGGTGCGATGGACGCGCTGGGTCGAAAGCCGGATTGGACCGATCTGGCGGAGACTTTTATCTTCGCGGCCCCCAAGGCGTTCGCGGTGTTCAATCCGCCGTTGGCGCGGGCGGCGGAGTAGAGCGGGCGCTTATCGAATCAAAGCGCTTTTCGCATGAAGATCGTGCCGGCAACCGGCGTATCGTAATATGCCGGTATCGTTTCGAACCCCAGCGAACGGTACAGCGCCTGCGCCGTGTGCATTGCGGGTAACGTATCGAGATACATGAACCGATACCCAGCCTGTTCAGCGGCCTCCATCGCGGCAACGGCCAGCGCTCGGCCAAGACCGATACCGCGCGCGGCTGGATCGACGTGCAACCGCTTCATTTCGCACACGCCCGATTCGGCCCTGGGCCGCACCGCCACGCATCCCCACGGTAAACCGGTCGGTGAACTGGCCAACAATAATGCGCCGCCCGGTGGGGCATAGGCATCGGGAAGGCCTGCCAATTCCGCCTCGAAACCCTGGTACGACAGGTCGGTATCCAGGGCGGCCGCGTAGGCGCGGAACAATCCCGCGACCGCTGCCATGTCGATGGCAGGTCGGATAACGTATGGGGGGCGCTCGATGGTGATGGGGCTTACTCCTTCACCCGTTCCAGCTTCCCCACCACGAAGATATACGAAAACACGCCCATCACCTCGATCACCGCGATGAACACAAGCGGCAGGCGGAAATCGCCGGCCTTCAGCAGGAACCCGATCACAATCGGTGACAGAATCCCCGCGAGTCCGCCCATGAAGTTGAACACCGAGCTCGTCAGGCCGATCAGTCGTTCCGGCGCGGTGGCGGAAACCAGGGACCAGTGGATCGAGGCCACTCCGTTGCTGAAGAACGCAAATGTCAAGAACAGAACGATCAGCGGCTCGCTGTCCACGTAATTGGCGCCGACGATGCTGGTCGCGCAGATCAGTCCGCCGATAATCGGCGCCTTGCGTGCGAAGGTCAGGCTATAGCCGCGTCGCACCAGCCAGTCGGAAATCGCGCCGGAGCACAGCACGCCGAGGAACACCGCCAGAAACGGCAGCGATACGTAGAACCCGGCTTTGATGAAGGTGAAATGCCGGTATGTTACCAGATAGGTGGGAAACCAGGATCGGAAGAAATTCCCCACCACGCCCCAGACGAAATGCCCAAAATAAATGCCCCATAATTTGCGGCGCCCGAGCACGATGGAGAAATCGTGCCAGAGCGAACTGCCCCCGGCAGCGCGCCGTTCGGCGGAACGCGCGGTCAGATCGGGAATGCCGCCGCTTTCCGCGATCTTGGCGATTTCGGCCTCATTGACGCCGGGATACTCGCGCGGATCGCGGTAGGACCGGAAGAAAATCGCCGACCACACCAGCCCCAACCCGCCGGTGAACAGGAAGATCGACGGCCAGCCGTATTCGATCTTCATCCACGCCAGAACAGGAGTCAGGAACGCCAATCCGACGGACTCCGCCGCCGTGTAGACGGCGATGCAGGTGGCGCGCTCCTTTTCCCCGAACCATGTCGTGGCGATGCGATTGTTGATCAGGAACGTCGGGACCTCGAAGAACCCTACCGCCATGCGCAGTGCGATCAGCGATACCAACCCGTTCGCCCAGCCGAAGGACAAGGTCGCCAGCGACCATAGCATGATGATCGCCGGATACAGGATCCGCGGATGGATCCGGTCCACCAGCCAGCCGCCCGGTAGTTGGAACGGCGTGTATGTCCAGCTGAACGCGGAGAACACCAACCCCAACTGCACGGGATCGAGCTGGAATTCCTCCTTCAGGGCCGGCGCGGCGATGGAGATGTTGCTGCGGTCCAGGTAGTTGATCACCACCGTGACGAACAGCAATCCCATGATGCGGAAGCGGCGATTGGTGGGTTGCATGGGTGCCCCTTTGGCCCGAGGTGGTCGGGTCAAGCCCGACCATGACGGTATGGAAGAACTACTCCGCCGCTTTCTGCTGTGCCTTCTCCACCAAATCCTCCATCGGCACCTCGAATCCGCCGGCGGCGCCGATGCGATAGGTGGGCTTTTCGGTTTCCACCGTGCTGGCGACGACGGTTTTGCCGTAGGCTTGCACCACCGGAATGTCGCCGGCCGCCAAGGGTGCCATCCATTTCTTCCGCTTCAGCGCGGCCTCGATATACGGCGCCAGATCCTCCTGCTTCCGCCGGTCGCGTTCCGCCCGATCCTGAGTCACGAAGGGCTTTACGTCCGACGCGAACAGGCGCAACGAATCCATGATGTGTTCGTGCTTGTTGCGCCCGGCTTGCTGGATGAAGATCACCTGATCGACGCCGGCTTCCTGATATTCCGCCATGCGGGCGCGCAATTGTTCCGGCGTGCCGATGCCGTTGCCGCGCGCGACGTCGGGCAACGATCCGCGGGCGATCTGGAACCGTTCCCACAAATTCGTGGCACCCGGTTTGTGCTGGCCGTAAACATAAAAATGCCCCAGCGCGAAACCGAAATATTGAAATGCCTCCAATCCGCGGGCTTTGGCTTCGGTTTCGTCATGGTGCACGGAAAATCCGGTCGCCATCGCGAGGTTGGCGTTAACACTATGCCCGATCGGCACGCATTCGTCCGATTTGATGATATCGTAATACTCCTTCACCCATTTCGCCGCTTCCGACGGATCGATGAAGGCGAACGCCAGCGCCCCGATGCCGGCACGCGCGGCGGCGTGAATGGTTTCGCGGTTGGAGCATGCGATCCACAGCGGCGGGTG
>Ga0214182_1000611_pt1 | contig 13013 bp, 11 predicted proteins | sample TroBogEpilimnion_8_FD_153020 | JGI IMG/M metagenome (GOLD analysis project Ga0214182, IMG submission 153020) | Freshwater microbial communities from Trout Bog Lake, WI - 14NOV2007 epilimnion | ecosystem: Environmental > Aquatic > Freshwater > Lake > Epilimnion/Euphotic zone | place: Trout Bog... | reverse complement strand
GTCTGCTGGGCGGGGACGTGGCGATGCTGGTGTTGCTGGCGTTGGCGGCCATTACTGGGCTGTTTCTGCTCGCGGTACGCGCCAGCGGGGCGATGGGTATTGCTTTGGCCATTCACCTCGGCTTTATATTGGCTCTGTTTCTGGTTCTGCCGTACTCGAAGATGGTGCACGGGGTCTATCGCTCCGCCGCGTTGCTTCGCCGCGCGGTGGAACGGGACATGAAACCGCTGGGCGGCGAATAGCCGTCCAGAGAGGACGTCGAAAACCGCGTCTCTTGGCAGTGGCGTTAAGGGGGCAACCCCGGGTAGCGCTGCCGTGGCAATGCCATTGGGGCCGGCCGGCGTCATCGGGTTGCATACACGAACACGCGCATCCTCAATCTAAATCCTTGCACTGGATGCGAAGTTCGGCTAAAAATGAGATTGTATCATAAATTAGCGTCTGGCGAAGCGCACGCTGGGCGCGAACGGGGTAAAGAGACTGAAACCGGGTCACTTCATCGCGAAGATCGGCGCCGAGCTTAGGGCTTGGCGGGGACCGAACCGTCCCATGGACGGTCGGGCCGAGTCGATTCAGGCCCAAGACCGTGGCATTTGGGTTGGTCTGGGGCGTTGCCGGCGCGGTGTGGCGGCCGTGGAATTCGCGCTCGCCGTGACGCCGCTGTTGCTGATCGTCTTCGGCTTCATCGCGGTCAATCTGATGTTCTACACCCTGTCCGTGATGCAAAATGCCGCGAACTACGCGTCGATGTCGGTTGCGACGGGTCAGATCAACCAGAACGCCAACGGGACCTTCTCGAACTCCAACAAGGGTTCGACCGCGGTCGCTTGTTCGCCGTTACCGCCAACCACGCAGATCGAATACTATGCCTGCCAGACCCTGCCGACTTGGGCGGCGTTCAACGTGACCACGAGCGAGAGCTGCTCGACAACGCCGCCGACCATTTCGATTGCTATCTCCGTCGATGCGACCGCCGCGGGAATTTTGGACCTGTCTGCCCTGTTCGGTTCAACCATGGGCATGTTCTCCGGTAAGACCCTGACCGCGACGTCCGTCGCCATGATACAAGGAAGCTGCCCATGACCGCCTCCTGCCGTCGGCCCCTGCCCATGGATCGCGCGGATACTGGATCGCGCGCCCTTCTGTGCCGCGACAAGCGCGCTGGGATGACGATCCTGATCTCATTTTTGATCCCCGCGATGATCGCCATCGGACTGCTCGGGATCGATGCCGTTCGTGCGTTGTCGCAGGCAGCGCAGATCAATTATGCGACTCAGTTGGCGGCGACCGCCGCTGCCGCCGCGGTCAATACGGTTGGCGCGGATAGCGGCGCGACGGTGCAGAGCTATGCGACGACGATCGCGCAGGCCAATTTCCCGGGTCTCACGTCATCCGATGTCAGTGTCGTTACCGGGACATACAACACCAGCACGAACATTGTTACCCCTCCCGCCAACGGGGCTGTCGCCACGGCGGTCCAGGTGACCAGTTCGGTCACGGTTTCGACCGTTCTGGGCGGTTTATTCGGCGTGCCGACTCTGGCCATCACCAAGACCTCGATTTCGAGCATTCCGACGACGCCGGGCGGCACTGGCAGCAATCCGCCCGTTAACGGTGTCGTCAACACCAACGTCAACATTCTGGTGTTGAACGATGTCGAAAAGACATTCAACAGCATATACGGCTACCCTGACCTTGGGCCGGAATTGTCGGCCGACCTCGCGATTCTGAAGTGTCTTCATGGCAATGGCGGCGCGAATGCCAAATTCGGCATCATCCCGTTTGCCTTGCTCCCCCCGGTCAACGTACTGACGAAGCCGTCCGCCTTCATTACGCCGTTGACGTCGGTCGGCTCCACCTTCGCGACCTTGTCCGCCAAGCTCGCCACTGCGATGACGGTGGGGAACGTTTCGTCCGGAAACCAAGTTGTGCCTTATTGCACGCAGCCATTCAACCCTAAGCAGAACGCTACCCCGTCCTGCCGCGGGTCGAACGTCGCCTCGGCGCTGTATGCGGCGATTCAGGTGTTCAGCGCCAGCGCGTACCAGGGTGCCAACAACCATATCGTCATTATCACCGATGAGCTTCCTTCGGCCGATCCGGCACAGGGGACACCCGGCGGCGCGAACTATTCGACCGTGGCATTCGGTGGTTTCGTGGCCAAGACAAATGGGGTTTGGGCCACCACCGCCACGGCGCCCGCGTGCGCCCCGAACAGCTCAACCAGCACTTGCACGAACGCTGATTTGACAACATGGGCGGAAGGGCAGGCCGCGATCGCGGGGCAGAACAAAATAATCGTCTCGACAGTGTACTATGCCGACGCCACGGTGGCCACAGCAGCACAAAGCGCGGCGGACACGGAAATCGCAAGCTGGGTGCAGAATGGCGGGTTCCACAAGATGGCCACGGCAACGTCGCAGATCACCCCCACGTCCGCTGTCACCACCGCCGCTTCCAATGTCTGTCAGTACTTCGGTTCGCGGCTGATCTCGACGGGCTCATAAGCCGAGCCTGCGGGATAGGTTCGGCGCGGAACAACCGTCACGGTTCCGTGGCACTGTAATGCTCGGACCCGTACCCCTGGCCGCGGGATACGGGAGGCATAACGGGCCTTACCAGGCGTCCACCCATCCCCGCTTCTTTCCCTCGCGCCTCGGCGTGGGCGGCATCGCCTTCAGCCCGGCAACGATCCATTTCCGCGTTTCGGCGGGGTCGATGACGTCGTCGACCTCGTACAACGACCCGACGTTCAGCGCCTTGCCGCGTTCGTATTCCGACGCCACCAGTTTTTCGTACAGCGCTAGCCGTTCGGCCGGATCGGCGATGGCCGCCAATTGGCGCTGGTGGCCTAGCTTCACTTTCCCTTCGAGGCCCATGCCGCCGAATTCGCCGGTGGGCCAGGACACGCAGAAGGCGCCGATCAGCAGATTGCCGCCGCCCATCGCCTGGGCGCCCAAGCCGTAGGCCTTGCGGGTGATCACCATGAAGGTCGGCACCGTAACATTCGCGCCGACCACGTAGGCGCGGGCGCAATGTCTGACCAAAGCGGTTTTTTCCGCCTCCGGTCCGACCATGTTGCCGGGCGTGTCGCAGAAATAGATCAGCGGCACGTCGTGCGCGTCGCACAACTGCATGAAGCGGGCGGCTTTATCAGCCGCGTCGCTGTCGATGGCGCCGCCGAGGTGCAGCGGGTTATTGGCGATCACGCCCATGGGCCGGCCCTCGACCCGAATAAACGCCGTGATCATCCCCAGACCGAAACCGGATCGCAGTTCCAGCGTCGAGCCGGTATCGGCCAGCGTGCGGATCAGCGCCCGCATATCGTAGGCGCGCATACGGTTTTCCGGCACGGCGTGGCGCAACAGGCGCTGATCCGGGCATGTCCAGTCTTTTACGTGTCCTTGGAAATAGGACAGGTACTGACGTGCGACGCGGGCGCCCTCGCGTTCGTCGGCGACCGCGATGTCGACGACGCCGTTGGGGACCTGGACCGACATGGGGCCCACTTCCTCGGGCCGGTAGACGCCCAGGCCGCCGCCCTCGATCATCGCCGGGCCGGCCATGCCGATGGAGGCGTTGGCGGTCGCGATGATGACATCGCAACACCCCAGCAGCACCGCGTTGCCGGCGAAACAGCGGCCGGAGGCGATGCCGACGACGGGGACCAACCCACTCAGGCGCGGGAATTGGTTGAAGGTGTCGCTGGTGCCGCCGAGGATGGAAATATAATCCGGGTCGCTGCCGCGCCCGCCGCCGCCTTCTGTGAAAATCACCGTTGGGAGACGCCATTGTTCCGCCAGCGCGTACATCCGGTCCTGCTTGCGGTGGCTGTGCTTGCCTTGGGTGCCGGCCATGACGGTGTAGTCGTAGGCGCCGACGACGACGCGGCTGGTATCCTCGGCGAAATGGTCTCCGTTCATGTGCGCCAGACCCATGACGAAACCGTCCGCGGGGGATTCGTCGATGAGTTTTTCCATCGGCGTGGTGCTGCGGCGGGCGGCGACGGTCAGGGCGCCGTATTCGGTGAAGGAGCCGGGGTCCACGAGATCGTCGATATTTTCCCGAGCGGTGCGCTGGCCGGTTTTGCGGCGGCGGGCGACGGCGGCGGGGCGGGCGGCGTCGCGGACGCGTTCCTGACGGGCGAGGACCTCGGCGAGGTCGGGGCGGATCAGGTCAAGATCGATCGAGGCTGTTTCGGCGACGGCGCCGCGGGCGTCCTCGGTTTCCTCGATCAGCAGCAGGATGTGATCTTCGAACACGGTGTCGCCGACGGACACGTCGATCCCGCGCACGATGCCGGCGGCGGGGGCCACGATTTCGTGCTGCATTTTCATCGCTTCCATGACCAGCAGAAGCTGGCCCTGACGGACAGTGTCGCCGTCCTTGACGTCCAGACTAACGATGGTGCCCTGCATCGGCGCGCGCACCGCGACCATGCCGTCGGGCGTTTCCGCGACCGGCACGGCGGCGACGGGTTCGGCGACTTTACCCAGCGCGACGATGGCCAGGGGGTCTTTGGTTTCCAGACGGATGCCGGCCGTGCGGGGCGCGGCACCGGCGGGTTCGAAATAAAGGCGGGGCAGGGTCTCGGCGGCGCTTGCCATCAGGCCGGCGATTTCCTGTTCGACCCAGCGTGTGTGGACCTCGAACGACAGGAAACCGGGATGGCGCAGCATCGCTTGCAGGAACGGAATATTGGTCGATGCCCCAGCGATCCGGAATTCCGACAGTGCCCGTCCCGCGCGCGCGGCGACATCGGTCAGGCGGCCGGAGGGCGCGACGACGATGGCTTTGGCAAGAAGCGAGTCGAACGCCGGGCTGGTGCGGTATCCCGCGTAGCCGTAGCCATCCACGCGGATGCCGGCGCCGCTCGGCGGGTCGTAGGCGGTCAGGATGCCGCCGGCCGGGCGGGCGCTGCCGTCCTCGGTCATGGTTTCCAGATTGACGCGCAACTGCATCGCCATGCCGCGCGGGGCGGGAATGTCGGGCTGCGTCAGGCCGATGGCGGCGAGGGTTTCGCCGCCCGCGATGCGTAACTGGGCTTCGACGATATCGATGCCGGTGACTTCCTCGGTGACGGTGTGTTCGACCTGAAGCCGAGCGTTGGCTTCGATGAAGGCGAATTCTTCGCCGTCCACCAGGAATTCGAACGTTCCGGCACCGCGATAGCGGGCCGCCGATGCCAGCCGGACGGCGGCGCTTAACAGGCGTTCGCGGACCATGGGTGCCAGGTCCGGGGCCGGTGCGATTTCGATCAGCTTCTGGCGTTGCCGCTGGACGCTGCACTCACGTTCCCACAAATGCGATACCGCACCGGTCCCGTCGCCGAGGCCTGCACTTCGATATGGCGCGCGCGCTGGAACAAGCGTTCGACATAGAGATCGCCGTTGCCGAACGCGGCTTGCGCTTCGGACCGGCAACGTTCGAACGCCGCCGGCAGGTCGGCAAGCGCGACGACCGGCCGCATGCCGCGCCCGCCACCCCCGGCGATGGCTTTCACCATGACGGCTGCGCCCTCGCCCAAGCTTGCCATGAAGGCCTGTGCGGTCGCCAGATCGGTGGCCCCGGCGGTGCCGGCGACGATGGGCACGTGATGCGCACCCGCGAAAGCCTTTGCCGCGCCCTTGTCGCCGAACAAATCCAGCGTGTCGGGCGCAGGCCCGACGAAAATCAATCCTGCCGCCGAGCAGGCGCGGGCGAAAGCGGCGTTTTCGGCCAGGAAACCGTAGCCGGGATGCACGGCGTCGCAGCCCGTTTCCCTCGCCGCCGCGATCATGCCGGGAATATCGAGGTAGGCTGCCACGCCTCGGCCCTTCAGCGCCCAGCTCTCATCGGCGCGCCGTGTATGCAGCGACGCCGCGTCGTCTTCCGCATGCACCGCGACGGTCGCGATACCCATGGCGGCGGCGGTACGCGCGATGCGGATCGCGATTTCGCCGCGATTGGCGATCAGCAGTTTTCCGATTGGCATGGTGGGGCGTTTCCTCGGTCCTGTGCGTTTTGGCGACTATAGAGCGCGAACCTTGCCGTCTCGTCCAGGACGGGGCTACTGTCCAGTAGCACATGCTACGACCGTACCGAGGGAACGAGAACATGCCGGACACCAACGTCATCGCATCGGCGCAACCCGCGCTGGACCGGGTTACCCATCACGACGCCATCATCATCGGCGCCGGCATTTCCGGCATGTTCATGCTGTATCGCCTGCGCGAACTGGGCATGAGCGTGCAGGTGTTCGAGGCCGGTACCGGTGTGGGCGGCACTTGGTACTGGAACCGCTATCCTGGCGCGCGCTTCGATTCCGAAAGCTGGACGTATGGGTACTCGTTCTCCAAGGAATTGCTCCAGGAGTGGGATTGGAAGGAGCATTTTTCGCCGCAGCCCGACACGCTCGAATACCTGAATCACGTCGCCGATAAATTCGGCTTTCGCGAGCATATCCAGTTCCGCAGCACCGTCACCGCGGCGCATTGGGACGATGCGGCCAATCAGTGGACCGTGACGCTGGAAAGCGGGCAGAAGGCGACATCGCGCTTCCTGCTGACCGCGATCGGCATTCTGTCCGCCTATACGCTGCCGGCCATTCCCGGCCGCGACAGCTTCAAAGGCCCCGCCTATCACCCGGCCCGCTGGCCGCACACGCCGGTCGATTTCACCGGCAAGCGCGTCGGCATCATCGGCACGGGCGCGACCGCGATTCAGGCCATTCCCGAAATCGCCAAACAGGCGGCGCATCTGACCGTGTTCCAGCGCCGCCCGAACTGGGCCGCGCCGCTGCACAACGCCAAAATCTCCAAGCAGGAGATGGAGGATATTAAATCCCGCTACGACGACATTTACGCCCACTGCGCGCAAACGCCGAGCTGGTTTATTCATGAGGCGGATCGGCGCAAGGCGGTGGATGTGTCGCCGGAAGAGCGGGAGGCGTTTTGGGAAAAACTCTACGCCGAACCCGGCTTCGGCATCTGGATGGGCAATTTCCGCGACATTCTGATCGATGAGAAAGCCAACGCGCTGATCAGCGAATTCATCGCCAAGAAAATCCGCCAGCGGGTGAAGGACCCGCAAATCGCGGAAAAGCTGATCCCTAGGGATCACGGCTTCGGCAGCCGCCGCGTGCCGCTGGAAAGCGGGTATTTCGAGACCTACAACCGCGACAATGTCACTTTGGTCGATGTCATCAACGACGAACAGATCGAGTGCATTACGCCGAAGGGCGTGAAAACCTCGGCGAAAGAATACGAATTCGACATCATGATCTATGCCACCGGCTTCGATGGCGTGACCGGGGCGTTCGACCGGATCGATTTCCGTGGTCCGAACGGCGTGCGGCTGCGGGATGTATGGGCGGACGGGCCGCGCACCTATCTCGGTATGATTCCTGAAGGATTCCCCAATTTCCTCATGGCGCTCGGGCCGCACACCGCGCGCGGGAATATTCCGCAGGCGATCGAGCACAGCGTGAATTTCCAGGCCGGTCTGCTGCGCCACATGCTGGCGCACGGCTACACCCGCGTCGAAACCAAGCCCGACGAGGTCGAGGATTGGACGCAGACCGTGATCAAAGCGGCGGAACCTTTGCTGTCGTCGAAGGTCGATTCCTGGCAGACGGGCGTGAACCGTAACGTCGAGGGGCGGCAGGTGCGCCGCGTGCTAGGTTATAACGGCAATGGCGCGCATTTTCGCCGCAAGACGGACGAAGTGGCCAGCGGCGGGTATAAGGAATTCGTTTTCCGGTAGCCGTCGGGGGGCCAGTGACGGTACACGTGCCGGTGGAAACCAAGGGGTTTCTCACGAAGCGCACACAAGAACGATTAATCCACGAAGGGCACGAAAAGGACCAAGATGAGCTTCGTGGATTAACCTTTCTTCTGTGCGCTTCGTGAGAAATTGGGTCGATCCAACCGCTCGGGAGGCACGCCCCGTTACACCGCCACCCCCGCGAACATCCTGCTCGGCGCCACGAATTCCTCCTGCGCTGAGATCAAAACGATCTCCCGCGAGCCTGCCTCGGCGGTATGGCGTAACAAACCGTGCACCGAGGAGCCCGCCATTTCCAGCGCCGTCCTTACCGAACCGCTGCGCAAACGGTGGAACAGGAACAACGCCGCGATCGCGTCGCCGGCGCCGTTGACGGACACCGGCAAACGCGGCATGCGCAGCAGCCAGAACGCGCCGCCCTCGGCCGCCATCATGTCGATGTGGTCGCCGGGGGTGGTTTCGGTTTCCAAACTGGTCAGCAGCACGCAGCGCAGCCCGTCCGGCTTCATCATGTCGGCCAGGGCGTCGGCGGCACGCCTCACCCCGCCCATCGAACCGCAATCGACCCCGGTCAGACGTTCCAGCTCGAACCGGTTCGGCGTCGCGATGTCGGCTTGCGGCAGCGCCTGTTCGCGCAGGAAATCCTCGATCCCCGGACGGACATAGACGCCGGTGTCGGTGTCGCCGATGACGGGGTCGCAACAATAGATCGCGGCCGGGTTTTCGGCCCGCACCCGCGCGACCGCGTGCAGGATGGCCGATCCGATGCCGGCGTCGCCCATGTAGCCGGACAGCACCGCATCGCACCGCCGCAGCGCATCCCGAGCGCCGATGCCGTCGATCAGGGCGCGTACGGAGTCACCCGTGTAAACCTCCCCGGTCCAGTGGCCGTAGCCGGTGTGGTTGGAGAATTGGACGGTGTTGACCGACCAGACCTCCGCGCCCAGGCGTTGCAGCGGAAACACCGCGCTGGCGTTGCCGACATGGCCGTAGGAGACCCAGGATTGGATGGACAGGATGTTCATGGCGGCGCGACCCTAGTGCGCTTCCCGTTTCGCCGAAAGCGCTCTAGCCTGCCGGCTTTCCGGATAAGGGACCGAACGTCATGGCGAATAAACTCAAAGCCCGGCTCGATGCCGGCAAGGCCTGCGTGAACGCGTGGCTGGCGATACCCTCCGGCTTCTCGGCGGAGATGATGGCAGGCTGCGGCTGGGACAGCGTCACCGTCGATATTCAGCACGGCGTGCAGGACTACCAATCCATGGTCCAGTGCTTCCAGGCGATGGACAAGCACCCGATCACGCCGCTGGTGCGCGTGCCGTGGAATGAGCCGGGGATTATCGGCAAAGTGCTGGACGGCGGCGCCTGGGGCGTGATCTGCCCGATGATCAACAATGCGGCCGAGGCGAAGGCGCTGGCCGATGCCTGCCTGTATCCGCCGATGGGCAAGCGGTCCAACGGCCCGATTCGCGCGGCGTCGTATGGGGAAGCGAGCCCGTATCAGACGATCGCGAACAGCGAAATTCTGATCATTCCGATGATCGAAACCCAGGCGGGGATCGACAATATCGACGAAATCCTCAGCGTGCCGGGGATTTCCGGGATTTATATCGGGCCGTCCGACATGGGGCTGGCGCTGGGGATGATCCCGATCCTGGACCGGGAGGAACCGGTCATTCTGGATATTTACAAAAAGCTGATCGCGTCCTGCCGCAAGCACGGCAAGTTCGCCGGCCTGCATAACGGCACCGCGTCCTATGCCGCGCGCATGGTGGAGATGGGGTTCCAGTTCTGCACGATCGCCAACGATGTCGGGCTGATGGTGCGGGCGTCCAAGGACGCGGTGGGAACGTTCCGCAAAGAAGCCGGCCCCAGCGCCGGCTAGAGCGATTTCGCGTTGCCCCGTCATTGCGAGGAGCGAAGCGACGAAGCAAACCAGAAGTGTGGCACTGGATTGCTTCGCTGCGCTCGCAATGACGGATAGGACAGGACGCGCGTTTCCAGGGAATACGCAACGAGGGAGCAATTGGCATGCCCAAAGGAATCATGATCGCGGCGATGGATTTTACCAACGTCGACGTAAGCGAGTTCAACGACTGGTACGATACCGAACATTTGCCGGAGCGGGTGCGCATTCCGGGGTTCGAGGTATCGCAACGCTGGATCGGGGCGGATAATCCGCGTGTGTCGCTCGCGACCTACGATCTGGAAAACGCCGCCGTGTTGGACGGGCCGGGCTACACCGCGATCGGTGGGGCGAATATGTCCCCCTGGTCGCGGCGGGTGACATCGAAGGTAACCCGCATTTTACGTTACGCGGGCGAGCAAATCCTGCCCGGCGATGGCGCCGCGCCGGAGTCCGGGGGGATTTTGCTGGTGGGCATGACTCCGGCAGCCGACGATGAGGCGGCGTTCAACCATTGGTACGACAAGGAACACGTCCCCGCCTTGGCCGCCGTTCCCGGCGTGCTGTGCGCTCGGCGGTTCCGCACCACCAACGGCGCGGCGACGAAATACGCGGCGTTGTATCACCTGACGGAACCCGGCGTACAGGAATCCGCGGCGTGGAAAGCGGCCAGCGCCGCTACTCCGATGCCGCCCGCCGTGCGGGAGCGGATCACGGGACGGGTGCGGCTGGTCTGTCGCCGTTACGCGCGGGCGTAGGCTCCGGTGGAACAACTGCCCGGCTTGCCGGCGGCGGCGTTCGATAAGCAGGACCCGTCGCCGGACGCGGAATTTTACGATTTCCCCCGCTTCGTCACCCATATCGATGCCGGCGCGATTGCCGCCGTGACATCCATCTACCGGGAGGTCTTCCCGGCCGGCGGCGCGCTGCTGGACCTCATGAGCAGCTGGGTCAGTCATTTGCCTGAGGACGTGGCCTACGCCTCGGTCGTCGGGCACGGCATGAATGCGGAAGAGCTGGCGGCGAACCCGCGCTTCTCCCACTGGTTCATTCAGGATTTCAACGCGGACCCGATCCTGCCGCTGGACGACACGTCCTTCGACGGCGCCGGGCTGTGCGTGTCGGTGCAGTATTTGCAACGACCGGTAGAGGTGTTTCGGGAAGTGGCGCGCGTGCTGCGGCCGGGGGCGCCGTTCGTGGTTTCATTCTCCAACCGCTGCTTTCCCACCAAGGCGGTGGCGATTTGGCAGGCGATGCGAGGGCCGGAACAGCAGCGTCTGGTTTCCGCCTATATGCGGGCGGCGGGGTTCGCGGAAACCTCCACCCGGACGTTCGCGCCGCCGGGCGGAGATCCGTTGTGGGTCGTGATCGGGATCGCTTAGGCCGGGCGGTGCAGACCGCACAGCTTGTTGCCGTCGGGATCGCGCAGGTAGGCCAGATACATGCCGTGACCGCGGATGCCGGGGGCTTCCTCGATCGAGGTGCCGCCATTGGCGACGCCGGCGGCGTGCCAAGCGTTACCCTGCTCGACGCTCGCGATCGCGAAGCCGATGGTGCCGCCGTTGGCGTGCGTCGCGGGCTTGCCGTCGATCGGTGGGGTGACCAGGAAGCGGCCGCCGTTGTGGCTGTAGACGATGCGGCCGCGCGCATCCACGGTGCCGGGCTGGCCGCCGATGGCGGCGAACAGGGCGTCGTAGAACTTCTTGGAGCGGTCGATGTTGTTGCTGCCGACCATGATGTGCGTGAACATGTTGTAGGCTCCTCCTTATGGGCGTCAGCTCTGTAGCAGCCGCTTGGCCCAGTCGGCAACCGCGTCGCCGGAGGAGATGTCGGCGTGCACCAGCCCGTCGATCATGAAGGTGGGGGAGACATGGATGCCGTTCTGGCGGGCGTATTTGCAGTGCCATTTGATCTCGCGGTCCAGGGTGGGGATCGCGAAAGCTTCTTTGAGGCTCAGGCCGGTATAGGCTTCTATTCTGCCGACGATATCGTTCGGCGTCGCGTCCATGTTGGGGCCGGCGGCGTGGTGCGCGAACTCGAACTCTTCCCGGTGGGCGCCGACTTCGGCGAGGACCTTTTTGGCGTTTTCCTTACCGCCGGGGAGGGTGGAGGCGGCGATAACGCAGCGGGTAATGACGCCCGAGTACATGTGCCAGGGTTGCGATTGGAGGCGGATTTTGACGGTGATCCGGTCCTCCCCCGCTTCGGCCAGCAACGCGTCGAGCTTGTTGAATGCTCGTACGGAATACGGGCAGGTGGGTTCGAGGAAGGCTTCGAACACGCGCGGGCCGTGGCCCCAGGTCAGCGGGTCGGCGTGCCAGGTGGGTTGGGTCATCGGTGGGGACTCCGAGGGATGAGAGGGATTTTGCGAAGAATTACGCGTCCGCCAGCATTCCCTGCTTGAACGTCGAGGGCACGCCTTCGAATGCCGATTTTGCCCGCTTGCCGAGCCAGAACCCGTAGGCCGGCGGGACCTGCTTGAAGTCGGGGTCGGCGCCGAGTTTCTGGGCGGCGTCCAAGGCCCAGTTCGGGTTGTAAAGAAGCTCCCGCGCCACGGCGATCAGGTCGGCGCGGCCGGCTTGCAGGATCGCCTCGGCCTGATCGGCGTGGACGATATGCCCGACCGCCATGGTCATGATGTCGGCTTCGGCGCGGATTTTCTCCGCGTAGGGCACCTGGTAGCCGTAGTGCTTCGCGCGCACGCTATCCATCGGCGAGCGTTCCAGCACCCCGCCGGACGAGCAGTCGATCACGTCCACGCCGCGCAGCTTCAGTTCCTTCGACAGAGCCACGCTCTGCTCGGGACCCCAGCCGGCATCGTCCTCGCAGGACAGGCGCATGAACAGCGGCTTCTCCGCTGGCCAGTTGGCGCGGACGCATTCGGCGACTTCCAGGGCGAAGCGCATCCGGTTGGTGTCGGACCCGCCGTATTCGTCGTTGCGACGGTTGGCGACCGGGGACAGGAACTGGTGGATCAGGTAGCCGTGCGCCCCGTGGATTTCCAAAACCTGGAACCCCGCCTTGTGCGCCCGAGCAGCGGCGTCGCCCCAGCGCGTGACCAGCTCGGGGATTTCGTCGCGCGAAAACGCCCGCGGCGTCGGCATCCGATCCGAATGCGCCACCGCGCTCGGCGCCACCAGTTCCCAGCCTTCCCAGTCGAACATCTCGGGGTGCTCCGGCGTCTGCGGCTGCTGGCCCTCCCACGGACGGGTCAGGCGCGCCTTGCGGCCGGAGTGCCCGATCTGGATCGCCGAGACCGCGCCCTGCGCGTGGATGAAATCGGTGATGCGCTTCAGGCCGGGGATGAATTCATCCTTCCACAGACCCAGATCGCCCACGGTGC